>ENA-OQKC01000797-OQKC01000797.1-human-gut-metagenome-genome-assembly--contig:-NODE-797-length-12457-cov-3.349635_pt1 | contig 12457 bp, 7 predicted proteins | sample MGYA00242774_ERZ504790 | MGnify/ENA primary metagenome ERZ504790 (study PRJEB26092, sample SAMD00036419) | human gut metagenome | host: Homo sapiens | study: EMG produced TPA metagenomics assembly of...
AGTAGTAAGATAACCATCCGGTTCCTGTGCGGCAGCTATGATATGGATTACACTGTCCAGATAATGATCCAGTTTCCCGTCATATTTTACGGCCAGCGAGTAGGAAGCTCCTTCTATAATTTTATAGGGATCGGTATCGTCGAAAGAAAAGTCACCGCGATGCTCGCCTTTCATCAGACCACCCGCAATGGCAAAGTTATCGAATCGGCCGTTCTTTTCACATTCTTTGAAAGCGGATGGGATGGAAACGGTGCGGTTGGTTTCAATCCGCGGTGACCAGAAATTATCATCTAAATGAACTTGGGTGAAAGGAACTTCTTTGATAGGAGCATCAGGTTGTGTATAAGGTGTGCTACATGCGCATACACTTATTATAGCAATGCTGCTCCATACTATTTGCAATTTGTTTTTCATACTATATCTGTGTTTTTTATTTCAGTATCAACTATGTCAACAGATGCAAAGTAAGTGAACAAACCATTAAGTAGATAAAAGAAAAATCTATTATACTGCGAAAATCGTCTTAAAGATGATCAATCCATTTTTAATATAATGATATTGATTATCAGTGTTTTATACTATTGTTATAGACAATTTTTTCATTCTATTGGACAATCGTTTTATCTTGTAAAGACAAGGATTAAGCAGATTTGTCTGTTTTTTTGAGCTTGAATAGTTGGAGATACTTAATTCTTCTTAGAAAACCTCAATAAGATCCGGTGAAACTTTCCTTCTCTGATAATATAAATTAGATTGGCGTTCCTTATTCAATAAAAAACTTAATGATGCAGCTATGATATATGCGTATATTCGGGTTTCAACTGATAAACAGACTGTAGAGAACCAGCGGTTCGAGATAAATCGTTTTGCCAAACAGAGGGATTTCCAAATTGATGTGTGGGTGGAAGAAACGGTTTCAGGAACACGGTCAGCCAAAGACAGAAAGCTTGGCGTACTATTGAAAAGAATAAAGAAAGGGGATACATTGATTGTGTCGGAGATCTCTCGTTTGGGAAGAAGATTGATGGAAGTAATGAGTATACTGAATGCATGTATGTTGAAAAATGTCATCCTGCTCACGGTGAAAGAGAAATATGAGCTGGGAAATAATATACAATCTCAAATATTGGCATTCGCTTTTTCCCTTTCCGCACAAATAGAACGCGACTTGATTTCCCAACGTACCCGTGAGGGACTTGCACGCAGAATTGCTTCCGGACAAAAGTTGGGACGTCCCATGGGAGGACATAACTCGAAATATAAACTTACGGGAAAAGAAGAAAAAATTAAGGCTATGCTGGAGGCGGGAACCAGTAAGGCGGAGATGGCGAGGAAATTGAAAGTGAGCAGGAATACATTGGCAGCTTTCCTTAACAGAAACAGGACAGGGATTCCTTCCAACTGATAAAGGTGATATGTCTGTTATTCGTAATAAGAAGAAACAAAGCCTCTGATAGATTATTCTTACTTAAATTTCGGTTTTAGCATAAGGATATACATAAAGCACAAAAACGCTCTGTCACAGTAAAATGCACATTACTAATCACTTCCGGTGTAAAAGTCTCTCAAATCCCCTTCAATTGGTATGTCGGTGGGGAAACAAATCCGTTTTTGGGAATGCTCGCATTCGGGAATACCAGCGGACAAGAGGTAGAGTCGGCCCCCCACTGCCTCCCGGCTACTCGTGGGCATCATAGTTCATATCTGATAGGACAGGATACTGTTTGTTTCGGCTATTGAACCTTGTTGCGTATGTAATAAGAACCTGTTTCTATCGTATCTTCACTCCGTTCCGTTTGATATTCCACCTAAGTGAAGCAATTACTCCACCCTAGTGAAAATGGCTGTTCACTAAAGTGAAATCGCCTCTTCACCTAGGCGAAGCAACGAACGCAGCCAGACAAAATATGCCACAGCTATGCTCTCTTGCAAGGAAGCGACCACAGCTATGGCACAGGAATTAAAACAACCTGTATACGTCAAGCCGAATTTGACAGCGGAGAATGGCAAACCGTTTCAAGGGGACTTGGAATCCATTTACACAGTATATCGTTGATTTACAGTAATATACTGCGCATGATTTGGAATGGTAATGTGCTGATGCAGAAGAAACTGATACGAAAAATCATCGAAAAAATGGCATCTTATCTTTGTAATTACAAATGCGACAAGAAGCAACAATTTTGTACTTTTCGATGAAAACGTGGATAGAACGGACGAATGAATGCTTCCATTGTAAGGGCAGACACTGCCTCTTATCGATTACAATTCTTCGCAAACAACCATTTCCATGCCTCGGTATACAATAATGATTTTATGTAGCATGGTAGGACCTATCGCTTTCTGCACAGACTCGCTCGAAGCGTAGCGTTCAGCTTGTTCAATGGCTTGTCGCCTTAATTGTTCTATCCGTTCGCTACTGTCTTTTCCTTTGGCATATTTCAGTTCGATGATGTAGGAGTGACTTATGTCTTTGTAAATATCCAATAACGGATGCAAGAACAGGTTGACGTATCCTTCCTGACTGTCTTTCTCGGACACAGGACGATAGAAAGGATTTTGTGCGGTTATGGCAAGAGTAAAACCATGAACAAAATATTCACCTTTCTGCTTGTCCTGCTGCGAGGCATAACGGTGCAGGCATCCGGCAATGTATTCAAAGTAAGGTTTCCATTTGCCATCATAAGCCAGCCCTGAGACAAGCTTCCTCTTTTCATAACTGTCGAAAGTCAAGTCGTTTTCATGATAAGTATCCAGAATGTAGGCAAAGAGTTGTTCACATACCACCTGGTTAGGGATGGTGAGTTTGGTTTCTCCTTTATGCATTCCGCTGATGGTCAGCATTCCGAAGTAGAAAAGCAATCAGTTCTATCAACTCGTCTACCGAATGATTGAATGGGCATGTTGTGGAGTAATACTCCAGCATATCCCGTACATCTTTTTCTGTGAATCCTGTCATTTCATTGAATTGTGGATTCAGCGTGTAATTGGTGCCGATGTTGAATCCGCTGGTCAGGTCGTCCATGGATAGATAATAAGATAAGAATTGCGTTCGGGAGTGGGGTGTTGTCCATGGTAGTTTTATCCGTTTACGATAAAACAATACCGGGTGACTCATATTAACATCTTCACATGCCAAACTTAAAATAAAACATGCAGTAATATATGTGTATAATTATTTTCTTCTTCTTCCTGTCAAAACAAAGGGGCTTAAAATTGCAGCACAATTGCAGAAAGGAGCTTCGGGAGGGGTGATTGAATGGAAAGTGAACTGAATGAACATATAAACCTTTTAAATAAAACTGTATGATGAAAACACATGACAATCGGGTCTTGTTCAGCAAAGTATTGCTAAAGGCCGCAACCTGTCTTTTCCTTACTGCGGGTGCAGGGATGAGCCCTGTATTTGCACTGCCGGGAACAGCAGAGTCTATGAAAATGGAAATTACACAGCAAACTGTAACAGTAAGCGGTGTGGTGAAAGACAAGAAAGGGGAACCTATCATTGGTGCCAATATCATGGAAAAAGGAACGACCAACGGTACCATTACCGATTTTGACGGTAAATATACGCTGAAGGTAAAAAGTGCCCAGTCCGTTTTGACAATATCTTATATTGGCTATAAGACCCAGGAAATTCCAGTCGGAAATGGTGGTAAGAAAGATATTACCCTGCAAGACGATTCCGAACTGATGGATGAAGTGGTTGTAATCGGTTATGGTACGCAGCGCAAGGGAGATGTAACCAGTGCGGTGGCTTCTGTGAAGGCCGAAGACTTTACAGCAGGTAAGATTGGAGATGCAGCTGAACTGATTAAAGGTAAAGTGGCAGGATTGACCATTGCGAAAGGCTCCGGTGATCCGAATGCGGAATCTACAATTCGTTTGCGTGGTGTGATTTCATTGCAGGGAGGCTCTACTCCATTGGTATTGGTGGACGGAATAGAAGGTGGTTTAGGAACGGTTTCCCCCGAAAACATAGCTTCTATTGATGTGTTGAAGGATGCTTCTGCGGCAGCTATTTATGGTACACGAGGTGCTAATGGCGTTATTTTGATTACTACAAAAAACGGCCAGCGCGAGTCGCGTACGGCTGCCAATTATTCCGGGTATATGTCTCTTTCCAAGTTTGGCAAGACGCTTGATTTCTATGGAGCAGAGGAAATCCGTCAGGGATTGACAAACTATGCTGATAAAGGGTATGATACGGATTGGTTGGATGCGGTATCCCGTACTGCATTTACTCATAACCATAATTTTAATATTTCCGGAGGATCAAAAAATACCACTTATTCTGCGGATTTTACGTATCGCAAAGAGGAAGGTGTGTTGCTTGAGACCTATAATGAAGAGATGAGAATGAGGTTTGATGTTTCTCACTGGATGTTAAATGATATGTTGAAAGTGAATTTCAATATGGTAAAGACATTCCATAAGAATGGTCCGATTGATGCGGCAGGTCTGGGTATTTACCGACAGGCTATTATGCGTAACCCTACTGAACCCATCTGGAATGAGGATGGAACTTTTTACGAGAATTTTGCCGTAAATTATTATTATAATCCGGTAGGTATCATCCGTGAACAGGATGGTAAATACAATAGTGAGAATACCCGGATGACGGGGAATATCACCTTTGAACCGATTAAAAACTGGCAGACCAACCTCATGTTAAGCCGTAGGGTTACTAGTGATCATAATCGTGGATATTATACTTCCGAATATTTTTCACAGAAGAGCGAGAATCACACAGGATATGCTTATCATTCTCAGAATGAATATATCACAGATAATCTGGAAGTTACTTCTAAATATAATCATACTTGGAATAAACATCGTTTTGATGCATTGGTGGGATATAATTACCAGTATAATGTAAATGAAGGTTTTGGAGCTAATAACTATGATTATCCAACAGATTTTTATCTTTGGAATAACTTGGGATTAGGTACAGCTTTGAAAGATGGAAAAGCCGGCATGAGCAGTTACAAGAATGACAATACCTTGATTGGTTTCTTCGGACGTGTGAGCTATGGTTACGATAATAAATATAATGTTCTGCTGAGTGTACGCCGTGAAGGCTCTTCCAAATTTGGTGAGAACAATAAATGGGCTACTTTCCCTTCTGTTTCTTTGGGATGGACTATCAGTAACGAAAATTCATGGAAGGCCTTACGTGGCTGAATAACTTAAAGTTACGTGCCGGTTATGGTGTGACAGGTGTCATTGTAGGTGACTCTTATAATTCATTAACCCGGTATGAGTATGGTTCTCCTTATTTCTATGATAATGGCGTCTGGCATCAGGGGTTAAGCGTAAAATCCAATCCTAATCCTGATTTGAAATGGGAAACTTCCAAGGAATTTAATATTGGTCTGGACTGGGCTGTATTGGATGAACGCCTGAGTGGTTCTATTGATGTATATCAGAAGAAGACTTCGGATATGCTGTATGATTTTACGGTACCGACTCCTCCCAATTTGTATAACAAGACTTTGGCTAATGCCGGCAAGATGCGTAACCAAGGTATTGAAATTGCTGTCAATGCCATTCCTGTACGGACAAAGGATTTTGAATGGAAAACCACAGTTACCGCCTCTCATAATGCGAACAAATTATTGAGTCTTTCAAATGACTTGTATGAAACTTCAAATCAGATAGATCATGCTTATTTGGGTGAACCTATCAGTCTTTCTACCCAGCGGATGGAAGTGGGGAGATCTATGGGACAATTTTATGGCATGAAGTCCGTTGGTGTTTCAGAGAATGGCTTATGGCTGATTGAAAATGCAAAGACTGGTGAGATTGAAGAGTTTACAGACAATATGCTGTCTAATGATGACTACCGTCAATATTTAGGGAATGCTCTTCCTAAATTGTATTTGGGATGGAACAACTCGTTCAGATATAAAAATTTTGATTTATCTTTCCAGATGACAGGCCAGTTTGGTTTTAAGATTCTGAACGAGCCTCGTGCTTATTATGAGAACAACTCGATCGCTTATAATCGCTTGAAATCTGTGCAAAAGGCTCCTTATGGTGGACAATATACCTTATCAACAGCCCAAAAACAGACTTTTGTAAGCTATTATTTGGAGGATGGTGATTTTTTGAAAATGACTAACATTACGTTGGGCTATAACATTCCATTGAAAAGCAGTAAGTTTGTGAAAAATATCCGGGCTTATGTTTCTGCCGATAATTTATTCTGCATTACCGGATATGATGGATTGGATCCTGAAATGTCAAATGGTGATATTTGGTCTTTGGGTATTGACTGGCGCGATAAATATCCTTCTACCCGTTCATTCACTTTCGGTCTGAATGTATCTTTCTAACTTTTAAATGAAGAACTAACATGAAAACAATATTCAATAAAGCACTTTGGGCTTCAGCGATAGGAGCTTGTACCTTGTCTTTGGGCAGTTGTACAGATTTGAGCGAAACGATTTATGATACGATTGCTTCCGAGAAGTATGAGTTTACAGAAAAAGACCGGGCGGCCATGTTTGCTCCGGTATACAGCAGTCTTCGTGATGTGTATTGGGGATGGTATAGTTATGCCGATATGATGGACCAGTCGTCCGATTCATGGTGTATTCCTTATCGGATCAGTATCGGCTGGGGGGATTTGTACGTGTCTATGCACAAACATCAGTTCCATTCACAGATAGCCCATTTCAATGATACATGGAACCGTAACTATGCCGGTATCAATGCCTGTAACAAACTGTTGGCAGATGAAGTCATTGCTGCTGATATAACCACTTCTTCGCAATTAAGGGCTTATCGCGCTCTTTATTATTATATTTTATTCGATTTGTTCCGCAACATCCCATTGGATACGCAATATGAACATGAAGACGGATGGTTGCCCGAACAGGCAACTCCCCAACAGATGTGGGATTTCCTGATCAGTGAGTTGACGGATGTAAAGGGGAAATGTGGAACAAAAGTAGAAATGGGTAAGCTGAACGACTATGCCATCAATATGCTTCTGGCAAAAATGTATTTGAACCACAATGCATGGTTCAATGATTACTCTGATAATTCTTATTACGGAAAGGCTATTGATGAGGTAAATGAAGTGATTAACAGTGGCAAGTTCTCTTTGGCTCCGAATTATTCGGATAATTTTAGAGAAGATATTTCCGGTTCGCCTGAAATTATCTTTGGTATTCCGTTTGAATTCAATTATGCCGGAGGTAACTATATGGCAAATATGTGGATGCATGTAGCCGGACGTGCAACGTGGCAGTTTAACGGATGGGCTACCGGTGGGCGGCTGTTCTTCTCAATTTCTGGAACATACGATGAAGAAGACAGCCGCTATGAAGACTGTTGGATATCAGGACAGCAATATGACTATGCCGGTGCTCCCATTTATGTGGACAGTGAACCTTTGGTATATACTCGGGAATTACATAGTATAGACAATCCCGGTTGCTATCCCTTTGAAAGTGAACGCTTGGTGAAATATGAAATACTTTCAGGCGACTATGGAACTTCTTATGATGATGTGCCTTTCTTCCGTTTGGCTGATGCTTATTTTATTAAAGCGGAGTGCTTGCTTCGTTTAGGTGGTTACAATGGAGAAAGCGAGCAAGTGGCGGCCGATTTGGTAACAGCTGTACGCCAACGTGCCTTCAAGTCCGATCCCGGTAAAGCAACGGTTACTGTAGCTCAATTGAAGGGTGGCAGCCGTTATAACTACGGACATCGGGAGAATCAGGGAATCATGGGAGAAGCCGATAACTGGATTATCACAGAAGAAGGGGGCGATGATATTGAACTGGGTGGTTTGTTGGACGAACTGGCCTGGGAGTTTGTGGCAGAGCATCACCGTCGTCAGGACTTGATCCGTTTCCGTATAAACGGAACCAATCAGAATGTATATAATGGCAAGTCATGGTTTTGCAAAGATGCGAAGACGGATAAGACAGACAGGCATTGTGATATTTTTCCGTTACCTAAGTCTGCATTGGATGGCAACATTAAGTTGAAGCAGAATCCGGGATATGGTGGTGCCGAATAATGAATTCATTAATTAAAAAAAGAAAAGTACGATGAAAAAGAATTTTATATATGCTTTAATTGCTTGTTTCACTCTGTCACTGGCTGCATGCAGTACGGATCCGGAGGATGCTACCAGCAAGCATGTGTACGGGGAGAATGAAAATCCCTATCTGAAGACGAATGCGGATGCTGTGGTTTCTACCAAAGCAGAGTTTCCCATCAGCCGTTTGGAAGCGAAGACGGTTAAACTGACTGATTATGCAGAAAAGTTTCATACGTATTTGGGGATGACGGTAGATGAGACGTTGGCTGCATTGTCTAATGGGAGTGTGGTGTTTTATCCTATCAATATATCGAAAAACTGTTGGAATAGAACAGCTCCTACCAAGGGTACCAACGGTTGGTACTATAATACGGCAGGCGGTGTTTGTGATGCAGCTTCTGGTATAGCTAGTATTGAGTTGGATGCAACAAAGAAGGAGCTGGTTCTTAATGTGCTCGAAACCGCTTCTGTAGGTACAATTATGTCGATTAATGTCGGATTTGCTATAAACAATGGTGCCGACTTTGATGATTATATTCGTTTTTCTTTTGATGTAACTGTTACTGACCCCTCTAAGATTGTAATAAGTGGTACATTGGCAGCAGGAGATTATGCGGGATTTTCAATCAACTTTGCAGATTATGCCGATGCTATAGAACCATGTATCGGATTATCCGTAGACGAATTTTCAAAACAAGTAAAGAACAGCGGAGATGCTAGAGGTGACTCTTCCATAACTCCTACAATTGCTATGTACCCCGTTAAGGAAGACGGGACTTGGGATGAAACTAGCGAGTATACAGCCAATGGTCTTGGTTATTGGTTTGACGGAAAATCGAATGTTTCATCGTATGGAGATAATTGTGTCTACTTTATTGAATCTGGTGAAGGAAGTGTTTTTGTGGGACGCTATGTTAATATTGCCTCAGGAACCACTATAAAGGCGCATTTTGTATATGCGATGATAGAGGATCATAGCCGATATGTTGAATTTATTGTCTCGGGAACAATGGAATAATATACTTGGTAAACAATGGAATCTGTTCTTCATTGGAACAGGTTCCATTAATAGTATTAAGTCAGGAGGACTTTGGATAATATGGTACCGGGTATTTAGGGTAGACACTGAAAATAGGTATTCCTATTCGCTCTTCCACCCGATAAAAAAATAGTCTAAACGAATGGAAGAATAGTACAACCGCCTAACTGTCAAATCCATAAAATGAGATTTATTGGACGATTCTGCCATTACATTATATTATATATTCCCTTTCTTGTAATTTTTTTATTTTACTTTGCAAGTGAACAACGTATACAACCGATAGATTATGAAAAACAACAAGAAACTCTGTCTTGCAATTTTATCTTTGCTTTTATTGATTGGAAATGCTTCATTTGCAGCCAAGGAAAAGAAATATGTACTCTCTTCACCCGATGGAACATTGAAAGTGGAAATCAGCGCCGGAAACGAACTGGCCTACCAAGTGATGCATGGAAATGATACAATTCTCTCACACTCTAATATAGGTTTGGTTCTGGAAAACGGAACTATAGTAGGTAAAACTCCCCGTATCACAGGGGAAAGAAGGAGAAAGATAAAGGATAACATAGAATCACCTTTTTACCGTTTCAAGGAGTTCGTTGCAACAGGCAACGAACTCGACTTGAAGTTGAAAGGCGGGTTCGGAATCATCTTCCGTGCATACAATGAGGGAGTCGCCTATCGATTCTATACCACACAATCTTCGGATATCATTATAAAGGAGGAACAGGCCGAGTTTAATTTTAAGGAAGATTATACGGCTTATCTTCCTTATACCACCAATGATAAAAACCGATGGCGATGGCTTATCAGAATGTATATGACATCACTCCTCTGTCAAAAGCACAGCCTAAACTGGCTTTTCTTCCGGTTACCGTGGATTGCGGCAGCGTAAAACTGACCCTGTTGGAGTCCGACCTCGAAGTTTATCCGGGCATGTTTGTGCAGTCACAGCAGGGAAAGTATGGATTGAAAGGTGTCTTTGCTCCTTATCCGGCTAAAACAGACTTTTATCCTTGGCGGAAGCAGGAATATGTAACTGAAACTACCGATTTTATATCCCGTAGCCGTGGCTCCCGTTCCTATCCGTGGCGTGTGTTGGCCATTACTGAAAAAGATACGGATATGCCGGTCAACAACCTGGTCTATGCTCTGGCTTCTCCCAACCGTATCGGTGATACCTCATGGATAAAGACAGGCAAAGTGGCATGGGATTGGTGGAATGACTGGAATCTGAAAGGAGTGCCGTTTAAAGCCGGTATCAACATGGATACGTATAAATATTATATCGATTTCGCCAGCCGGAACGGATTGGAGTTTATTGTGTTGGATGAAGGATGGTATGATCCGAAGAGCGGGGATATGCTGACCGTTATTCCCGAACTTGATTTGACGGAGCTGATAGCATACGGCAAATCCAAAGGGGTGGAAATAGTGCTTTGGACGGTGTTTAATGTACTCGACAGCCAATTGGAAGCAGCTTGTAAGAAATATGCGGATATGGGAATCAAAGGTTTTAAGGTGGATTTCCTGGATCGTGATGATCAGACTGCCGTCGAAATGGTGTATCGCATCGCTGAGATGACGGCCCGGTATAAATTAACCCTTGATCTGCACGGCATTTACAAACCGACAGGTATCAACCGTACCTACCCCCATATTATCAATTTTGAAAGCGTGTTCGGCATGGAAGAGGTGAAATGGACGGATATCAAGAATAATATGCCTCTTTATGATGTTACTTTCCCCTATATCCGTATGATGGCGGGACCGGTGGATTATACGCCGGGAGCTATGCGCAATGCCACGAAGGCAGATTGGCGCGCCATGTATTACACACCGGCCAGCATGGGAACCCGGTGTCATCAGCTGGCTGCCTATATTGTACACGATTCTCCTTTTTACCATGTTGTGTGATGCGCCTACCAACTATCTGAATGAGCAGGAATGTGTGGATTTCATAGCTTCTCTGCCTGTGGAGGTGGATTCTACTTTTATTGCTTCGGGCGAGTTGGGAAAATATATTGTAACGGTGCGTAAGAAGGATGTGAACTGGTATATCGGCGGTATGACCAATTGGGATGAACGTGATGTGCAGCTCAATTTCTCTTTCCTTCCCGAAGGAATGTCTTATACGGCTGTTTTGTTTAAAGACGGTGTGAATGCCAATAAGCAGGCCGAGGACTATCGCAAGGAAACCATCCGGATTGATAAGGACAGCCGGTTGACTTTGCATCTGGCATCGGGAGGCGGATTCGCCATGAAGTTGGAGCTTTGTCCGGTTCACGGGCAGGTTACCGGTATTCCTGAAGGGAAAAATATTCCTTCTTTCTATCAGAAATACATAGAAACAGAAGGTTTGTATGTCACCTCTTCCGGAAAGGTGAGCGATGAGGCCTTATTGAAAGCCTGTGATATCATCAGTTTGATGTTGGCAAAACGTCCGGATGTGAAGGCGCACATGGTGAAGAAAGGTTGCCACGTCATGATAATCGGTAAAGATGAGGAAACTTGCGATTTGCCGGAGTTTGCCCATATCTGCAATTGTGAGGACAGCATTAAATATTGGAACTGGCGTGCCCGTGGTTTTGGCGGAGCACCGGAAGATGAATTTTCATCCAGTTGCGGAGAAGAGAATCTGCTGGCATTGCCGCAGGATAAATATGTAGGTGAGAATATCCTGATTCATGAGTTCGCTCACCTTATTCATACGGTAGGTATAGTGGGAGTGGAGCCAGACTTTAATGAGCGTTTGGAGGCACTTCGTCAGAATGCAATCCGGAAAGGGCTGTGGGAAAAGACGTATGCAGTGAGCAATAAAGAGGAATACTTTGCCGAGTGCGTACAGTCTTTCTTTAACTGTAACCGCTATGCCGAACCTGCAAACGGAGTTCATAACTGGGTGAACCGCCGCACGAAACTGAAGACGTATGATCCGGATATGTACCGGTTGTTGCAGGAATATTTTTATGAGATAGAAATTCCCATTCATAATGTGGTGCATGAATAAGCGTCGCAGGGACAAATAGAATTTTGCTATATAGAGATGAATAAGATACGATTGGTTGTTGCTTCCTTATTGTTGGGAGCTGCTACAGGCTTTGCTCAGAAGCCTTTTAATGCTTCGGGTACGGGGAATCCCATTATTCCCGGATATTTTGCCGATCCCACGGTGAAGAAGTTTGGCGATACGTATTATATGTATGCCACTACGGATGGCAGTGGGGCCGGTTTCGGTCCTGCACAGGTGTGGACCAGCAAGGATTTTGTGAACTGGACGTTGATGCCCATGAACTGGCCGGACAGTCATTGGATATGGGCTCCCGATGTGATGCAGCATACGGATGGGAATTATT
>ENA-OQKC01000802-OQKC01000802.1-human-gut-metagenome-genome-assembly--contig:-NODE-802-length-12397-cov-5.890465_pt1 | contig 12397 bp, 5 predicted proteins | sample MGYA00242774_ERZ504790 | MGnify/ENA primary metagenome ERZ504790 (study PRJEB26092, sample SAMD00036419) | human gut metagenome | host: Homo sapiens | study: EMG produced TPA metagenomics assembly of...
GATTTGACAAATAAAATCAAACAGGCGGCTTTTTTCTGAAAATTCAGTGTTTTCAATCACATCTAAAGTACTATTCTAACAGGGTCCTGGCGGAAAAACCAGTAAAAAACAGATTGTACTGAAAAAAATACAATCTGTTTTGTTGACACACTTGAAAAAACATGATAATCTAGAAAATGCACTATTATGGCAAGATATGCCTAAAACCTTTTGTTCAGGCATGAGCGGTAATAAATATATTATAACACAAGGGGTGACAACGTCAATGGAGAAAAACAGAATACGTCCGATACCTACCGGAAAAAGTATGCGAATGAGTTACCAGAGACAAAAAGAAGTATTGGAAATGCCCAACTTGATTGAAGTCCAGAAGGATTCCTATGACTGGTTCCTGAGAAGCGGACTCAAGGAAGTCTTTGATGACATTTCACCAATCTCCGACTACGGCGGACGGCTGAGCCTTGAATTCGTAGACTTTACACTGTGTGAAGATGACGTAAAATACTCAATCGAAGAGTGTAAACAGCGTGACGCTACTTATGCGGCACCGTTAAAGGTAAAAGTAAGATTATATAATAAGGAAAAAGACGAGATCACAGAGCACGAAATTTTCATGGGTGATCTGCCGTTGATGACAGCAACAGGAACATTCGTTATCAATGGTGCAGAGCGAGTAATCGTCAGCCAGCTGGTACGTTCCCCTGGTATTTATTACGGCATCGCACATGATAAGCTCGGAAAGAGACTGTTCTCCTGTACCGTAATCCCGAACCGTGGAGCATGGCTGGAGTACGAGACCGATTCCAACGACGTCTTCTATGTCCGCGTAGACCGTACCAGAAAAGTTCCGATTACAGTCCTCATCCGTGCACTTGGAGTAAGCTCCAATGCAGAGATCGTAGAGCTGTTCGGTGAAGAGCCGAAGATTCTTGCAAGCTTCACCAAAGATACTTCCACCAACTATCAGGAAGGTCTTCTCGAGCTGTACAAGAAAATTCGTCCGGGCGAGCCTCTCGCAGTAGAAAATGCAGAGAGCCTCATCATGAGCATGTTCTTTGACCCGCGTCGCTATGACCTGGCAAAGGTAGGCCGTTATAAATTCAACAAGAAACTTGCACTGCGCAGCCGTATCCGCAACCAGATCCTCGCTGAGGATGTTGTAGATCCGTCCACCGGTGAAATCCTTGCAGAAAAAGGCACCACCGTTACTCTGGAACTCGCAGACAAGATTCAGAACGCAGCAGTACCGTATGTATGGATTCAGACAGAGGAGAGAAACGTAAAAGTTCTTTCCAACTTAATGGTAGATCTGAAAGCATGGGTAGATGTTGACGAGGAAGAACTTGGCATCAACGAGAAAGTATACTATCCGGTTCTGGAAAAGATCCTGGAGGAAAATACCGATATCGAAGAGATCAAACAGGCGATCAAACGTGACATTCACGACCTGATTCCGAAACATATCACAAAGGAAGATATTTTCGCTTCCATCAACTACAACATGCATCTGGAATACGGCGCAGGAAATGCCGATGATATCGACCACCTGGGCAACCGTAGAATCCGTGCCGTAGGTGAGCTGCTTCAGAACCAGTACCGCATCGGTCTGTCCCGTATGGAGCGTGTGGTACGTGAGCGCATGACAACACAGGACATCGACGGAATTTCTCCGCAGTCCCTGATCAATATCAAACCGGTTACAGCTGCAATCAAAGAGTTCTTCGGATCTTCCCAGCTGTCCCAGTTCATGGATCAGAATAACCCGCTTGGAGAGCTGACGCACAAGAGACGTCTTTCCGCCCTTGGACCTGGCGGTCTGTCCCGTGACCGTGCCGGATTCGAGGTTCGAGACGTACACTACTCCCATTACGGAAGAATGTGCCCGATCGAGACTCCTGAGGGACCGAACATCGGTCTGATCAACTCTCTGGCATCGTATGCGCGCATCAACGAGTATGGCTTCGTTGAGGCTCCATACAGAAGAATTGACAAATCAGATCCGAAAAATCCGCGTGTTACCGACGAAGTAGTCTACATGACCGCAGATGAAGAGGATAATTACCATGTAGCACAGGCAAATGAGCCGCTGGATGCAGAAGGACACTTCCTCAACAAGAACGTTTCCGGACGTTATCTGGATGAGACCCAGTCCTACGAGCCGCACATGTTTGATTACATGGACGTGTCTCCGAAGATGGTATTCTCCGTTGCTACGGCGCTGATCCCGTTCCTTCAGAACGACGATGCGAACCGTGCGCTGATGGGATCCAACATGCAGCGTCAGGCCGTACCGCTGATGATCACCGATGCTCCTGTAGTAGGAACCGGTATCGAAGCAAAAGCAGCCGTAGACTCCGGTGTCTGCGTCGTTGCAAAGAAAGCAGGAACCATTTCCTACTCTTGCTCCAACGAGATCCGCATGAACAATGATGACGGAACAAAAGATGTTTACCATCTGACCAAATTCATGCGAAGCAACCAGAGCAACTGCTACAACCAGAAACCGATCGTATTTAAAGGTGACCATGTAGAGGCCGGCGAAGTAATCGCAGACGGTCCGTCTACCTACCAGGGCGAGCTTGCTCTTGGTAAAAACCCGCTGATCGGATTTATGACCTGGGAAGGATATAACTACGAGGACGCCGTTCTTCTTAGCGAGCGTCTGGTACAGGATGATGTTTACACTTCCATCCACATCGAGGAGTACGAGGCAGAGGCCCGTGACACCAAGCTTGGACCGGAAGAGATCACAAAAGACGTTCCGGGCGTCGGCGATGAAGCCTTAAAAGACCTGGACGAGCGTGGAATCATCCGCATCGGTGCAGAGGTACGTGCCGGTGATATTCTGGTCGGAAAAGTAACTCCGAAGGGGGAAACCGAGCTGACCGCAGAGGAGCGTCTGCTCCGTGCCATCTTTGGCGAGAAAGCAAGAGAAGTACGTGATACTTCCCTGAAAGTACCGCACGGTGAGTATGGTATCATCGTGGACGCCAAAGTATTTACCCGTGAAAACGGCGACGAACTTTCTCCTGGAGTAAACCAGGCAGTCCGCATCTACATCGCACAGAAGAGAAAGATTTCCGTTGGTGATAAGATGGCTGGTCGTCATGGTAACAAGGGTGTCGTTTCCCGTGTACTTCCGGTAGAGGATATGCCGTTCCTGCCGAACGGACGTCCGCTGGACATCGTGCTGAATCCTCTGGGTGTGCCGTCCCGTATGAACATCGGACAGGTGCTGGAGATCCACTTAAGCCTTGCAGCAGCAGCGCTTGGATTTAACGTATCCACCCCGATTTTCGACGGCGCAAACGAGAAAGATATTCAGGATACCCTGGAACTGGCAAACGATTATGTAAACATGGAATGGGATGCATTCTCCGAGAAATATAAAGATATTCTGCTTCCGGAAGTATATCAGTATCTGGAAGAGCATCTGGATCACAGAGAACTGTGGAAGGGTGTTGATATCGCAAGAGACGGTAAGGTACAGCTTCGCGACGGACGTACCGGTGAGCCGTTCGATGGAAGAACGACAATCGGACACATGCATTACCTGAAACTGCATCACCTGGTAGACGATAAGATTCATGCCCGTTCTACCGGCCCATACTCCCTCGTTACACAGCAGCCTCTGGGTGGTAAAGCTCAGTTCGGTGGACAGCGTTTCGGAGAGATGGAGGTTTGGGCTCTTGAGGCGTACGGTGCATCCTACACGCTGCAGGAGATCCTGACTGTGAAGTCTGACGATGTGGTTGGCCGTGTGAAGACATACGAAGCCATCATCAAGGGCGACAATATTCCGGAGCCTGGTATTCCGGAATCCTTCAAAGTATTGTTGAAAGAGCTGCAGTCCCTGGCACTCGATGTCCGCGTACTGCGTGATGACAATACCGAAGTTAAAATTATGGAATCAGTTGATTACGGTGATACCAACCTGAACCACATCATCGAGGGAGACCGTTACTCTGACAGAGAGGACGAGAGATTTGGTGACTATGGATTCTCCAAGAAAGAATTTGACGGAGAAGAAATGGTAGATGTGGAAGAGGATGAAGAAGAAGACTCTTATCTTGATCTGGATGAAAGTTCAGATGATGACATGTAACTTGTAGATCTTCGCTTTGCGAGGAAAGGGGTAATCAAATGCCAGAAACAGCAAAAAAAGAAAATTACCAGATGAGCTTTGATGCCATCAAAATAGGACTTGCCTCCCCGGAGAAAATCCGGGAGTGGTCCCATGGCGAGGTAAAAAAACCGGAGACCATCAACTACAGAACGCTGAAACCGGAAAAAGACGGTCTGTTCTGTGAAAGAATCTTCGGACCAAGCAAAGACTGGGAGTGCCATTGCGGTAAATATAAGAAAATTCGCTACAAAGGCGTAATCTGCGACCGATGCGGCGTAGAAGTAACAAAATCCAGTGTGCGCCGTGAGCGTATGGGACACATTGAGCTGGCAGCTCCGGTATCCCACATCTGGTATTTCAAAGGAATTCCGTCCCGTATGGGACTGATCCTGGATCTGTCTCCGAGAACTCTGGAAAAGGTTCTGTATTTCGCAAACTACATCGTTCTTGATGCAGGCGATACCAAATTACAGTACAAACAGGTTCTGACCGAGAAAGAATACCAGGATGCCAGAGAGGAGTTCGGAAACAGCTTCCGTGCAGGTATGGGTGCGGAATCCATCAAAGAGCTTCTGATGGCAATCGATCTGGAAAAAGAGTCTGCTGAATTAAAGGCAGGTCTTAAAGATTCTACCGGACAGAAGAGAGCCCGCATCATCAAGAGACTTGAGGTTGTTGAGGCATTCCGTGAGTCCGGAAACCGTCCGGAGTGGATGATTCTTGATGCGGTTCCGGTTATTCCGCCGGATCTGCGTCCTATGGTACAGCTTGACGGAGGACGTTTTGCAACATCTGACTTGAATGACCTGTACCGCCGTATCATCAACCGTAACAACCGTCTGAAGAGACTGCTGGAGCTCGGTGCACCGGATATCATCGTGCGCAACGAGAAACGTATGCTCCAGGAGGCAGTTGATGCCCTGATCGACAACGGCCGCCGCGGCCGTCCGGTAACCGGTCCTGGAAACCGTCCTCTGAAATCTCTGTCCGACATGCTGAAAGGTAAATCCGGCCGTTTCCGTCAGAACCTTCTTGGTAAACGTGTTGACTACTCCGGCCGTTCTGTTATCGTCGTAGGACCGGAACTGAAGATTTACCAGTGCGGTCTGCCGAAAGAAATGGCAATCGAGCTGTTTAAACCGTTCGTTATGAAAGAGCTGGTTTCCAACGGCACTGCACATAACATCAAAAATGCAAAGAAAATGGTCGAGAAACTCGAGCCGCAGGTATGGGACGTTCTCGAGGACGTCATCAAAGAGCATCCGGTTATGCTGAACCGTGCCCCTACCCTGCATCGTCTGGGTATCCAGGCGTTCGAGCCGATTCTGGTAGAAGGTAAAGCGATTAAGCTGCACCCGCTGGTTTGTACCGCATTCAACGCCGACTTCGACGGTGACCAGATGGCTGTCCATCTGCCGCTGTCTGTAGAAGCGCAGGCAGAGTGCCGTTTCATGCTTCTTTCTCCGAACAACCTGCTGAAACCGTCCGATGGTGGTCCGGTAGCCGTTCCTTCCCAGGATATGGTTCTTGGTATCTACTATCTGACACAGGAGCGTCCGGGCGAGAAGGGCGAAGGAAGCTTCTTCCGCGATATGAACGAAGCCATCCTGGCATACGAGAACGGATACATTACCCTGCAGACCAAGATTACCATCCGCTGCGAAAAAGAGATGGAAGATGGTACTGTAATGCAGCAGAACGTAAGCTCCACACTCGGAAGATTCCTCTTCAATGAGATTCTGCCGCAGGATCTGGGATACGTAGACCGTACGGTTCCGGGTAACGAGCTTGCGCTTGAGGTTGATTTCCTCGTTGCAAAGAAACAGCTGAAACAGATTCTGGAAAAAGTCATCAATACACACGGAGCTACCAAAACCGCAGAGGTTCTGGACTATATCAAGGCAACCGGATATAAATACTCCACCCGTGCAGCCATGACCGTATCCATTTCCGATATGACCGTGCCGCCGCAGAAGCCGGAGATGCTCGCCGAAGCACAGGCAACGGTAGACAAGATTACAAGAAACTTCAAACGTGGTCTGATTACAGACGAAGAGCGTTACAAAGAGGTTGTTGATACCTGGAAGAAGACCGACGATGCGCTGACAAAAGCATTGCTCGACGGACTGGATAAATACAATAACATCTTCATGATGGCTGACTCCGGAGCCCGTGGTTCCGATAAGCAGATCAAACAGCTGGCCGGTATGCGAGGACTGATGGCCGATACAACCGGACACACCATCGAGCTGCCGATCAAGTCAAACTTCCGTGAAGGTCTTCAGGTACTGGAATACTTCATGTCCGCACATGGAGCACGAAAAGGTATGTCCGATACCGCGCTTCGTACCGCCGACTCTGGTTACCTGACCCGTCGTCTGGTAGACGTTTCTCAGGACCTGATCATCCGTGAAATCGACTGTGCCGAGGGCAAGGACGAAATTCCGGGTATGTGGGTCAGCGAGTTCACAGACGGAAAAGAGCAGATCGAGAGTCTGCAGGATCGTATCACAGGCCGTTTCTCCTGCGAGACGATCAAAGACAAGGACGGCAACGTCATTGTAAAAGCAAACCATATGATCACCCCGAAACGTGCTGCCCGTGTCATCAAAGACGGCATCAACGAGAACGGTGAGCATTATACAAAAGTAAAAATCCGTACCATTCTTACCTGCCGTTCCGGTAACGGAATCTGCGCAAAATGCTATGGTGCCAACATGGCAACCGGCGAGGCAGTACAGGTTGGTGAGTCTGTCGGAATTATCGCAGCACAGTCGATCGGTGAGCCTGGTACACAGCTGACCATGCGTACCTTCCATACCGGTGGTGTTGCCGGTGGAGATATCACACAGGGTCTTCCTCGTGTCGAGGAGCTTTTCGAGGCAAGAAAGCCGAAAGGACTTGCCATCATCACCGAAATCGCCGGTGTTGCACAGATCAAAGACACCAAGAAGAAACGCGAAATCGTTGTTACCAATCCGGAAGACGGCGTATCCAAGACATACCTGATCCCTTACGGATCCCGTATTAAGATCGCAGACGGAACAGTTCTGGAAGCCGGAGACGAGCTGACCGAGGGTTCTGTCAACCCGCATGATATCCTGAAGATCAAAGGTGTACGTGCCGTTCAGGATTACATGATCCGCGAGGTACAGCGAGTTTACCGTCTGCAGGGTGTAGAAATCAACGATAAGCATATCGAGGTTATCGTTCGCCAGATGCTGAAGAAGATCCGCATCGAGGAAAACGGAGATACCGAATTCCTTCCGGGCGACATGGTAGACTTCCTGGATTACGACGAGACCAACAAAGCTCTGATCGCAGAAGGCAAAGAGCCGGCAGAAGGAAAACAGGTACTGCTTGGTATCACCAAAGCATCCCTGGCATCCGATTCCTTCCTGTCCGCAGCATCCTTCCAGGAGACCACCAAGGTTCTGACCGACGCTGCTATCAAGGGTAAGGTTGACCATCTGGTAGGCCTGAAAGAGAACGTTATCATCGGTAAACCGATCCCGGCCGGTACCGGTATGAAGTGTTACAGCAACATTCATCTGAATACCGACAGCATGATCGAGGAAGAAGAGGACGAGGATCTGATTCTGACCGAAGATCTTGAGGACGATGCTCCGGCAGCAGAAGCTCCGGTTGAAGAACCGTCAGCTGAAGAGGAAGAGCCGATGCTTGACTTCGACTTTGAGGAAATGATTCCGTCAAAGGATGATACCGAGGAGTAAACCCTTTCAGGTTAAAAAATAAATATGTCATTTGTGGAAAGCAGAGAATTTCCGGTTCGCCGGGGTCTCTGCTTTCCTTGTATTTTCGGGAGCATTTTGTTACAATGGAGACAGAAAAGAGGGAAGCCTATGTGGATAAAAAAATTACCTGGCATCGTGGCAAATGCGGCGGTACTGATTCTGAATGTGTTTGCGATTCTGATGATCGTGGGGCTGTTTCTTCATCAGGGAACGACGGGGGAGCGTGTGAAAGAGACGATTACGCGTTTTTCCACGACGTCGCAGGAGTATTATGCGGAAGGCGAGGCATACAGCCAGACGAGTGACCGGGTGCATACGTATTCGGTGGAAGAAACAAGGTAATTATTCAGAGCCCCATCTCGATTCCGCTTACGCTGCATCTCGATGTGGCTTGTCGCCATATGAAATTCCAGAAAAAACTGCTCATTCATGCAAGCATGATTCGCAATTTTTTCTTCCATTTCGCATGGCTCTGAATAATTACCAAATAAAGAGGAAAAGATGAGGAAAACTATGCTCCAAGAGTGGAAAAGAAAAGGAAAAAAATTCCGCCATGTGGAAAAAGATGGAGAAGAGACGACGGAGCTTTCTGTGAAAATACGGGCGGCAAAATTTCGTGATCTGCCGATGAGTCTGCGGATTCTGATCGTGAATCTCAGTCTGTTTCTGATTCTGTGCGCCGTATTTTTTATGGCAGGCGCGTATCTGTATGCGCCGCAGGCGGCAGGACGGAATTACGTGGAAGCATGTCTGGCAGGAGACTGGAACAGTGCATACGATGTATGTCAGTTCCCGGACAGCACGTTTCTGTCGCGGAAGAACTACGTCAATGCAATGACCTGGAAAGCAAAACAGGACGGCACTGACGGGCAGGAAACACCGGAGATCAAGAGCTTTTTCATGCGCAGAAAACAGAATCTTGAGACCGGGGAAAACAGGATTTATACTGTGCGGTACACGTTAAAAGGCATGAGCGACTCGCAGGAAGAAACATTGGAGATCGCCGTCGGGGATACCGTAAAATGGAACTTCAAAGAGTGGTACGTTGTGCCGAAAGACAGCTGCGTGACGGATGTCGAAATCACCGTCCCGGCGGATGCCTCGTTCTATCTGGACGGCGTGCAGGTCGGGAAAAAGTATTTAAAAGAGACAGCAGATAACGTCAGCATCTACAAAATCCCGTATCTCTTCCTCGGCGGCCACACCATTGAACTGACCGAAAAACAGAAAGACCCATACCGCGAGATCGTCCTCGTGCAGGACAACAGCAGCATGGAATTCCTGCCGGATTTAAAACTCAACGATTCCACCGGCAAAACCATCGCCGACCGCGCAGAAGAGTCCCTGGACAAGGTATTCACAGCCGCAGCCGCCGGAAAATCCTTCAGCACCATCAAAAATGAATTTTCCGCCGACACCGCCGTACAGAAAACCGCCAAAGAACAGTACCAGCAGCTCTGCGATGCCTACCTGAACAGCGACACCAACACCGGAATCACCAGCATCACCGTGAGCAGCGTCTCCACAACCGTAACCAACGAATCCAACCAGATGAAGATTGAAACCAACGTGACCGCTGCGATCGAGCGACGAACCCGTTTCCTCCATTTCTTCCGCAAAACCAAAATAGAGACCGTCACCTGGAAACTCGAGTCTGTTGTGACGCTGGAAAACGAAAAATGGGTGATGGGCAGCGATTTCCTGACTAAAATAGGACATGAGGCATAAGGTGTTTGCTTCCGTTGTTCTGGCAACGTTAAAACTTTGCAGTTACTCTTAAGCAGAGAGGATAATCAGGCTGGACAGGTGAAAGACTTGTGATTTGGTGGCAAAGGCACCAGAAAGAAACCAGGTTTTTTAAAAAGAGAGTGACAAAGAGTGATTTTGTATCCGCTTTTACCATGGGTGCAGAGTCACTCTTTTTTTGTGACAAGATGTTAAGAAACGATAAACATTAATTTACCAGAAGTGGAAAAAATGTAAGAATTTGTGCCTTGCATCTTAGGTCAGATCACGTTATGATAGTAAGTAGAAAAATGTCGAAAAACGTTTGTGTTACGATGGAAGAAAGTTCCGCAAAGGGGCGGGACGATGGAGTATAAACAGATCATATGGAAAGAAAATCATTGAAACAGAGAAGAAAGCAGATGCGCCGCAGACAGATGATGCAGAAAGTATCACGGATTTCCCTGTGTGTGGTAATCGGCCTTCTTTTTCTTGCGCTTATCTGGAAATTTGCGGGAGCGCAGCTTGCGAAAAAAGGAATTGTACTGAGTAATGACACAGCCGCAAAGACGGTGAGCGAGACGGCGCCGGAGGCGGAGGACGGATCGGGAAATGCGGGAATTAAGAAGCTTGCGGAGACCACGCCGCCGAATGAGACGCCGGGATGGCAGTACAGCTCGTCGGGCTGGTGGTACGCAACGGATGCCACAACGTACTACGTCAACGGCTGGGCAGATATCGACGGAAACCAGTACCATTTTGATTCCAATGGTTACATGGCGACCGGCTGGAAAGCGATCGGCGGAAAAGGCTGTTACTTTGATGACCAGGGTGTTTACCAGCCAGACCGCAACGGCTCGATGATGGTAGCCCTGACCTTTGATGACGGCCCGGATGTCTACACAGGGGAGCTTCTCGATACGCTGGAGCGGTATGGCGCGCAGGCGACGTTCTTTATGCTCGGAAGCAACGTTGAGAAATACGGCGCAGACACCATTCCGCGTATGGCGGCGCTTGGCTGCGAGCTGGGAAACCACTCCTATTCGCACCCGAATATGAAAAAACTGAGTGTTGATGATGGGCTTGCACAGTTCCAGATGACAGATGATCTGATTGCCCAGTACAACAACGGTCAGGGTGCAACGGTTGTCCGTTTTCCCTATGGAAACAGCACCGACGATCTGCTCGCGGAGATCGGTCGTCCCAGCATCATGTGGGATGTCGATACCCTGGACTGGGAGACGAAAAATGTCCAGGCGAACATCAGCGCTGTCCTCAACAACGTAAGCCCGGGAGACATTATCCTGATGCACGATATCCATGAGGCGACTGTAGAGTCCTGTGCAACGATTGTACCGGAGCTGGTAAACCGGGGGTATGAACTTGTTACGATTCATACACTTGCCGCAGCAAACGGCGTGGATCTTGCAGCGGGAGAGACGTATTACGGCTTCCATGGCGGAACGACAAACGAATAGAAAACAGAATAGAAAAACGACAAAGAACCGCCGGTTTACTCTCAAATCAAGAGTGAACCGGCGGTTCTTATGTCGTTTTATAAAAATTTATTTCATTGCCGCTCTCTTACGAAGTCTGGAATCCAGCTCTTTCTTACGGATACGTAAGGAAACCGGAGTAACCTCAAGAAGCTCGTCCTTGTCGATGAAGTCCAGAGCCTGCTCCAGGGAAAGGATTCTCGGCGGAGTCAGACGCAGTGCCTCGTCGGAGGAAGAAGTACGGGTGTTGGTCAGGTGTTTCGTCTTGCAGACGTTCAGCTCGATATCCTCGGCCTTACCGTTCTGTCCGATAACCATACCGGCGTAAACCTTCTCGCCAGGTCCGATGAACAGAGTACCGCGCTCCTGTGCGGAGTACAGACCGTAGGTAACGGACTCGCCTGCCTCGAAAGCGATCAGGGAACCCTGTTTGCGGTATTCGATGTCGCCCTTGTACGGTGCGTAATCTTCAAACTCGGTGTTCAGGATACCAGTTCCTTTGGTGGAGGTCATGAAGATTCCACGGAAACCAATCAGGCCTCGTGCCGGGATTTCGAACTCCAGACGGGTGGAACCATCGCTTGCGCGGCTCATGCCGTGAAGCTCGCCTTTACGCTCGCTGAGGAGCTGGATGACAGTACCGGAGAACTCGTCCGGAACGTCAACGTATGCGATTTCCATTGGCTCGAGTTTGCGTCCGCGCTCGTCCTCTTTGTAGATAACTTCTGCCTTACTTACTGCGAACTCATATCCCTCACGGCGCATGTTTTCGATCAGGACGGACAGATGCAGCTCACCACGGCCGGAAACCTTGAAGCAGTCTGCGGAATCAGTCTCCTCGACGCGGAGAGAAACGTCAGTGTTCAGCTCACGCATCAGACGGTCACGCAGGTGGCGGGAAGTTACGTATTTACCTTCTTTACCGGCCAGCGGGCTGTCGTTTACGATGAAGTTCATGGAAATAGTCGGCTCGGAGATTTTCTGGAACGGGATGGAAACCGGGTTGTCCAGATCGCCGCAGAGAGTATCTCCGATGTGGATATCCGGGATACCGGAAACAGCAACGATAGAACCGATGCCTGCCTCAGTAACCTCTACTTTTTTCAGTCCGTCAAATTCATACAGTTTGCTGACCTTTACTTTTTTCTTCTTGGTCAGATCGTGGTGGTTGACCAGCATAACGTCCTGGTTCACGCGGATCGTTCCGTTTTCAACTTTGCCGACACCGATACGTCCAACGTATTCGTTGTAGTCGATGGTACTGATACAGAAGCTGTGTGCCAGCTTCCGGATCG
>ENA-OQKC01000803-OQKC01000803.1-human-gut-metagenome-genome-assembly--contig:-NODE-803-length-12389-cov-3.274833_pt1 | contig 12389 bp, 9 predicted proteins | sample MGYA00242774_ERZ504790 | MGnify/ENA primary metagenome ERZ504790 (study PRJEB26092, sample SAMD00036419) | human gut metagenome | host: Homo sapiens | study: EMG produced TPA metagenomics assembly of...
CGCTGCTGCGTGCCAAATACATACTGTACAGCATTGCATTGCTCATTCCTACGATTCTGATGATTCCCGGCATGGTTACCGGCAAGGTATCCGTACTCAGCTGTATCGCATGGCTGATATTCATTCCGGGAGCCGTATACTGCTGTCTGTTCCAACTGGCGGTCTACAACAACAAGACTACCGACCTGAATTCAAAGATGACCAGCCGGCAGAATATAGGCACCGGTCTGCAGAATCTGATTTCAGGAGGTGCTTTCGGCATACCTTTACTGCTGCTTTTTGCACTGAATGCCATCTTTGGCAAAGAGGTCACCCCCTGGATACTTATCGGCATCGGCGTGACATTCATCGCCACTTCCAAATTCTGGCTGATGAATGTATATCACCGGCTCATGAAACGCCGCTACAAGAATATGGAAGGCTTCAGGGACAGTAGACAGAAATAGAAATCATTAAACATCAATCACTAACATGATACGCATCAATAATTTACAGAAGAATTTCGGCACAAAAAAAGCCGTAGATATAGAGAACTACACCATCGGGCAAGGCGATATGCTGGGACTGGTAGGCAACAACGGTGCAGGCAAGACCACCCTCTTCCGCCTTATTCTTGACTTGCTACAGGCAGACCGGGGCAATGTAACCATCAATGACATTGACGTCAGCAAAAGTGAGGACTGGAAGAACTTCACGGGAGCCTTTATAGACGACGGTTTCCTGATAGACTACCTCACCCCCGAAGAATACTTCTACTTCATCGGTAAGATGTACGGTCTGAAGAAAGAGGAGGTAGACGAACGCCTGCTTCCCTTCGAACGCTTCATGAACGGCGAAGTGATGGGGCAAAAAAAATTCATCCGCAACTATTCTGCCGGAAACAAGCAGAAAATCGGCATCATCTCCGCTATGCTACATCACCCGCAACTGTTGATTCTGGATGAACCGTTCAACTTCCTTGACCCCAGTTCACAGTCTGTAATCAAACACTTGCTGAAAAGATACAATGAAGAGCACGGAGCCACCGTCATCATTTCCAGCCATAACCTGAATCACACAGTGGACGTTTGTCCACGTATTGCATTGTTAGAAAACGGCGTTATTATCCGCGATATACGAAATGAGAACAACTCTGCCGAGCAGGAATTGGAAGCTTACTTCAACGTCGGTGTGGAGGAAGAAGCCGTGGTAGAAGAAACGGTAGTAGAAGCAGCCGTAGAAGAAATAACGGAAAAAGAAGATAAAACGGTAGAAGAAAAAAATTCGGAAGCATGAAAAAATATCTTTCTTATATAGTAGCTCTTACTATCATATTGATAGGCCTAAGTTCTTGCCATACTTCCGCGCCACGCCTGGACTACAAAGCCCTGGCGCAGGCATCCGTCCGTTTGGGAGTGGATATTGAACTGCAGGACAACCACAAGCTATACATCCATGCCTCCGAATGGATAGGCACCCCCTATCGCGCAGGTGGCGACAGCAAACGTGGAACGGACTGCTCCGGACTGGTATCGCAACTGTATAAGAAAGTTTACCACACCCGTCTGTCGAGAAGCACAGACGGGCAACTGAAAGAGAGCAGTAAAATCTCCCGCCGCAACTTGCGTGAGGGAGATTTGGTGTTCTTCACCAGCCGTGCTTCCCGCAAAAAAGTGGCACACGTAGGCATCTACCTCAAGGACGGCAAGTTTATACATGCCAGCACCAGCCAGGGAGTCATAGTCAGCAACCTCCGGGAAAAATATTACACCCAACACTGGCTCTGCGGAGGAAGAATAAAATAATACTAATTTTTCCCTTCTTGTGATTTTCTTTACTCTGTCCCGACTGATAGTCCAGAAACTATTAAAAGAAGAAAACAATGAAGAAACTTTTAGGCATCCTCTTATTCATCAGCATTGCGCTGAGCGCCAATGCACAACTTTTATGGAAAGTATCCGGTAAAGGATTAGAGAAACCATCCTATATTTTCGGTACTTATCACCTCTCTCCACTCAGTATAAAGGACAGCATTGCCGCCATGCCGCAGGCCATGAGCGAAACCGCCCAAGTCTACGGGGAAGTTGTGATGAGCGAAATGGCGACTCCCGCCTTCATGCAAAGCATGCAACAGCAGATGATGATGCCCAAAGACACCACGCTGCAAAGCCTCTTTACTCCCGAACAATACGAAGAAGTAGGCAAAGCCATCAAGGAAAACATGATGGTGGACATTGCCATGCTGGCACAACTGAAACCGGCTGCCATCAACCAGCAGCTTGTCGTCCTGCTCTACATGAAACACACTCCGGGCTTCAACCCGCAAGAACAGCTTGACACTTACTTCCAGCAGCAGGCCGCACAGCAAGGCAAGAAAATTGGCGGTCTGGAAACAGCCCAGTCACAAATAGACATTCTGTTCAACAGCCAGACGCTGCAACGCCAGGCAAGCCTCCTCTACTGCGCCATCAGCGACATTGAGAAAGGTATCGACCAAAGCAAACGCCTGATTACCGCTTATGAAAAGCAAGACCTGGACGCCATGTTGCAACTGATGGAAGAGCGCGACGGCAATTCATGCGACCCGCTGCCCGGTGAGATGGAAGCCATGCTGGATAACCGCAACAAGGCATGGGTTGAAAAGATGCCTGCCATCATGACGGAAGCCCCCACCCTTTTCGTAGTCGGTGCCGGACACCTGCCCGGAGACAATGGAGTGTTGAACCTTCTGAAACAACAAGGATATACCATAGAAGCCATGAAATAAATCCTCTAACAATTCTCTCTAACAACAACTTTTAATGGCAGACTATACAAAGCGTGACGGTCAAATACCATCACGCTTTGTTTGCATATACACTTTATTCTCCTCATCATATCGTACATCCAAAAAAATATACTACTTTTGCACCAAAGTCTTGGCAGTTATAGTGATAACGGCCATTTTTGACTTGATTCGATAAGAACGCAAGAAGCGAAAGTTATTATCCCTGCCTATTCGGAATCTGGAAAATTCAATAAACGTCATGGGATGATAGCAACAGTTTCTTCACGTCTATGTTATTATATACTTAGGCGTGGGGACTGTTGTCTATTTATGACGTGGGCATTTTCCAGAGCCTCGAATGCAGATAGGCAATAACAGTCCTCGCGCTTTTTATATAATAACCTTCGTCAACGGGGACAGACGAAATGAAAGATACCGCGTATGCATCTTACATTATTTGGAGAAATACAGTTATTTCTGTTGATTGCCGCTACATCTGCAAGCTTTCTATACTGGATAAATTATAAATACAAAAGTCTGAACAGGCAGATTATCCGGGCAATAGACATTCCGGTATATCTGCTGAACAGACAAGGTTTTGTCGTAAAACTGCTCAATACACCTACCGAAAAGGCGAACAGACTTCCGTTCCAAAACCTGGGAACTCTCAACATCAAAGATTTGGTGACAGACGCCGATGAATGCCGGAAATACATGACGTCGCTGTTACGCGTACTGAATACCCGCACTTCGGACAGCCTGACCCTAAAGATAAGAATAGAAAGTGGTGAGAAACTATATATCGCAGTGCGCATGGTCTACCTCAACAGAAATTATGTCATAGCCTTCATACGCGACATTACGGAAGATGAAGTCCAACGCCGGGAAAACGAAAAATACCGTTTCTTCCTTGAAAGTATTCTGGAGAACCTCCCCATCGCCACTACAGTAAAAGATAAAAACGATGAAGGACGCTACCTGATATGGAACAAAAAAGCGGCAGAGATGATGGAAGTCCCCGCTGAGGATATTGTGGGACACTATGAAGAGGAGTTCAAACCCCTAATGCAAGATAATTTCATCCAAGAGACAGACAAAGAAGTTGAAGAGTCGGAAATTCCCCAGTCCTACATCAAACACTTTGTCAATCCCAAAGGCAGAGAGTATATTCTGTCGTTTCACAAAACGCTGGTGTCCTACAACAAAGGAAAAGAGAGGTGGATTGTCAGTTCTGCACTGGACATCACCGAACTGCTGGCAGCCAAAGAGAAAGCAGAAGAAGCCAACCGCCTGAAATCGGCTTTTCTCGCCAACATGAGCCACGAGATACGTACTCCGCTAAACGCCATCGTCGGATTCTCCTCCATACTTTCCGATTATATACAAGACGAAGATACAAAGGAATACATACATATCATCGAAGAAAACACCCAACTGCTGCTGCAACTGATTAATGATATTCTCGACCTGTCACGCATCGAAGCTGGCATTCTCGAATTCACAGAAGGAGATATGGATGTAAACAAGACGCTTGATGAAATGCAGACGATGGCAAAACTGAAACTTCCGTCCGAAGTCAGTATACGTCTCCTGCCCGGTGCGGATTACTGTATTATTCACACAGTCCCCAAACGGGTAAGACAAGTACTGAACAACTATCTGTCAAACGCCCTCAAGCATACGGAAGAAGGTTTCATCGACATTGGTTATCACCTGCCGCAAGAAGACAGGATTCGCTTCTTTGTCCGTGATACCGGTTGCGGCATTCCTCCTGAAAAGCAAAAGGATGTATTCGAACGCTTTGTCAAGCTAAACAGCTTTAAACAAGGCACGGGCCTCGGACTCTCCATCTGCACCATGATTGCCGAGAAAATGAACGGAAAAGTGGGCGTCAGCTCTATTCCGGGGAAAGGTTCCGAATTCTGGTTCGAAATACCCTATCAGCCTGCCGGAAGCCAACCTGCATAGAAAAGCCCGCCACTAACATGAACTCTGTCAACGACGGGCAACCTAAACCATCACCGATGCTATCCTGACTCACAATACCTATCGAAGCCTAAATCGCAGTTTTCCACTCTGCACCAGTTCTTCATGAGTGATACGATATCGGGACAGTTTTTTTCCTCCCAGTTCCATTTCACGGATATAAAGCGACTCTGCCGACGGGCGTTCCGTCTCTATCACCAGTTGGTCGCGTCCCCAATACTTAGGGTCGAGCTTTATGGTCACCTTATCAAATACCGGAGTAGACAGCGTATAAGCCGGTTCTCCGGGACAATCCGGATAAAAGCCCATCATATTGAAGATAGCCCAAGCGGACATCGTTCCGGTATCATCATTGCCGGGAATTCCGTCGGGGGCATTCTTGAAATACTTCTGCAAAAGGCGGTGCAGCTCTTTCTGCGTGCGCCACTCCTCACCCTTGAAATAAGAAAAAAGATGGGCGTATGCAATGTCCGGTTCGTTGGCAGGGTCGTACAGTCCTTCGTCGAACACACGCTGAAGCTTGTCTACGAACGGCTTCTTTCCACCCATGAGCCGGGCAAGCCCTTTCACATCGTGGGGAACATAGAAAGTATAGTTCCAGGCACAACCTTCGTGAAATCCGGGGTTCGGCTCAAAGTTCTCTCCCTGCCTACGGGTCGAAAGGAGCATAGAATTCACCGTTAGGCAGGATAGGACGGAAAGTACCGTACTCCTTACAGTAATAATGCTTGTAGCCCAGCGAACGTTCGTGGAACAGACGGGCATCCTCCTTCTTGCCAAGCGCAGCGGCTATGCGCGACAAGGCATTGTCGGCAATATAGTATTCCAGGGCATGTGAAACGGAATTGTCATACTGCTCCCGCAGGGGCACATATCCCAATGACACGTAGTCGTCATTGTCCGGTCGGAGCAGATTCTCCGCTCCCGGCAGGGTGGCTCCCTTGCGCATGGCTTCGTAGGCCAGTTCTATATCAAAGTCGCGCAGACCTTTCAGCCAGGTGTCGACGATGACGGGAATGGAAGGGTCACCTTCCATGGTCAGCGTCTCACGTCCGTAGAGTTCCCATTTGGGAAGCCAGCCGTGTTCGCGGTACATGTCGAGCATGGAGCGCACCATCTGCAATTGCCGTTCGGGATATACCAGCGTAAGAAGCTGGTGCACATTGCGGTAAGTGTCCCACAAAGAAAAGACGGTATAACGGTCGCCTTGGGTAGTCAAAATCTTATCACTCTCCATAGCGGGATATTCCCCGTTCACATCCTGCAGGATATTGGGATGTATCAGCGTATGATAGAGTGCCGTATAAAAAACGGTTTTCTGTTCCTCCGTACCTCCTTCTACAAGGATGCGCGAAAGGTCATCGTTCCAGCGGCGACGAGCTTCTTCCAGCACTTGACCGAAGTTCTTTCCCTGCTGCTCGGTATCCAGATTGAGGCGGGCATTCTCCATGCTCACAAAAGAGACTCCCATCTGGACTTCCACCTGCTCGCCTTCTTCGGTATCGAATGTAAGATAGGCGCCGATATCATCTCCCGCCAGTTCCTTCTGGTAGCGGGTGTAAAGTTTGTAGCGTCCGTTATCGGGGTCCCATTCGGCCTCTACACCAGTCATGGGGCGCTGCTTCTTCCAGTAGCCCGAAGCGGCGGGCTGCTTGTTGACACGCATCACAAAGTAGATGGGAAAAACGGCTTGTGGGTTGTAGCAGAAAGTACCCAGCAGCTTCATACCTTCAAACTCGCATTTACCCGTCTGGCGCAGAAAAGCTCCCGATTCATTGGTCAGGCCTTCGCCCAGGTTCAGCAGCACATGGCTCTGCCCGGCAGGAAAGGTGAAACGCGCCACACCCGTGCGAGGAGTTGCCGTCACTTCCGTCTTCACATTGTAGCGGGTCAAGAAGTTGCTGTAATATCCGGGGGATGCCTGCTCGTCCTTATAGCGGCTTCCATATTCCTTATAATCTACGGACAGCTCTCCCGTAGTGGGCATCAGCAGCAGAGAACCCAATTCCGGACAGCCCACACCGCTCAAATTGACATGCGAGTATCCGGTGAAGAAACAATTGTGATACTCATAGGGAGTAGACCACCAGCGGGCATCTTTATCGTATTTGTTGTCCTCCGAACCCATCACGTTGAAGGGCACTACGGACATCATTCCATTGGGACAGACGGCTCCCGGATTCGTGGTACCGAAGTTGGTGGTACCGACAAAAGGATTCACATAGTCCGCAGGATGCTTCTCCGCAGCCATAGATGCCGTGAGCATTCCAAAGGAGATGATACAGAAAGTAATCAGTCGTTTCATAATATAGTAAGGATTTGTTCTTTATTAGTTAGTGAGCACGCTACCCATGCCGGTGTCATTGCATGCACTCTGCAAAGTTATTGCAAACGGTCTGCAGTGACACTGCAAACTACTTTGCAGTAGCGCTGCAACAGTTTTGCAGTGACGCTGCATCAGCTTTGCAGTGGCGCTGCAACGGCTTTGCAGTAGCACTGCAAAAAGCATGCAGTATCTTTGCAGTGATATTACACTAAGTATAAGGCAGTTACGGCAGGCGCTTTTCAGCAATACCGAGCGCCTGCCAACTGCTTGGTACTTACAAAATACTTGTGCGCTTCGTGAACTCCAGAATCTCGCGGATATACCCAAAGGCAAGCCCCACTACCGTATCGGCTGCACCGTAGTATACAGCTACACGTTCTCCATCTTGCAACGCTGCGCAAGGGAACACCACGTTGGGAACATCACCTTGCAACTCATAAGGAGCAGCAGGCGCAAGCAGATACTCACGGGTGCGGTAGAGCAACTTGGCAGGATTGTCCTTATCCAGAATAGCTGCTCCCATGGAGTAACGGAAACCGTTACAAGTGGTTATCACGCCATGATAGAACATCAGCCAACCCTCGTCCGTGAGGAACGGTACCGAACCTGCCCCTATCTTGGTACACTGCCAGGCACTTTCGGGGAAAGGCGTAGGAGCCATCACATGGCGGTGTTCGCCCCAGAATTTCATGTCAGGGCTGAAGCTAATGTAGATGTCGCCAAAAGGAGTATGTCCGCTATCGCTGGGACGGCTCAAGAGCGCATATTTGCCATCGAACTTCTGAGGCAACAACACACCGTTGCGGTTGAAAGGCAAGAAAGCATTCTCGCACTGGAAGAACTCCTTGAAATCGAAAGTATAGCCGATGCCGATGGTGGGGCCGTAGTAGCCGTTGCACCACGTAATCCAGTAGCGGTCCTCAATCCATGTCACGCGCGGATCGTATTTATATTCGGACTCTATCATGTCCGTATTCCCGGCCTTGAACTTGATTGGCTCATGCTCTATTTCCCAGTGGATGCCGTCCTTGCTGAAACCGGCAAAGATATTCATCTGCACCGCCCGGTTGTCACAACGGAACACACCGGCATAACCATCCTTAAACGGAACCACCGCACTGTTGAAAATGCTGTTCGACGACGGAATATGGTAGCGGTCTATTACGGGATTCTCCGAATAACGCCACATTACATCCTTACAGCCTGCCGGCCGTTCTTCCCAAGGCATTGTGATTTTGTTGCTCATAATTGCTCTATATTATTAATTGGTTATTGTTGTTTCTTCTCATCGGCATACGTAAATGGTATGAAGTACGTAATGAGGAACGCCGGAATGGTGGCAAACAGCGTGAAGGTAAAGAACGCCTCGTACCCCAACCAGTCGCTGACAAAACCGCTGATTGTGCCCGGCAACATCACACCCAGATTCATGATGCCCGAAGCAAAGGCATAATGTGCCATCTGGTGCTTTCCCGGCGCCACCTGCTGCATCATGAACAAAGTCAGTCCCACAAAACCAAACCATAACCGAAGTACTCGAGCACGATGGCACTACCTATCAGCAACCCGCTTTCCGGCTGGTACATGGCAAGCAGGGTATACGCACAAAAGGCAGATTGAAGATGCAGCACAGAGAGAACAGCGTCCGCCGCAATCCCCGGTGCGAAATGTAATACGCCTGCCAACAGTGACCCCAGCACAAAGGCTGCCGCCCCATAAGTGCCGTAGTACAAACCTATCTGCTGCTCATTCAGTCCCAAGCCACCTGCCGAACGCTCCGCCTTCAAGAAAAGAGGGACAATCTTCATGACAAAACCCTCGGCAAGGCGATAAAGGATAATGAACGCTATATAGTACCAGATGTGCTTCTTCAAAAAGAAATCCTTGATTACCGCCACCAACTGCTCCCACGTCTCTCTTGCCGACTTGGCGCCGGATGCGGCAGCACCGCCCGATGGCAGCATGCGCATGTGGTAGAAGCCAAGCAGCAGCATCACCGCTGCCAATATCAGCATCACCGTCATCCATGCATGCCGGGTAGCCTCGTGGCGGACTGCCTCTGTGGCACCCTCCACCCCACCGAAACCTACCAGCAAGGCACCTGCCAGCCAGACCAGCCCGCCGGACGCCACAATCTTCGCTATATTGTAGAAGGCTCCCTGCCAACCGATATACTTGGCCTGGTCCTGCTTGTTCAGTTCCGACATGTAGACACCATCCGTAGCCACATCGTGCGTGGCTCCGCTGAAAGCAATCACTGCCAGCAGCGCAATGCATATCGCAAAAAAGAGCGGTAACTGCAACGCCAAAGCCACCAGAGCAAAACCTGCTCCGGTAACCATCTGCGTCAGTACCACGAAAAACTTCTTCGTCTTGAACATTTCAAGGAACGGACTCCAAAGGAACTTCAGCGTCCAGGGCATCATGATGAGCGACGTCCACAGAGCAATCTGCGCGTCACCGATACCCAGCCCCTTGAACATCAACACAGAAACCATGTTCAGCACCACAAACGGCAATCCCATGGCGAAATATACGGTGGGGACCCACGATATAGGATTATGATTTTTTCGGCTCATCCCTTCTGTATATTATCTGTGTCACTTCAACGGTTCACTGCCCATAGTCAGCTCCAGCGTACCGCCGTCCACTATATCCTGATGCGTGAAGAATGGAGTCTCCAACTTATTGCCGTTCAGCACAATGCTCCGCACATACTTGTTGTCGCGGCTGTTGTTGTGGGCTATCACCTTGAACGACTTGCCGTCTTTCAGATGAACGGTCGCCTCGTTGAACAGCGGGCGTCCGATGGAATATACCGGCTTGCCGGGGCATACCTGATAGAAGCCCATCGCATTCAGAATGTACCATGCAGACATCTGTCCGCAGTCTTCATTGCCCGAAAGTCCGTCGGGGTTGTTGAAGTAAAGCGTATGCAGCACCTCATCCACAATCTCCTGCGTACGCCAGGGCTGGCCTACGTAGTTGTAGAGATGGGCAATGTGATGGCTTGGCTCATTGCCGTGGGCATACTGGCCTATCAGACCGGAAATATCCACCGAGGTCGATTCACCTTCCAGCTTGGAATCGGCCGTGAACAGAGAATCCAACTTGCCGATGAAGGCGTCGCGTCCTCCCATCAGTTCCACCAGTCCGTCCACATCGTGGGGAACGAACCAAGTCCACTGCCATGCCGTACCTTCGCAATAGTCATCATTACGGTGATTGGAAGCGCGGGGGTTGAAAGGCGTACGCCAGTTGCCCTCACTGTCCAGTCCGCGCATGAAGCGGGTACTCGGATCGAAATAAACTTTATATCCCTCGGCAAAGGCCGCATACTTATCGCGGTTGGCTTCGTCGTCCAAGGCACCTGCCAGTACGGAGATACACCAGTCATCGTAAGCATATTCCAAAGCTTTAGCCACAGATTCATTGTCTTTATCGCAAGGCACGTAGCCAATCTTGTTCTTCCAGTACTTGGCCTGCGGCATCAGATGCGGCACAACCAAAGGATGGGTGATAATACCCGTCGTATCGTATTCTGCCGTACGGAGGCAAGCCTTGTAAGCCTCCTGCACGTCGAAGTTACGGTATCCCTTTACATAAGAATCCGCTATGAGGGAGGCTGCATGATAACCAATCATGGTACCCGTATAGTTTCCGGCCAGTTCCCACATAGGCAGGACGCCGCCCTCGCGGGACTTCTGGATGAGCGAACGGATGAAAGCCTCGTTCAGTTCAGGATCAATAATCGTCATCAGCGGATGATAGGCACGGAAAGTGTCCCATAAAGAGAAAATGGTGTAGATAGGCTCGTCCACCCTGCCTTGATGGGGCTTCAAGTCCATACCAAAGTAACGTCCGTCAGCATCGGTAAACAAGTTGGGCTGCATACCCGTGTGGTAAAGTGCCGTGTAGAACATGGTACGCTGGTCGTTGTCCTTCGTATCGATGTCAATCTTGGAAAGATAAGTGTTCCACTGCTGGCGGGCAGCACGGCGCACACCGTCAAAATCCCATCCGGAGATTTCGGCTTCCACATTCTTGCGGGCACCGTCCATATCCACGGCAGACACACCTACCTTTACCAATACCTCCTCATTGGGCTCCGTCTGGAATTGCAGTAAAGCTTTAGCTGTAGGCAGAAGCGGACCGCCTTCGTCCAATGCCATGGAGTCCGTGACCAGCGTATAGGTGAATGGTTTGGAGAACTTGGCATAGAAGTTGATATACTGGTCGAAAGCCCAATATACAGTCTTCTTGCGTCCACGGATTTCAGTATCACTGATTACTTCCAGCTCCATCTGTTCATTCTTCTGGCGCTGGATACTGTAATCCAGGTCGAGGATAAAACCTGCATCTTCCGCTTTCGGGAAGGTATAGCGATGAATCGCCGCACGTTTGGTAGAGGTCAGTTCGGCTTTCACCCCGTAGCGGTCCAAAAATACGGAATAATATCCCGGTTCGGCTGTTTCATTCTCGTGGGAAAAGGCAGAGGCGTACGCCATCTGCTGGCTCTTCGAGCCCATGGAGTGGTAATCCTGCCGACCTACAGTGGGCATCAGCAGCACATCCCCGTAATCGGCACAACCCGTACCGCTGCGTGGTATGTGAAATCCGTTGATAGTAGTATCTGCATAGTAATATCCGGAGCAGGCATCCCACTCGTAGATACGCGTGTCGGGGCTGGGCTGAATCATCCCGTTGGGAACTACCGCTCCGGGATAGGTATGCCCATGTCCACCCGTACCGATGAACGGATTGACGTAAGACACATAGTCCGGTGCCGTCTGGGTACAGCTGCAAACCGCCCCCAGCAGAAAAAGTCCACCCAACAGTATGGAACTAGATTTCATGTTTTTCTTCATATTGTTTATTGTATAAGTAGGTGTATAGCTTCATAATAGAATCTTGTTATATGAGAATGCTTGAGGAGGGCCGCCCTATTACTTTGAGCAAAGCCCTCCTTTGTTTCATGTATGAAAAGGTTCAAGCATCCGTTTTCCGAAACCTCAGTTTACGGAAAACACGGCATCAGCGTACCTTCTTCATCGTATAGTTCTCACTCACGAAGTAAGGAACATCGGGGAAGATGTCGGTCTCAATCTCACCGCCTACATACTTATAGGGATTGATAGCCCATCTGTTGCCCAAGCCATAGATATGCATATCACCGTTAGGAGCAATAGCACCATCCATATAGTAATCATCATAGTTACGGATATGCTTTCACTGGAAATTCTTGCTGTAAGTCCGAAAATGCATCTTGTAGGTAGCAGGGTCTTCAGCATCGCCCTCATGAATGGTTTTGCGGATGATGAGCAGTGCACC
>ENA-OQKC01000806-OQKC01000806.1-human-gut-metagenome-genome-assembly--contig:-NODE-806-length-12358-cov-2.698144_pt1 | contig 12358 bp, 14 predicted proteins | sample MGYA00242774_ERZ504790 | MGnify/ENA primary metagenome ERZ504790 (study PRJEB26092, sample SAMD00036419) | human gut metagenome | host: Homo sapiens | study: EMG produced TPA metagenomics assembly of...
TTGTGTATTTAATTAGGTAATTGAGTTTGTTTTTGACAATAGTATGAATTAAAAACCGAGTACAAAAATAAGTACCTTTTCTCAATTAATCAAACTCGAAAAGCATAATTATTTAGTAAATGGGACAATTTTGGACGAAATTGGTCGTTATCGTGCACAAAATTGCTCGTTTTCGTACACGAAACCTCAATAATACACTCTCTGCATTGAAAAGTATACATAGGAAAAACAACAATTTTGGGTGGAGTGAACTTTAATACAGTTTACTGTGTTATTATAAGACATTGAAACAAACCGGACTATAATGATATATTTGATTTTTTTATTGGCAATAGGACTATTGGTCGGATGGAGCTTATGGAAAGCTCCATCCGATATTGATTTATGGGGAAAAGATTTAGAGGATTGATAGTTATATTGGTTATATTCTGAAAATTTAACTATATTAGCGCCCGAAAAGCATAAATATGGCGCTAAATCTGATAAAAAAGGATAAATCCCACTCTGTTGTAAGCATTAAGCTGGATGAGCAAGAGTTTCATAATATTTTTAAGGAATATTATGCGGCGCTTTGTTCTTTCGCGTTTCCAATACATGGAGGATGCGGATATGTCAGCAGATATAGTACAAGACGTATTTGCCAAGTTGTGGCAGATAAGAGACGATTTCTTTTATCTTCATCAGGTGAAAGCTTTTCTTATACGGCCGTACGTAACCATGCCTTGAACGAACTTGAGCATTCGAAGGTAGCTCATGAATACGAGCAAAAGATTATAGCCAAAAAAGCAGATGCTTTTTTTCGTGATGCGATTGTGGAAGAAGAGACTTTCCGGATTCTGTCAGAAGCTATAGAGAAACTTCCTACCCAAATGAGAGCCATCATGCAGTTGGCTTTGGAAGGTAAAAGAATGCAGAAATAGCAGAGCGTCTCAATGTCTCTCCCGAAACGGTACATACTCTTAAAAAAGTGGCTTATAAAAGCTTCGTGCATTCCTTACCGATTATTATTATTGCCTTCTGTTATTTATCTAAAAGCACATTTTTTTCTATTTTTTCAAAAAAAAGTCTTTATCGATTCACCATGTTTTTATTTTGGCTTGTATTATCATTAAAGATAGACTAAAACATGCCAAATTATGATAAAAGAGTACTTTCATATAGCTCATCTTATTTCCAGGCACCTATCCGGTGAAGTAACACCGGAAGAAAACCGTTTTTTGGATAAATGGCGCAAAGAGAGCAAAAGCCATGAGCAGCTTTTCCAAAAGATTTGTAGTGATGAACATTATGCACAGCACGAAATTCGTAAAATGGAGTTTGATTCGCAGGCTGGATGGAAAGGTGTCGAAGCACGTATCAAGAGGATGGAGCTCAGAAGGAGACATTTGAAACTGTTACGGTACGTTGCTCTTTTTATTGCACCGGTGCTGATATTGGTTTTTGCACTTCAGGATATTTCTGTACCCCATGTCATGGATGGCAATCAATTATTGGCTGCCCAGCAAATACTGCCGGGTGGAGCCAAAGCTATTCTTACATTGGATAATGGGGAAACGGTTTATCTGGATGAGAATGCCGATGGGCGGCAGTTGCAGTTGGCTGGTAAACAAATACAGATAGATTCGACGACCTTGAACTACAGCGCTGCAGACGGGCAGGTTGTGCAGTCAGCTTTGGCATATAATAAAGTTGAAGTGCCTCGAGGCGGTGAGTATACACTTGTTCTGAATGATGGTACAAAAGTACATCTGAATTCAATGAGCAGTCTACGTTTTCCGCTTACTTTCGAAGCAGGGAAGCGGGAAGTGGAATTGGCGGGAGAAGCTTATTTTGAAGTAAATAAGACCGGTCATCCCTTCATTGTATCGACTCAAGGTATGCAGATTGAGGTGTTGGGAACAACTTTCAATATTTCGGCCTATCCGGGTGAAGAATATCAGGCGACTCTTGTCAGTGGTTCTGTTAAGGTGGACACCGGGGAGGGACAGAGTCTTGTCTTAAAACCTTCACAGCAGGCATCATTAATTCCCGGGAGCGGGAATATACAAGTGCGTACAGTAGATACTGCCTTCTATACATCATGGGTGAAGGGAAAAATCAATTTTAAAGATCAACGGCTGGAAGATATTATGAGAATCCTTTCAAGGTGGTATAATATTGAAGTGGACTATTCAGACGAAGCGTTAAAGAACCTGCGTTTCGGTTGCTATGTGAACCGTTATGAGGAAATAGCTCCTTTCCTTGAGCTACTGGAAGCGACGGAAAACATACATGTCAAAATCAACGGTAAAACTATTATATTCTATAAATAACCATTTAATAATTTAATTATGACTAAGGAACAGAGCTACACCAGGTTTTGGGAAGGTAGTAAACGTATGTGGATTACATTCCTGTTTTTCAGTTTTATTATGATTGGCTTTGTGCAGGCTGCCAATACGGCGTTTGCCCAGACAACAGTTACTGTAAATGTGCAGGACGCCACTTTAAGTGACGTGTTATGGGAAATTCAACGCCAGACGGATTTTACTTTCATTTATAGTACAAATGACGTAAAGAATGTCAAGGTACGTAATTTGAGGGTCACGAATGGAAAAATCGCAGCAGTGCTGGATGAATGTCTTAAGAATAGCGGATTGGCTTATGTCGTAAAAGACGGGGCCATTGCTATCCGTCCAGCCAATGAAGTGAATGCTGTGAAGGCAGTAGAACAAGCTAATGTTATTTCCGGAACAGTGGTGGATGAGACCGGTGAGCCCGTCATTGGAGCCAATGTTTTGGTCAAAGGTACTACAAACGGTCAGATTACCGATTTGAATGGAGGTTTCTCTATCAAGGTGGAGCATGCATCGGCTACCTTGCTTGTCTCTTATGTCGGCTATGTTCGTCAGGAAGTGAAAGCTACTTCGGGTAAGATATTGAAGATTGTATTGGTGCCGGATGCAAATATGATGGAAGAGGTGGTTGTAACTGGTTACGGTACATTCAAGAAATCTGCTTATGCGGGTTCGGCTGCCAGTGTGAAGAATGAAAAGATTGCCGATGTGCCTTCCGTTTCTTTCCAGGATTTGTTGCAGGGAAATGCTACGGGTGTACAGTTTACTTCTGCTTCCGGCCAGCCGGGTTCTTCAGCTTCTTTGAGTATTCGTGGTATGGGCTCTTTCAATGCCTCCAACTCTCCGCTGTATGTTATTGATGGAGTGCCCGTTACTTCCGGTTCGATAAACTCCATCAGTTCGGATGGTGGTCTGGATGCCATGTCAACCGTCAACACTTCGGATATTGAGAATATTACGATTATCAAGGATGCCGCTGCTGCATCACTCTACGGTTCGCGCGCTGCGAATGGTGTGGTTCTGATTACGACGAAGAAAGGTAAAACCGGTAAGGCTTCTATCAGTTTGAAAGCCGATTGGGGATTCAGTGACTTTGCTATGGATTATCGTCCTACGTTAACGCGGTAGCAGAACGTCGCGAATACATATACAATGGTATGGTGCTTGGACAACAGCGCAGCGGCAAATCGGATGCGGATGCCATAGCTTATGCTGATAAGAATATCGACAATATGCTCCGGTTCCCTGGTGCGGCTATACGGATTGGGGAGATTATCTGTTCAAGAAAGGAAACCATTCCAGTTATGAGGCTTCCATATCCGGAGGAACCGACAAATTCAAATACTATTCTTCATTGTCCTATCTCAACCAAGAGGGCATTGTAAAAACATCGGGTCTGGAAAGAATTACCGGACGTTTGAATGTTGATTTTCAGGCTACGGATAAATTGAAATTCGGTGCCAACATCATGTTTACCAATCTGAATCAGGATGTATATAGTGAAGGAACCGGTTATACTGCTCCTTTCTACTCCAGCGTAAGCAAATTGACGCCTTCAGATCCGGTTTACAATGAAGATGGAAGCTATAACCAGGACTTGATTTCGTTGTCAAGAAGAAATCCCGTTCTTGCCCAGGAGTACAATTACCAGCGTGAGTATGTTACCCGTATAGTTCAATACGATTAATGCCGAATATGAATTTATCAAGGACTTGAAGTTAAAGTCTATTTTGAGCTATGACTATAACATCAGTAAGGGTAAGGAATGGAAAGACTCCCGTACCTCCGACGGTGAGAAGAATAATGGTGGAGCCGAAAAGGCATATAGTGAATATAACAAGTTGGTGTGGTCAAACCAGTTGACTTACAAGACTACTATCCAAAAGGACCACAATTTAGATGCCCTTGTCGGATATGAAATCGATTCCAAGTACAATGATTTCTTGTCGGGATATGCTACTAACTTCCTGACTCCGATAAAGAATGACATTGCCAACGGGCAGACTTTGGAGAGCATAGATGGTTCTTCCAAGAGGTCAAGAATGGTTTCTTACATCACCCGTCTCAACTATGACTACAAGAACAAGTATTATCTGGGTGGGAGCTATCGTATGGATGGCAGTTCACGCTTGCACAGAGATAATCGCTGGGGAAGTTTCTGGTCTGTTTCAGGAGCATGGCGTATTATCGAAGAGGATTTCATGAAACCCACGTCCAAATGGCTGACCGATTTGAAACTCCGTGCATCCTACGGTGTGAATGGTACGTTGCCCTCCGACTTATACGGCTATATGGGCCTGACAAGCCTTAGTGGCGGCTATATGGAGAATCCCGCATTGATTCAGTCGCAGATTGAAAATAGGGATTTGGAATGGGAAACGAATTACAACCTGAATATCGGTCTGGATTTCGGCTTCTTCAACCGTTTGAACTTCACTTTGGAGTACTATACCCGTACTACTAAGAACCTTTTGATGGACTGTCCCGTATCTATGACTACCGGTTTCAGTTCCTATCTGATGAATATCGGTGAGGTGAAGAACCAGGGTGTGGAATTGGAAATCAATTCCAAGAACATTGTGTCCAAAGACTTTGACTGGTCTACCTCTTTCACCCTTTCGCACAACAAGAATAAGATTGTGAAACTGGACGGCGAACAGACCCAGATTATCAGCGGCTCGCAGATTCACATGATTGGCAAGTCCTACCGTACATTCTACATGATAGAATTTGCCGGAATCAACCCCGAGACCGGTGCACCTCAGTTCTATACCAACGACGTGGACGAGAATGGAAACTATATTAAGGAAATCACAGAGAATAACAAGGATGCCAAAGCCATTCCTCTGAAGAAACATGCCGAGCCCAATGTGACCGGTGGTCTCTCTAATACTTTGCGTTACAAGTGGTTCGATTTGAGCTTCATGTTCTCTTATCAGTTCGGTGCTTATGGATATGATAACTGGGCACAGAAAACAGAACATGGCGGCAAGGACTTTACTCTTAATATTCCGGCCTATTATCGTGACAATTGGAAGCAACCGGGAGATATCAGTAAATATGAAGTGTTTATAGAGAAGCCGGCGGTAGCCATGAATGGCGTTACCACTACCCGCCGCTTGCACAGCACGGACTTTATCCGTCTGAAAACGTTGACTTTCGGTGTGACCGTTCCTAAAACATGGACTCGGAAAATCGGCGTAAACAGCCTGCGCCTTTACGCATCTGCCAACAACTTGTGGACTTGGGCGGCTTACGATTTCTATGATCCGGAATCAGTCAGTGCAGGTACAGCCGGCTGGGGAACACCTCCTTTGAAAACAGTAACTTTCGGTCTTAATTTGAATTTCTAACCTCATAATAAAGAAACACAATGAAAGCATTAAAATATATGATGATGGGGGATGTTGGTCAGCCTGACCGCCTCCTGTGGCAATGACTGGCTTGATGTTGAATCCAGTACAAAGATTCCGACTGAAACCGCCATACAGAATCTGGATGATGTGGAATATAGCTTGAACGGTATCTACGACGTGATGCGCAGTACCAACTATTACTCGGGCCGTATGATTTATTACGGAGACGTGACGGGTGACGATACGCAGTCCATAAAGACCGGAAAGCGTACCACCAGCTACTATATGCTGGACTACACAAAGGATTCCGGTCCGTCTTCCCACTGGTCTTATGCCTATAAGATTATCCAGAATTGCAATATCATTTTGTCTCAAATAGACGGATTGGATGTCAGTGAGGATGATACGGAATACTTCAACGACCTGAAAGGCCAGACCTTGGCTCTCCGTGGATTTGCCTTGTTCGACCTGACCCGTTTCTTCGGCTATCCGTATGCCAAGGATGGAGGAGCTTCTTTGGGAGTACCTATTGTGACAGAAGTATCCAATACGGAAAACAAGCCGTCGCGCAATACCGTTGCCCAGTGTTATGAGGCAATCATCAAGGATTTGAAGGAAGGTGCTGACCTGCTGGATGAAGAATTCAACAAGGGTAAGATTAATAAGTGGGCGGCAATGCTGTTGCTGAGTAGAGCCTATTTGTATATGGAAGATAATCAGAATGCCTTGATTACGGCTGAAGCTGCCATTGCGGGAGCGGAAAAGAATAAGTACCGTTTGTGGACCAATGATGAGTATGGCACGATATGGGGAACTGATTTTGCCTCTTCCGATCCGGGAGAAGTCTTGTTTGAGTTGGTGAATCTGACAGTGGACGGCGTTGGTAAAGAAAGTGTGGCTTACCTTTGCTGGCAGGCGGGTTATGATGATTATTGCCTGACCAGTTCTTTCTATGAACTGATGCTAGGAAGATCCGGATGATGTCAGGAATCAGGCATATACGGTTGTTCCTAAGACAAAGAGAGCTTACATAGCCAAGTATCAGCCGCAGAGCGGCAAGGCTGTGGAAGATTCCAATATTCCAGTACTTCGTCTGTCCGAACTTTATCTGATTGCTGCCGAAGCGGCTGTAAAGCTCAATAACAATGACAAGGCTGTAAAGTATCTGGATGCTATTGTCAGCCGTGCCAATCCGGAAAAGACCGTGCAGGGTAAGACGGTGACGTTGGATGATGTTCTGTTGGAACGCCGTAAAGAGTTGTTCGGTGAAGGACACCGTTTCTTCGACGCCCTTCGTAATCATCAGACTATCGTGCGCAAGGAGTCGACCAAGGAATTCCCGGAAATAGCCGAGACTTCACATCTGAAGATGGTGGATGAGAGCGTATCTTTTGATTGGAACTATTATCGTGTAGTATTGCCCATTCCTAAGGCGGAGATGAATTCCAATCCGAATATGCAGCAGAATCCGACTTATGGTGATTAATTCCAAAAAAGCGAGAATATGAAGTATCAGACTACTATTGTAAAGTCTTTTTTACTGTATTTATTCTAACTTTCATCAGTTCCGGCCTAAGTGCCGGAACTCTTGGTTTAGACGGTAAGAAGAAGGATAAGGAGAAGAAGGAGGAAATTGTCGGCAGACGGACCTTATGTGATTTATGAACCGGACGGCAAGGTGTGCGTCATAAGTGTTACAGCCCAAGGGCAGATAGAAGATACGACTTATACGGTGCTTCCTCAGGATTTCACCCTTCATGTCACGGACCACAAAGGGCGTTATCCGTTTGATGTGAAGCTGCATCCGGTCAAACGTCCGGAATGGCAATACAGACAACCGGATAAAGTGTTTGTGATGTCTGACCCCCATGGCAAGTTGAATTGCGTGATGAGCTTGCTGCGAGGCAACAATGTCATTGATAAAGACTACCATTGGAGTTTTGGAACCAACCATCTGGTGGTTATCGGTGATATATTTGACCGTGGCAAAGATGTGCCGCAGATATTTTGGCTGTTCTATAAATTGGAGAAGGAGGCGGCAGATGCAGGTGGTCATGTTTCGTTTCTGTTGGGTAACCATGAACCGCTTGTGACGGCAAATGATTTGCGTTATACCAAAGAAAAGTACAAGACATTGGCCCGAAAACTGGGTATGGATTATCCGGCATTGTTCGGTCCGGACACAGAACTTGGCAAATGGCTTGGTACCCGTAATACGATGCAGACCATCGGACCTAATCTGTATGTGCATGCAGGTTTGGGAAAGGAGTTTTATGACAGTGACTTGAATATTCCCACAGTGAATGAGGAAATGAGCCGTGCATTGTTCATGAGCAAGAAGGAACGTAAGGCTCTATCGCCTCTCACGGCTTTCCTATATGGTAATAGCGGCCCTATCTGGTATCGTGGATTGGTACGGACGGATGCAAAATACCATCCATTGGCACAAGACTCCCTGCAACTGATGTTGAAACGTTATGACGTCGAACATATCATTGTGGGGCATACTATCTTTAAGGATATTTCCACTTTCTATGATGGACGGGTGATTGGAGTGAATGTGGATAACGAGGAAAACCGAAAGAAGAAACGTGGGCGCGCTTTACTGATTGACGGGAATACCTATCTTGTGGTAGGAGATAAAGGAGCGATGCGAAAATTGTTCTGAGGCTGTTCTCTTTCTGATTATTTTTTAGGCGTGGAAGTACGTGGATTTCACGGAGAGACAAAGAAAAACTCCGTGTTTTTCGCGTAATCCGCGCCTAAAAAATATCATAATGTAAATATGCACTCTCGGATAGCTGGGGGGGAGGGAGTGCCTTCTCAAAGAGCGGCGATAACGGCAATCTCCGTAGCATTGTCTACGATATGTGCCGGATGAAACTCTTCCAGTTCTGTGCGGGGACGGAATCCCCAGGTGACTCCGCAGGCAGTGACTCCGGCATTGGCGGCCGTCTGCATATCCACTCCGGAGTCTCCCACATATAGCACGTCTTCACGGGATATCCGGGTGATGTCCAGAATGTCATGCACCACTGTTGGTCGGGCTTCACGTTGACCCTTCCCGTGTCCGAAGACGGCGGTAAAACGTATGTTGGGGAAATAATGTGAAATCAGTTTCACGGTAGCCGATTGATATTTGTTGGAAGCCACTGCCAATATCATCCCTTTCTCCTGCAACTGTTCCAGTAGTTCGGGGATGCCGGGGTAAGGCGGCTTTTATCAGCATTGTGCACGTCATAATAAGGCACAAACTCCTTGCGGACGCGCAGGACGTTTTCTTCGCTCTTTTCCCCTTCCGGGAGGGCGCGCTCGAACAGTTTGTTGATTCCGTTGCCAACCATGAAGTTATAGGCCGATTCCGGGTGAGTGGGATAGCCAAGCGCTTGCAGGGCATGGTTTGTACTTTGTGCCAAATCGGCTATTGTATTCAGTAAAGTTCCGTCCAGGTCAAATATAATCAACTTCTTCATTGCCTTCTCTATTTTTTAGTTTGCTGCAAATATAGGGCTTTTTGCGCTCATGTTCAAATGCTGTCTCGGGTTTCATCAGGTATTTGCAGAATAGGAAGCCCTGGGCTGATAATCAGTGCGTTATTACTGCATTCCTGCTGCATGCGTTTTGCAGTAGTACTGCAGATGGAGTGCAGCGTTACTGCAAATATGTTTGCAGTGATACTGCAACTGTATTGCAGTGGTACTGCACAAGCGTTGCAGTAGTTTTGCAGTGGGTGATCGGTATATTTTTTGCCGTTCTTCCCTTTTCTTTGCACACTTTCGGGCTTTTTATGCAAAAACTTCCTATCTTTGCAGCCGAATTTTACTAAAAATAGGTATGAGTTACAATTTGTTGAAAGGAAAAAGAGGCATTATTTTCGGTGCTCTGAATGAGCAGTCCATTGCCTGGAAAGTAGCAGAAAAAGCAGTAAAAGAAGGTGCAACCATCACTTTATCGAATACACCGGTTGCTGTCCGTATGGGCGAAGTGTCCGCTCTTTCGGAGAAACTGAACTGCGAGGTGATTCCCGCAGATGCTACAAGTGTAGAAGATTTGGAAAATGTATTCAAACGCTCTATGGAAGTATTGGGTGGCCCGGTTGACTTCGTGCTGCACTCCATTGGTATGTCTCCCAATGTGCGTAAGAAACGTACATATGATGATTTGGATTACGATATGTTGGAAAAGACGCTGGACATCTCCGCTGTCTCTTTCCACAAGATGATACAAGCTGCCAAGAAACTCAACGCCATTGCCGACTACGGTTCAATTCTGGCTTTGAGTTATGTGGCAGCGCAACGTACGTTCTACGGTTACAACGATATGGCAGATGCCAAGGCACTGCTGGAATCCATTGCCCGCAGCTTCGGTTACATCTACGGACGTGAACACCATGTACGTGTCAACACCATTTCCCAGTCTCCCACGATGACCACTGCCGGTTCCGGTGTGAAGGGTATGGACAAACTGTTCGACTTCGCCAACCGCATGTCTCCTCTGGGTAATGCTTCTGCCGATGAGTGTGCGGACTACTGTATCGTGATGTTTTCCGACCTCACCCGCAAGGTCACTATGCAGAACTTGTTCCACGATGGAGGTTTCTCCAGCGTAGGTATGAGCCTTCGCGCCATGGCTACTTACGAGAAGGGACTGGATGAGTATAAGGACGAAAACGGAAATATCATTTACGGCTAATGGAACTCGCACTTTATCTTTTGCCAGTCACGCTGGGCGATACGCCTATTGAAACGGTGTTGCCTCCTTATAATAAGGAGATAAATACTGGGAATCCGCTATTTCATCGTGGAGGATGTGCGCTCGGCACGCCGTTTTTTGAAAAAGGTGGACAAGGGAATAGATATTGATGCGCTGACATTCTATACGTTGAACAAGCATACGTCGCCCGAAGACATCTCCGGCTATCTGAAGCCGCTGGTGGAGGGGCATCCGATGGGCGTGATCTCCGAAGCCGGTTGTCCGGCTGTGGCCGACCCGGGAGCGGACGTAGTGGCTATTGCACAACGGAAAAACTTGAGAGTGGTCCCCTTGGTGGGGCCCTCTTCCATTATCCTCTCCGTCATGGGTTCCGGCTTCAACGGTCAGAGCTTTGCCTTCCATGGTTATCTTCCCATTGAACCGGCAGAGCGTGCCAAAAAGCTGAAAATGCTGGAACAACGCGTCTATAATGAACATCAGACTCAGCTTTTCATTGAAACGCCTTATCGCAATAATAAGATGATAGAGGATATTCTTCATAACTGCCGTCCGCAGACCAAGCTCTGCATTGCGGCGAACATTACTTGTGAAGGGGAGTATATCAAAACCAAGACCGTGAGGGAGTGGCAGGGCAAGACTCCCGACCTTTCTAAGATTCCTTGTATTTTTCTCTTGTATAAATAATAGCTTCCAGGTGCTCGAATTCATATTCCAGGCAACTGCTGAAGAAGTTCCGTCCCAGGTTGTGTTCCATTTGCTGGAATGTCCATAGCTTTCCCCCCTTGAAATTCTTATTGCATAGGATGGAGTCATCGTCCAGGTCTAGTGTGAAGAGATAGACCAGGCGGTTGGTGGCTTCATTCTCAAAATGATACATGAAGTTGAAGTGCAAATGGTCTAATGGGGCGGTGGGAAGCGTTTGTCGTAAAATTCTGTGTGCGCCTTGTTCCAATGTTTCTCCATATATCAGGTAACCCTCCATCAGCAAGTCGATTTTATCTTTCTCGAAAACGTTGCATTTGGGCGGGGTAGGAGAAACAGCATGCCGTGTGAGGCAACGGCAATCCGGATGACCGGATTGATATAGTCGTTTTTCCGGTTGATGGCTTCTGAGGCGATGGCTTTCCCCATGACATCTCCTTTGGTATTGACTATCGGTACGAAAACCGTGTGGTTCATCACTATATTGAAATAGAAAATGCCGAACTGATTGAACAGAATGCCTGATATAAAGACGAGGGGAGGCGCCACATAAAACAGAATGTGGCGGGTAGTGTCTCCCAAAGGGTAACTGACCAGAACCGCCAAGAAGATAATCAGAAAATGCAGCAGGCTTATGATAAGGATTACGCGTGAGGATACGATGGCGGCTTCTGCCCCTTGTGCAAAAAGCTGCTTGCAGCATTTCTGTGTCTGAGACATGTGGTAGTCCAGAAATTTTCTCCTATTGAGGTAGATGACGAATGGGGGAATGATGGCACTGATTTCCAGCGTGAACGGAAGCATGAAACGGGGACAGTAGTTTACGAGGAATAGGGTTGTTACCGATAACAGCAGTAACATTCCGGTAGTACAGTAAAGTATGATTTGCGGAACATGCGTTCCTCTATGCCTCACCGAATAGATGCTAAACAAGAGTCCTACACCTGCACCGATGTAGATGGACATGTCCTGCGTTATAAACTCGCATAATATGATGGATATTATAACGGGGATGAATCCCAGCGACATATTGAATCTTGATGATAAAATTCTTTGATGGCTCATTATCCGTATTATGATTTTGTCGTTTACATCATAACAACTGGGAAATTTAAATGTTTCCTATTTTACTTCTTTTTTGTATAAAATGGATCTGTTTTTCCGCATGATAAGAGGAGCGTACCAATGGAGCGCTTTCCACTTGCTGAAACCCTTTTTTCAATCCTTTCTCTCTGTAGAGTGCAAATTGTT
>ENA-OQKC01000810-OQKC01000810.1-human-gut-metagenome-genome-assembly--contig:-NODE-810-length-12273-cov-5.272271_pt1 | contig 12273 bp, 13 predicted proteins | sample MGYA00242774_ERZ504790 | MGnify/ENA primary metagenome ERZ504790 (study PRJEB26092, sample SAMD00036419) | human gut metagenome | host: Homo sapiens | study: EMG produced TPA metagenomics assembly of...
TGCAGGATGAAGAAGTTTTTTTATACTTTAAAATTTAAAATATTTTCTTAAACAAGATATAATTTTGCAATAGTTATTGAAAAATAGAGACTTATTATTAGCCATGGAAGTAAAGGCTTTTTTCTTATTGAAAGTGAACAGAAAATAATTGATACAAGAAATCCTAGTTTTATAAATGAAAGTAAATCATCGGACAGATGATAAAAAATAGGGATACTTTAATTACAAAGTATCTCTATTTTTTATACATAATTTATAAAGAAGGAGAATTGAATACACGTTGTGATATGTTTTTGCGATATTCAGAAGGCGATATTCCTTTTGTCTTTTGAAAAACACGGCTAAAATACAGAGGATTGTCATAACCAATAATCTGTGCGATTTCATTGATATTATATTGTGTATTTTGAAGTAATGCCTCTGCATTATATATTCTTTTTTTTAGAATATACTGTTTTGGTGTAATCCCAGTGTATAATTTAAAATTACGGATAAACCAACTAGTACTAAAATGATTTTCTTTGGCATAATCATCAATATTAATTGGTTCATTATAATGTTCACAAAAGTAAGAGATTGCGTTATCTATTTCTTCGAAAGCATGTGAATTATCAGAATTGAGAGATGATTTAAAATGTCGCTGAAGTCTGATAAAAATCTGTCGTAAATATATTTCAAGCATTTCTTCATAACCATCTTGGCACATTTGCAATTCTTTTATCATAGAACAAAACAGATTTTGATATTCTGCACCGGATCCACAGTGAAAAACTTTTTTATTAGTAAGTCCATAAGAACGAAGCAGGTTCGTGACATTGTTTCCAGTAAAGTGAACCCAGTAAACTTCAGTTTGATCTTTTGCGTAATATTCGTATTTTTGTGGTTCTTTTGGACGATATAGAACCATATGACCAGCATGAACAATAGTTGCTTCATCATTGTTATCAAAATGAAAATGTGCTTTTCCAGCAGCAATATAGAGTAATTGAAAATCTAGTCTACCACGAGGTCGCCATGTGGGGAGTTTGGGACGTGTATATAATTTATAAGTTCCACACATAGTTATGACAAGAGGTTTGGATTTGTCTTTTCGGTCAATGGTTGAATTGTTTAGATATGCATTATTTGTATACATTATAGCTCCTTACATATAGAATGAATCGAAAATATGAAAGATCGATGCAAAAATTCACTTATATTTACTATATAATTTTACCATTTTACAACTATACTGTCTATTTTAATTTGAAATGATAAAAAATATCTCTATATTTATGTAAATTTGATAGAATTTCAATGAAAGTTCAAAAAAGTGTATGTTAAAAATAATAAAAACAAAAAATATATACATTTTTTTGTTGATAGTGTTGTTTTGTGTATGTTTTGAATAATTTATGAAATGGTCTTTGACAATAATTATATATATACTATGTATAAAGAAATTGAGAAAACATTATGGTAAATGAAAGGAGAAATTTTTACATGGAAGAGAGGAAATACCTAAAATGGTATAACAAAGTGGGTTATGGATCAGGCGATATTGCAGGAAATGTTGTATATGCATTTCTGACATCTTTTGTAATGATTTATTTGACAGACACCATAGGCTTAAATGCAGGTATTGTCGGTACATTAATTGCTGTATCGAAATTATTTGATGGTGTATCAGATATTTTCTTTGGTTCTATGATTGACAGAACAAAGAGCAAGATGGGAAAAGCCAGACCATGGATGTTTTATGGATTCTTTGGATGTGCTGTAACATTGTTTGGTGTATTTGCTATTCCAACCAGTCTGGGCAAGACTGCACAGTATGCATGGTTCTTTATTGCATACACATTATTAAACGCAGTATTCTACACAGCAAATAATATTGCTTATGCAGCATTGACATCGCTTGTAACAAAGAATGCGAAAGAGCGTGTTGAAATGGGTTCATTTAGATTTATGTTCTCATTTGGTACCAATCTTTTGATTCAGTCCATCACATTTGGACTTGTAGCATCATTTGGCGGTGGGGCAGCAGCATGGAGAATTGTAGCAATCATATACTGTATCGTTGGTATCATATCAAATACATTGTCATGCTTTTCGGTTAAGAAACTTTCTGATGCGGAGCTTAGAGATGGAAAAGAGGAAGAAGACAGTAAGCTTACATTGGCAGAAACATTTAAGCTACTTATATCTAATAAATATTTTGTCATGATTTGCGTTGTATATATTCTTCAGCAGTTAAGAGCAGCTATGCTTAGCGTTGGAACTTACTTTATGACGTATGTGCTTTTTAATCAGAAACTCTTCGGTGTATTCTCTTGGGCAATTAATATTCCATTGATTATAGCACTTGCTATCACACCTACATTGGTTGCAAAAGCAAGAGGAATGTACAAGCTTAATAAGTACAGCTATGTATTTGCTACAATCTGTCGTTTGGGAATTGTTGTAGCTGGATATTTAGGAAGCATTCCTCTTATGTTAGTGTTTACCGTATTAACATCTCTTGGTGAAGGACCTTGGCAAGGTGATGTTGGAGCAGTTATCGCAAACTGTTCAGAGCATACATATCTTAAGACTGGTAAGAGAATTGATGGGTCTATGTTTTCGTGTACATCTTTTGGTACAAAGCTTGGTGGTGGTATTGGTGTAGCACTTTCAGGATGGTTACTGGATGCAAGCGGATATGTTAATAATGTAGCTGTTCAGTCAGCAAGCTGTATCAGTATGATGAATGTTATGTACTTGTGGTTACCATTTGCGTTTGATTTGATTATCACAATCATTCTTTCATTCATGAATATTGAAGGTGCAAACGAACAGTTAAAAGAAAGTATGGAATAAAGAAATAGCCTCCAGAGTGAATATTTACTTTTGGGGCTAAATGTAAAATTAGAAAGCGAGGTATGAAAATGAACGCAGATATCAGATGGATTGATAATCCGGAAATATTCAGAGTGAATCAGATTGCAGCACATAGCGATCATGACTATTTCACAAATTATGAAGCGTTGAACAGCAATTCACACAACTTAATACAGTCATTAAATGGACAGTGGAAATTTTGTTTTAGCAGAAATGCGATGAGCAGACCGGCTGATTTTTATAAAGAGGATTATGATACATCATATTTTGATAAGATTATGGTTCCGGGTCATATTGAGCTTGCCGGTTATGATCAGATTCGTTATATCAATACCCTGTATCCTTGGGAAGGTAAGACCTACAGAAGGGGTGCTTACAGTATAGAGAGTGCAGGAGATGGAACAGGAATGTTCAGCGAAGCTGAGTATAATCCGGTTGGTTCTTATATTAAAAAATTTGACTTGGATAAGGAGCTTTGTGGTAAGAGAGTTAGACTGTTCTTTGAAGGTGTGGAGCAGGCGATGTATGTATGGTTGAACGGTGAATTTATAGGCTATGCAGAAGACAGCTTTACACCATCAGAATTTGATCTGACACCATATATCAGGGAAAAGGATAATGTGCTTGCAGTTGAGATTCACAAGATGTGCAGTGCAGCATTCTTAGAGGATCAGGATTTCTTCCGCTTCTTCGGTATCTTCCGAAATGTATCTCTTAGAGCACTTCCGGAAGCACATGTGGAGGATATGTGGTTGAATCCGGTGCTGAATGAGGATAATGTGAGCGGAACATTAAATACAAATATTCGTGTATCTGCTACAGAAAATCAGGATGTGTGTGCATGGATTATATTAAAAAATGTGGATGACCAGGTTATCTTAGAAAGAAATATTGAATTAGAAGATAAAGATGGAGACTTTGTTGGCAGCATATCAGACGATATCAAAGACATTAAAAAGTGGGATAATCATACGCCATATCTTTACAAGGCTTACATCGAATTATTAAAAGCAGATGGAGAAATCATAGAAGTTGTTCCGTACAGAATTGGATTTAGAAGAATTGAAATCAAGAACAAGGTAATGCTTTTAAATGGAGAACGACTGATTATCAATGGTGTTAACAGACATGAGTGGAATCCAAAAACCGGAAGATGCATCGGCTTGGAGGATATGGTTTCTGATATAAACTGTATGACAAGAAACAACATCAATGCAGTAAGAACCTGCCATTATCCGGATCAAATTCCGTGGTATTACATGTGTGATGATGCTGGAATCTATGTGATGGCGGAGACAAACTTAGAGAGTCATGGCTCATGGCAGAAGCTTGGTGCGGTTGAGCCGTCAGTCAATATCCCAGGATCCATTTCACAGTGGAGAGAGGTTGTAGTAGATAGAGCCAGAACAAATTATGAGACGTTTAAGAATCATACATCTATTCTTTTCTGGTCACTTGGAAATGAATCCTATGCAGGTGATGATATTAAGGCTATGAATACTTACTTTAAGGAGAGACAGGATGGAAGACTAGTTCATTATGAAGGCTCCTTCTATACAAGACAGTATGAGGATACCATATCTGATGTAGAAAGTCGTATGTATGCAAAGCCTTATGAGATAAGGGAATATCTGAGTAACCATCCGAAGAAGCCATATCTTCTTTGCGAGTATATGCATGATATGGGAAACTCCTTAGGAGGATTTGATTCTTATATTAAACTGATTGATGAATTTGAAATGTATCAGGGTGGATTTATATGGGATTTTATTGATCAAGCAATTTTAGTAAAAGATCATGTAACAGGAAAAGAAGTTCTACGCTATGGAGGAGACTTTGATGACAGGCCATCAGACTACGAATTCTCAGGAAATGGAATCGTATTTGCTGATCGAAAAGAAAAACCAGCAATGCAGGAAGTGAGGTATTACTATGGCTTATACAGATAAAAGCAAATTGAGAGTTGTATATGGTGATTATACACTTGGTGTACATGGCAAAGAATTTAATTATATATTTTCTTATGCACAAGGTGGATTAGAATCTATAGTAAAAAATGGATATGAATGGTTATATCGCTGTCCAAAGCCTACTTTTTGGAGAGCCTTGACAGATAATGATCGAGGAAGTAAATTTCATATTAAGAGTGGAAGCTGGCTTTCAGCCGATATGTTTATCGATTGTAAAGATGTTCAGGTTTTTATGGATGGTGAAGTACAAAAAATATATGCACCAGATAATAATAGTTATGAAGGAGATGTTTCAGCTGATGAGATCAGGGTTCAATATACTTATGAAACAATCAATACTCCTTCTACAACGGTTGTTGTAACATATACGGTAGATATTACAGGGAAAATTCAGGTGAATGTGCATTATAATGGTGTTAAAGGATTACCTGAATTCCCAGTCTTTGGTATGAGGTTTGTTATGCCAACGTTGGCAGATAAATATTTATATAAAGGATTATCAGGAGAAACTTATCCAGATAGAAAAGCAGGAGCAATAGAAGGAGTCTATGAAGTTTCTGATTTGAGCCTAACACCATATCTTGTTCCACAGGAATGTGGTATGAGAATGGATACAGAATGGGTAGATATTGTAAGACATACGAGTCTCGATAATAGCAGGACAGATTATTCATCTCAAACACTTCGTATTGAGAAAAAAGATGAGCCATTTGCTTTTTCATGCTTACCTTATACAGCATCTGAAATTGAAAATGCATTGCATCATGAAGAATTGCCACCAGCAAGAAGAACGATTCTTTGTATTTATGGAGCGGTTCGAGGTGTTGGAGGCATTGACAGTTGGGGCAGCAATGTAGAAGATGAATATTGTATCAGTGCAGAAGAAGATATAGATTATTCATTTACTATCTGTTAAGCAAAATAGGGACACATATGAATGTTAAGATTACAAATTAATATAATAAAGATAAAATTTGTTTAATACGCATATTTTGTCTTTATATATATAAACAACTCAAATATTTTATTATGCCTTGAACATTTTGTTCAGGGCATTTTTAATGAAGACGATAGATAACCGAAAAAAATAGATTAAAAGAAATTTTAAACCTGAATCATTAATATATCATAATTTTTATTTGTCAATAGTAATTTCTGGGGGATAGTTTGCAAAACTAACTTCTGGCTTTGACTTAAATGGACTGGAATTTAGTTTTGCAATTCAACAGAAATTTTTAATAAGTTATTAAATTGAGAGCAATCTGAAGTGTTGATATTAGATTTTCTATTGCAGTTAATAGTACTATTTTTTCATTAATTTTGATGATCTTAATATTGAATATATTAAAGAAAATATTTAATAGAAAATAATGGATTTCAATGAAATAGGGCTTAGCACATCATTACGTATGTGCCAAGTCCTATTTTATTGTTAGGCTTTAAGCCTGTTCAGCACAGTGGAGTTTCTCAGAAGAGAAACGGAACTTTGATGAACGAATAAACCCCGGCTAGGCCGGTGAGTCAGCATTGCTTAAGCTTACAGTAAAAAACCTCCAGTGATATAATTATGTTGGTTCGCCAACCACATAAAATCAAAGGAGGTTATCCAAATGGATATAAACAGTTTAGCACATACGAAATGGAATTGTAAGTATCATATTGTTTTTGCACCAAAATATAGAAGAAAAGTAGCGTATGGGAAGATGAAACAGGATATTGCGTACACTTATGATCTTCGAACGCCATGCAAATTTAAAATACAAATATGAGAATCGCCATTTCTGGTGCAGAGGATATTACGTAGATACTGTAGGGAAAATGCAAAGAAGATACAAGAATATATTCAAAATCAGTTACACTGGTCGATTGATTTATGCATACTCTCATTATAATATGTGTGCTGGATGTTTTTGTCTTTTATAGAAAATTTACAGTTTTATATATTGATAAGTGTGAATGTATATGATAGAATAAGTGTAGTTTTGCAGGAAGGAGTGGATACTATGAGTTATAAAGAAGATGTTCGTATGATTAAGGCCTTGGCAGATGAAAACAGACTTCGTATTTTGGAATGTTTGCATCATGGAGAAAAATGTGCCTGCGTTATACTTGAAGAGTTATCCATTACCCAATCAACTCTTTCTCATCATATGAAATTGCTTTGCGACTGTGGACTTGTCGATTCTAGAAAAGATGGGCGATGGATGCACTACTCAATTTCAGAGGAAGGGAAAAACCGTTTTAAGGATATGTTTTCTCATTATCTTGAAACCACTGATTCAGATGGTGTATGCAGTTGCGATAAGTGCGAATAATATATACATTAGGCAATCAGGTAAGATTGCCTTTCTCTTAAATTAAAACATCGATATATGTAAAACTATAAAACTATTAGGAGGTTAAATATGCAATTTTTGAGTACGATTTGGATATTCATACAAGATCAAATTTTAGGAATGAAATGGCTTAGTTCATTGATTGGTAAGTTCTTATACGCTATTGGTCTTGATACGTCCGGGAAGATTGGAGGCAGTATCCAATTTTTTGTCTATGATGTGATGAAAATTGTTTTCTTGCTTTGTATGCTGATTTTTATCATTAGTTATATTCAGAGTTTCTTTCCGCCAGAAAGAACTAAACGAATACTTGGAAGATTTCATGGAATTGGCGCAAACATCTTAGCAGCATTACTAGGAACGGTTACTCCCTTTTGTTCTTGTTCTTCCATTCCTCTTTTTATTGGATTTACAAGTGCCGGATTACCATTAGGAGTTACATTCAGTTTCCTTATTTCATCTCCAATGGTAGACATTGGGTCGCTGGTGCTATTGATGAGTATCTTTGGAACTAAAGTGGCAGTAGTTTATGTGTTGCTCGGTCTTGTGATTGCAGTTGCAGGTGGAATACTTATCGAAAAACTTCACCTTGAAAATCAGGTAGAAGAATTTATAAGAAATGCAAAGCAAAACGATATTCCACTGGAAGAACTAACGGTTAAAGACAGAATGAAATATGCGTGGGAGCAGGTTGTTGAAACATTTAAAAAAGTATTCCCATATATTCTTGTTGGTGTTGGAATAGGAGCCTTTATTCACAACTGGATACCAGAAGATATTATAGTGAGATTTCTTGGTAATGGTAATCCATTTGGTGTCATTATTGCCACAATTGTGGGGGTTCCGATGTATGCAGATATCTTTGGATGTATTCCTATTGCAGAAGCACTGCTTGCTAAAGGTGCAAGATTGGGCGTTGTGTTGTCATTTATGATGGGAGTAACCACACTGTCTCTTCCATCCATGATTATGCTGAAAAAGGCAATCAAACCAAAACTCTTAGGTCTGTTCATTGGAATTTGTACCGTAGGAATTATTATTGTTGGTTATGCATTTAATGCATTTCAATATTTACTTATTTAACAGGAGGAAAAGATCATGTTATTATTTGGATTAGGAAAGAAAAAAGAAGAAGTTAAGATAGAGCCAGCTTGTGCTTGCAATGGAGAAGTAGCTACTTATGAAGCATCATCATGTTGCTGTGGCGGTCAACAGGTAGAAAACTGTTGTGGTGGAGATAATAAGGTTACAAGCATTAAGGTGCTTGGTGCTGGGTGTAAAAGCTGTCATGATCAGTATGAAAATGTTAAAAAGGCCATTGAAGAACTAGGGTTAGGAATTGAAGTAGAATATATCACAGATATGGAAAAGGTTATGGCTTACGGTGTTATGAGTATGCCTGCCATTGTTGTGAATGAAACAGTTGCTTCAATGGGGAAAGTATTAAAGAGCGCTGAAGTAATTAAGCTGTTTGGAAAGTTGGGATTTTAATGGCAAAGAAAAAGAGTGAAGGGATTAATTTTTTCCAAAAGTATCTTACAATCTGGGTATTTATATGTATGGTAGTCGGAGTAATCATTGGTAAGTTATTACCGGCCATACCTAATGCACTCGGTAATCTTGAAATATCTGGGATTTCTATTCCGATTGCAATACTTATCTGGATTATGATTTATCCAATGATGCTTAAAGTGGATTTTCAGAGTATTAAACAAGTGGGAAAGAATCCAAAAGGGCTTTTCATTATATGGATTACAAATTGGCTAATAAAACCATTTACCATGTATGGAATTGCATCATTGTTCTTGTTTACAGTATTTAAAGGATTTATTGCACCAGAACTTGCTACTCAGTATCTTGCAGGAGCAGTGCTTCTTGGAGCATCACCATGTACAGCAATGGTATTTGTATGGAGTACTCTTACAAAGGGAAATCCTGCTTATACTGTGGTACAGGTAGCAACAAACGATTTAATCATACTGATTGCATTTGTGCCAATTGTAAAGTTTTTGCTTGGAGTATCAAATGTATCAGTACCCTACGGAACATTGTTTTTCAGTGTGATTCTGTTTGTGGTGATTCCACTTGTTGGGGTGTATTAACAAGAATAGTTGTAGTTAAAAATAAAGGAATAGAGTATTTTGAAAACACTTTTGTTCATAAGTTTGATAACGCAACTACAGTTGGTTTGCTTCTTACTTTGGTTTTAATATTTGCATCACAAACAGAAGTTATCTTATCAAATCCTTTGCACATAGTGTTGATAGCAGTGCCTCTCACGGTTCAGACTGTTCTTATTTTCTTTATTGCTTATTCAGCGTCAAAGATATTTGGAATGTCACATGACATAGCAGCACCGGCAGGAATGATAGGGGCATCAAACTTCTTTGAGTTAGCTGTAGCCGTAGCTATTGCATTATTTGGTACAACGAGTCCGGCTGCACTTGCAACAACAGTAGGTGTATTAACAGAAGTTCCTGTTATGCTTGCGCTTGTAAAGGTGGCCAATATTACAAGAGGATGGTTTAAGAAATGATAGATGGAAGAAAAAAGGTAGCATTTATCTGTGTTCACAATTCCTGTAGAAGTCAGATTGCCGAGGCACTTGGAAAACATCTAGCATCTGATGTGTTTGAAAGCTATTCTGCCGGGACAGAAACAAAGCCACAAATCAATCAGGATGCTGTTCGTATAATGAAAAAACTCTATGGAATTGATATGGAAACAAATGGTCAATACAGCAAGTTAATTACAGATATCCCAGACGTAGACATCGCAATTTCAATGGGATGTAATGTTGGATGTCCTTTTATCGGCAGACCTTTTGATGATAACTGGGGACTAGATGACCCTACAGGAAAAGATGATGTGGATTTTATTAAAGTGATCCGTGAAATTGAAGAAAGAATTATTAAATTGAAGAATAGTTTATAATCATTAGCACCTTGCAGCAATGCAGGGTGTTTTTGTCACTTTATAGGAAAGTTCGCCTTTGGCTCCTTTCCAAAAGAAAAATAGCCCACATAAAAGTGGGCAGAGCAAACAGATGATCATGGTTTTAGAAAATATAAAAACCTTCTTCACCAAAATCATCACCAAACACATCTTCATAAATAAGAACTACAGTCATTATTGTTGGAATTATAATAATAGGTATTGGCTGGTATAAAAAATCAAAGAATGATAAAAAGGTATTTCAATATATGAAAGAACAGGATTAAATGAACTATGAACGAAGCTTGTGAGATAGAAAATAATGTTATAGTTTTTCGTTGCAAAAAATTTGTGCTAAAATATATATCAGAAAGAAAAATGGAGGACAATAATATGATTTCATTTGCAAGTGACTATATCGCAGGGGCACACCCGGTAATTATGCAAAGATTACTAGAAACAAACATGGAAAACTTGAGTGGATATGGAACGGACCAATATTGTGCACAGGCAAAAGAAAAGATCAAACAGGCATTTCAATGTCCAGATGGGGAAGTCTTTTTCTTAGTCGGAGGTACACAGACAAATCAGGTGATCATCAGTACAATGCTTGCTCCGTACGAAGGTGTGATCGCAGCTAAAACAGGACATGTCAGTGTGCATGAAGCAGGTGCGATTGAATATAGTGGACATAAAGTGATCGAATTAGAAGAAAATGACGGAAAATTAGCAGCAGAAGATATTAAGAAATGTATCGAAGATTTTTATTCAGACGATAATCACGAACATATGGTATATCCTGGAATGGTTTATATCTCATTTCCTACAGAATATGGAACATTGTATTCGAAACAGGAACTAACAGAGATCTCAAATGTCTGCAGAAGCTATAAAATTCCATTATTCATTGATGGGGCGAGATTAGGTTACGGAATTGAAAGTAAAGAAAATGATCTGAGACCAGAAGAAATTGCAGAACTATGTGATGTATTTTATATTGGGGGAACCAAAGTAGGAGCATTATGTGGAGAAGCAGTCGTATTTCCACATCATAATACACCGAAACATTTTGTGACACAGATTAAGCAAAGAGGGGCATTATTAGCGAAGGGAAGATTGTTGGGAATCCAGTTTGATACTCTATTCACAGATCATTTGTATTTTGAGATCAGCAAACATGCGATTGCAATGGCTGAGAGATTAAAAGAAGTCTTTCATAAGAAAGGATATACATTTTTCTTAGAGTCCCCAACGAATCAGCAGTTTATCATCCTTGAGAATGAGAAGATGAAAGAACTGAGCAAGAATGTAGAATTTGGTTTTTGGGAGAAGTATGATGATAACCATACGGTTGTGAGATTTGCAACAAGTTGGTCAACAGATGAAAGTTCGATCGATCAGCTGGAAGAATATTTATAATTAATTTTATTATAGAAGAAATGCAGTTTTGTATGTAGGAAATGCAGAACTGCATTTTATTTTATAGGAGAATCTTATGAACGAAAGTAAAAAAAGTTGATGGATAAATATAGAAATGATATAATGAAAATATGGTAGGTTAAAACAATAAAGGCAGGATAGGAAAGGAGTTAACTATGAAGAAATTTTTATCTATGACAGTGTTACTTCTGATCATCGTACTTGCAGGATGTCAGAAGGATCAGACAACAAAGCCAAAGCAGAAGACGAATACAAATGATGCAAAAGTTGTAAAAACAGAGAAACTAGAGACAATGAGCTACGAGGATTTTTACGAGAATCTAAAAGAGGAAGAATTGAACGACTTGGATATCATACAAGTTGCCGATCAGAAAATTACAGCTGTGATAGGTAATTACTTTCTTGTGCTGAATGAGAACAAGAAGAATCATACATATAAGATCAATAAGATCATAGATTTGCATCCATATGGAATGAATTATTATTATAAGGAAGAATCAACAATGTTTTATCCATCCAAAGATGGAGAAAAATATCTAATTTATAATGAATGCAGATATAATTCAAAAGATCAAACAATCAATGCTAAAGATGATAAAGAACTTAATAAAGAACCGCCAGGTCACGACGTTCTCCAAGCTGCCGTTTTGAACCCGTTTCACATCTACCGAAAACCACGGCCCGTAGGCTTCCCTTCCCGAGGCTAAGGTATCCTCTATGACATACAAGTCGAC
>ENA-OQKC01000811-OQKC01000811.1-human-gut-metagenome-genome-assembly--contig:-NODE-811-length-12273-cov-2.388441_pt1 | contig 12273 bp, 11 predicted proteins | sample MGYA00242774_ERZ504790 | MGnify/ENA primary metagenome ERZ504790 (study PRJEB26092, sample SAMD00036419) | human gut metagenome | host: Homo sapiens | study: EMG produced TPA metagenomics assembly of...
CGGTATTGGCATGGGTTCATCTGCCGGTAATCATATACCGCTGGACTTGGCACCTATCCCGATTGGGGGTTGCCGCAGCGTCATCGGGCCATTCCCTCGGCTGCTCTTGATGAAAGACAATGTATTGTTGATGGTGTATATAGTACCATTCGGAGGATACACTGTCAAGGTCTTTTTTGCCTTTCTTGAGAATTTTTTGACCTCATGTTATAATGGAGTCACTCATCGGAGGGCTTTATACCCGTATTGTATCAGGCTGGATAAGATGTCCCAGCAGCCATTGTCCGGAGGACCTGCAAGTCCGTATATTTGCAGGTCGAACAAGGGCAGTCGGTCTGTTGTGGTTTTTTATCCAGCTTTTTTGTGCAGATAATGTCGAGGTGATAAGATATGCAGCATGAACGGGGATTACATTGGCAGATTTATTCGGCGAAGGCCTTTTACTTTCTGGGCGGCTTCGGATTTACGACCTGGGCGTCGCTCATACCTTTCTTGAAGCGGAATCTGGATATCCCGGCCGACCATTTAGGATTTCTCTTACTGGGTATCGGCCTTGGCGCCCTGATCATGATGATGATGGCTGGGACTATCGCTGCCCGCCTGGGCTGCCGCCGTTCGCTGACCATTGCCGGACTGTGCATCGCCGCTTTTTTGAACCTCTTATGCTATATGCCGGTCTATGGCTTGGCTGTCTTTACGGCCGTCTGTCTCGGCGCTTCTCTAGGTCTCATGGATGTCGTCGTCAACATCAACGGCATCTTTATCGAACGCAAGGTGAAGACGCGGATCATGTCCGGCCTGCAGGCCATGTGGTCGCTGGGAAATTTTATGGGCGCCGCCTTTTTCGCCTTCCTCCTCCAATTCCAACTTCCCTGGCGGGGCGTAGCCTTTGCCAGTTCCGCCGTCATCATCGCCTGCGTCGTATTTTTTGCGCCGCACTTACATAATGAACGCCAGGCGGCTCAAGGGCGGCCGCACTTCATCCGGCCGAAAGGGCAAATCGCCGTCATCGGTATTATCTGCATGATTGCCTTCCTCGTCGAAGGGGCTATCGATGACTGGAGCGGCGTCTTCATGACCCTTGAAAAAGGCATTGATATTTCTCGGTCGGGCCTGGGCTTGACCCTGTTTACGGCAGCTTCCTTTATTACCCGCCTGGCAGGTGATACGCTGACCATGCATTGGGGGCCGCGGCGCCTTTTATCGTTGTCCCTGCCCATTGCATTTGTAGGTTTCATCGGCCTGCTCACGATCAGTGAAGGCTGGCTGCTCTTCCTGTGCTTTATCTTGATCGGTCTCGGTACGGCCAATACGGTCCCCATTTTTTATTCCGTCCTGGGACGCCAGAAGGTAATGCCCGTTGCCGATGCCGTCTCTTCCGTAAGCACCATCGGTTACGCCGGTATCCTCCTTGCTCCGGCTGTATTGGGCTTTATCGGACGGACGTACTCGCTGTACGCTTCTTTCAGTTTGGTCACGATCCTCTTGGTCGTCATGGCCGGGATTTCATTGAAAATCGTAAAAGAATAAAAGGTATTTTGGCTATCTGACATCGTCTTTTGTCCGGACATAAAAATACGCCCCTATGAGCTATTTCTCATAGGAGCGTATTTTTTATGCGTCGATGACTTTTCCCGGATTTAAGATCCCTTTCGGGTCGAGGGCCCGCTTGATGGTCTTCATGATGGTCAGTTCGCCCTTTGGCGTGAACTGTTCCATATATTTCAGCTTTTTAGCGCCGATTCCGTGTTCACCGGCCAGGCGGCCGCCGACACTATAGGCATAGGCGTATACTTGCTGATGGAATTCTTCGACGTTTCGTTCCCACTCTTCGTCGCTCATATCCATCTTGCAGAGGACGATGTGCAGGTTGCCGTCGCCGATGTGGGCGTTTATCTTGACTTCGAAGGGGTAATTTTGGCCGATATCCATGATCTTTTCAATCGTTCCGGCAATCTTGTGGACGGGAACGACGACGTCGTCGGTCAGGAATACCTTGCTCTGCAGCTCGACCGAGGTCTGGCAGTTGCGGCGCATATTCCAAACGCGGTTATCGGCTTCCAGGACGTTTACGCACCCGATTCTTCGCAGATCGTGCAGACCGTATCCATCTTGGTGTCCAGTTCGTCTTCCTGGAAGGTTTCGACGGTGATGATGACGTAAATGCCGTCTTCGTAATGCGGCATGTCCTTGTAATGGCAGTAGTCGGCACAGCCGCGGACGTAAGAGTTATCCATATATTCGACGCTGGTCGGATCGATGCCGGCCTTCATCAGTTTCGGCACCATGTGAAGGGCCTTGCGCGGATCGGTGTAGACGGCCAGGACATCGAAACGATACGGCGGCAGGGGAATGAGCTTTACCGTCACCTTGGTGATGATGCCCAGGGTTCCTTCGCTGCCGATGATGAGCTGTTCCAAGTCGTAGCCTGTCGAACTCTTTTTGAGGATGCGGCCGCATTCGACGATGTCGCCCGTCGGGGTGACGACTTCCAGGCAGTAGACCTGGTCGCGGGTGACGCCGTAACGGACGGCGCGAAGGCCGCCGGCATTGGTTGCCAGGTTGCCGCCGATGAGGCTGCTTTCAGCACTCGACGGGTCGCCGGCATACATGAGGCCGACTTTTTTGGCTTCGTTCTGCAGGTCAATCGTGCGCACGCCGGCTTCAACGGTCATGTACATGCCTTCTTCGTTGAGTTCGATGATCTTATTGAGGCGGTCCATGCACAGGACCAGGCCGCCGCAGACGGGAATGGCCCCGTCGGCAAGACTGGTGCCGCCGCTGCGGACGGTAATGGGAAAGTCGTGCTCGTTGGCAAGCTTGACGATGGCCGCAATTTCTTCGGCGTTGGCCGGTAAGACGGCGGCGTCCGGTACGTGGAACATGGCCGGATTCGTTTCGTAGTCCGTCTGGTACTGTAAGAGCAGGTCGCGGTCGGTCTTGACGTATGTCGGGCCCGTGATGGCCTTTAATTTTTCAATGATTTCAGGCGTGATAGGTTGAAAGTTTTTCACAAAAGGGAGCCTCCTTTAAATTGTGTTGTCTTATTCTACCACGCCAACCGCGCTTAGGGAAGGCATTTAGAATTTAAAGTCGATCGTGGCCGAGACGCCGACACCCTGGACACGGCTCAGATTGCTGACGCTTAACGATTCGATAGGAATCAAGGCGTTGGCACGGGCGATGCCGTTAAAAGTACCTTCGAGCTGGGCGACGGCTTTTACCTTATCAACCTGTTCCGTCGGTCCGACGACCTGGACGGCACCGATGTATTTGCCCGTGCCGACACTGAGGATGGGGACGACTTTCGTGGCGTAGTCCGTGCCGACGCCGTTCTTCATGAGCAGTTTATTGAGGAAGTCGTTGATGGAATCGCCGTATTTGGATACCAGGACGGAGATACCGCCTACTTTCAAAATAGAACCGAGGTTGAAGGCCTGTACGGCAGTGCCTCCGGCAAAACCGAGAAGGGATGCGATGGTTACAGCTGCGATAACTTGTTTTTTCATAAAAAGTACCTCCTAATGGTGTTTTTGAACAGAACGGCCGCGGGCCAGGGAGGCCAGGGCGGCGAAAAAGCAGAGGACAGACAACAGGATAAAAGCGATATGCAGGGTGTTTAAGACGCCGTCCTTATAGACTGCGGCCTGACTCGTTTCGCTCGTCATGATGAAGGTGACGGCGGCCATGCTGAAGGCCTAGGCCCAAATTGCGGGACAGGGGCTAATACACTCGAAGCGATGCCGTTGATGCATTTTTTTGACAGATCCCATGATGGCACTGTTGTTAGGGGCCCCGAATAAGGCGGCTCCCATGCCGATGACAGCCAGGCAGAGTGCCGTTTGGCCGATGGAAATATCGGGAAAGACGGCAAAGACCAAGAGGCCCGGTGCCGTCAGGAACAGGCCGAGGGAGGCAATGCCCCGCGGGCCGTACGTATCGGATAAATCACCGGCCCGTGGCGACAATAAGGCCATGACCAGGGGCTGGATCAATAAGACGGCCCCTGAGACGGCCGGCGTGAGGCCGAGGATGACCTGCAGGTAGAGCGACAGCAGAAAGGAAACGGCATAGGTCGCACTGTACTGGATGAGCGCTGCCAGGTTGGACATGGAAAAGGTCAGGCTTCGAAATAAGTAAAGCGGCAGGAGCGGATGGAACGACCGGCCTTCGTGAACGACGAAGATGACCGAAAGGACGAGGCCTGCATAAAAGAAAAAGCTGTTGTCTGAAAAGGATGACAGTCCGTATAAGGTGCAGAGAATGGCGCTGATGGATAGGACTGAGCTGATGGCATTGACAAAGGGCGCTCCGTTTTCATACCATTCCGCTTTGACGGGGCGGATGAGAAGGTAGGACAGGAGGACCAGTAGGGCTGCCAAGATGAAGATACAGCGCCAGCCAATAAATTCCGTCACGGCGCCGCCGATGACCGGCCCCAACGAGAGGCCGAGATAGGTCAAGGCTACGGACTGGCCGATGATGTGTCCCTGACGGGATTCATCGGTCGTAGCCAGGAGCAGCGGCATATAGGATACGTAGATGCCGGCCAGGGCAATCCCCTGAAGGGCCCGCAGCCCAATGAGGATGGGAAGTGTCGGGGCCAGGGCCGCCGCTATCGATGTCAGAGCCAGCATGATCAAGGAGACGGTGTACGTTCGCCGCCGACCGTGGACGTCCGATACCTTCCCTAAGGGAAGGAGGAAGGCCGCCGTCGTCATCAGAAACAAGGTCACGACCCAACTCATGCGGTCCGGCGTCGTGCCGAACTGATCGGCCATGACCGGAATGGCGATGTTGATCGACGTAGACAGAAAAGGGCCGACAAAACTTATCAGGCAAATCGAATAAAAAATACGCTTTTCTGTCGTCATCGCTGCACCTCACAAATGTCACTGTCATAGATACATTATACCAGTATATGCGGTCAGGGTGAATTGTTTATTAAAAAAACGCAACTTATAAAAAACTTTGTCCTCTTGAAAAATGAATTTTTCTCGTGATAAGAGATGTAGAACTTGGAGATTTATGGTATAGTAAAAGAAAAATTGTCGAAAAAGGAGGGATTTACATGGATTTAGGACTTCAGGGCAAGGTCGTCGTCGTTACCGGCGGGACGGCCGGCATCGGTTTGGCGACGGCCAAGGCCTTTTTGCAGGAAGGCGCCTCGGTTGCCGTCTGCGGCCGTCGGCAGGAACTGCTCGATGATGCGGTGAAGGCCCTGGGTGGGGATGTCTTTGCCTATCGGGCGGACATGACCGATGAGGGCGAGGTCACGGCTTTTGCCGGGGCCGTTTACGATCATTTCGGTCACATCGATGTCTGGGTCAATAATGTCGGTGCTTCCTTCGCCCGAAAGGGGGCGTGGTATACGGCTGCTGAAATAGATGCCCACTACGCCGTCAATTTCAAATCTGTCGTCATGGGAAGTCAGGCCGCCATTCCCTTTTTAGAAAAGCAGGGCGGCGTCATCATCAACGTATCGTCCTTAGCCGCCCGCTGTGCGACATCGGGACGGGCGACGCTGTACGGGGCCATGAAGGCTGCCGTCGTAAAACTATACCAATACCCTGGCCGGGGAAGTGGCGGCCAAGGGCATCCGCGTCTTGGCCATCATGCCGGGTTTCACCCTGACGCCCTTGGTTGCTGCCACTATCGATGACGATGAACTTCAAAAGCAAGTCAAAGAATGCCTCCAGCGCCGGCCCGCAAGCCCCGAAGAAATTGCCGGCCCCATCGTCTTTTTGGCAAGCCAGCAGGCCTCTTATATGAATGCCGCCGTCATCGAAGTATCGGGCGGCCGCAACGTGACCTTGAACCCGGGTTACTCTTACGGCGACTGATCTATTTTTTACGAAATATAAAAAAACTTTTTTGAAACTATACTTGACAAGGGATATTTTAAAGTGTACTATTGTTGTAGACATTGAGAAATGCAATGACCAAAACAAGTACACATAGGATGAGACAACAGAGAAGACGGGTCACCGGCTGAAAGCCCGTTCGGCCTTGGATTATGGTGGAATGCATTTGGGAGCAGGATGAAGGAATTGAGTATGTCATCCCGTATTACCGACGTTACCGGTTTCGAGTGGCAGCCATAGGCTGCAATTCAGAGTGGAACCGCGGTCCGCCGTCTCTGTTGATGAGATGGGCGGCTTTTTTTGTATGATTTTCTGAAGTATTCAATATTGCAGCGCAGGGGGATTTATGATGACACAAAGTAAAAAGAATTAGTCTTAGCAGCGATGGATGGAAAACAGGTCGAACGCGTACCTTCTGGGTTTTGGTTTCATTTTTTAGACGATGAAATTCATGCCAACTCCTTTGAACATCCCGAATTGATGGAAAAAGTCTTTGCCGGCCAGACCCGGTATATCGATGAAGCCAAACCGGACTTCGTCAAAATCATGACCGACGGCTTTTTCCCCTATGAAAATGAAACGGCCAAGCATCTGAAGACGGCTGCCGATTTTAAGAACATTAAACCCTTAGCCGATGACGACAAGTGGTTTACCCAGCAGATCGACTATGCCAAACGCCTTACGAAGCGCTATGGCGATGAACTGGCCATGTTCTTCAACGTGTTCTGTGCCGGCACGACGGTCAAATTCATGCAGGCCAATCTCGATGAAAGCGAAGCCTTCCTGGCCAATGCCGTGAAGGAAGACCCCAAGGCCGTGCGCCAGGGGCTGGACGTCATTTCTCATGATTTGGCAAAATTGGCTAAACGCCTGATCACTGAAGGCGGTGTCACCGGCATTTACTTCAGCCTCCAGAATTTACTGGGCATTTCGCCGGAACTCTATAAAGAAGTCTTGGAACCGGGGGAAAAAGAAATCTTAGCCGCTGCCAACAGCGTCAGCGATTACAATATCCTCCACATCTGCGGCTATGCCGGTCATCGAAATGACCTTTCCTTATATAAAGATTACGATGTAAAGACCGTAAACTGGGCCGTTGTCGTCGAAGGCGTTCCCATTCCGGAAGGCCGGAAAATCCTCAACAATCGACCGGCGTTAGGCGGTTTTGGCAACTTGGATTCTGAATTGTTGTATAAGGGCTCGAAAGAAGAAATTCAGGCTGAAACGAAGCGGATTTTGGCCGAAGCCGGCCGTCAGGGCGTCCTCCTTGGCGCTGACTGCACCGTTCCGCGTGATATTGATTGGAAGCATTTTGAGTGGGTTCGTGAAGCTGCCCGATAGGCAGAGAGAGGAAGATGAAAATGAAGTTTACCATGAAGAAGTTAGGGAAAGCCGTCTTGACGGCAGCATTAGTCGGTGTCGTAGCAGCAGTCCTTGCTGGCTGCGGTAAACAGAGCGATTCTGCCGCCGGCGGCGGAGACGGCCAGAAAAAGGTCGTCAACGTAGCCTTTACCAACTACTACGTGCCTTATGATTTCGTCAATGATAAGGGCGAACCCGACGGCTTTGAAGTCGCTGTCATGCAGGAAGTAGCTAAGAAGCTGCCCCAGTATACCTGGAAGTTTACCCCGACCTCGGACGATGACCTGCTCATCGGCGTCGAATCAGGTAAATATACCATCGGTACCAAAGGCATCTGGAAAACGGCTGCCCGGGAAAAGAAATATATCTTCCCGAAAAACTACATCGGTGCCAGTGTCATCGGCTTAGTCATCCGTAAAGCCGACGCAGATAAGATCCATGACATGGATTCCTTTGCCCAGTACAGCGGCAAGCTCGTTCCGATCGCGCCTCAGGATGCCCGTTACATGGTCATCGAAGATTACAATAAGGATCATCCCGATAAACAGATCAAGCTCCAGTCGTCGGAAGCCTTCCAGATTGCTGACGCATACAGCTGGGTCATGGAAGGCCGCTATGACGGCTACCTCGAAGTTGAACTGAGCTATAAGAACAACATCGTTAAAGACGATGCGCCGTACCACAAGTTCAACGACAGCCTGACCTACATCCGCTATAAAGGCATTCCGACCTACCCCTTGTTCAACAAGAAGGAACAGAAATTGGCTGACGAAGTCGACCAGGCCATCGATGAACTTCGCAAGGAAGGCAAGATTGCCGAACTGGAACAGAAATACTCGCTCGAAAGGCAGGTATCTCCCAAAACGCCGCAGGCCTTCATCATGCTGTCGGCAGATGACGCAACCGTACTGCCCATCAACGGCATCGGTTACTTCCTCGCCCTGCGCGAACAGAAAGTGCCTGCCACACTGCACGTCTATCCCACCGGCGGTCATGGCTGGGGCTTCCGCGACAGCTTCACCTACAAGCGCCAATGGACCGGCGAGCTGGAAAAATGGCTGAGAGAAGGGCTGACCTTTCCGGAGAAGTAACACTTCCGTAGCAGCTATTTACACCAATCATCATTAACCCGTTCAAACCTTAAAACTTACTTACCATGAAAATACACGGACTATTGCTTGCCGCTGCCTTTCTTCCTGTCGCCCTTGCGGCGCAGGAAGACCGGTATGCGCAAATTACCAATCCCAAACTCACAAGTATCAACAAAGAGCAGCCCCGCAGCACCTTCACTTCTTACACAAACGAGGCGGATGCCGTTGTCAACGACCGTAAGAACGGAACATTCCGCATCTCCCTCAACGGCAAGTGGAAATTCAACTATGTGGAGAACTTCGCCGACCGTCCTACCGACTTTATGGATGCCCGTACGGACGTAGGCAAATGGCCGGACATCAACGTTCCCGGCAATTGGGAGCTGCAAGGTTTCGGCACGCCTATCTACGTCAACCAGCCGTACGAGTTCTGCTCTCCCGGCTATGCCCCCTATTGGGACAAACCCAACCCGCCCTACGTTCCCAAAGAGTGGAATCCTACGGGAACCTACCGCCGTACCTTCACCCTGCCTGCCGACTGGGACAACAAAGAAGTCTTCCTGAGCGCCGACGGAGTGCGCGGAGCGGCATTCTACTACCTCAACGGCAAATTTGCAGGCATGAGCAAAGATTCCAAGACTCCCGCACGCTTCAACGTCACTTCCCTTGCCCGCAGAGGCGAGAACGTGATTGCCATACAGGTGCACCGCTTCTCCGACGGCAATTATCTGGAGTGCCAGGATTTCTGGCGCATCAGCGGCATCGAACGGGACATCTACATGTATGCCCAGCCGCAAATACACCTGACGGACTTCAAGGCGGAGACTCCCCTGGACGGAGATTACCGCAACGGAATCCTGAAGCTGAAAGTGAAGTTTGCCAACGAAACCGGCAAAGAGACTCCGTTCCTCGTAAGCTATCGTTTGCTGGACAGCAAAGACAAGCTGATTGCCCAATCCTCAACCCGTGTAAGCTACGGTCAGACGGAAGTGGAGTTCACCCAAAACAATCAAAGAACCGTTGCAGTGGACAGCCGAAACGCCTAATCTCTATACGCTCGTTATCAGTCTGAAACATACCAACGGTGACGTTATCGAGGCCACCGGTTGCAAAGTAGGGTTCCGCACCGTAGAGATAAAAGACAAGCAACTGATGGTAAACGGCAAACCTATCCTCGTAAAAGGCGTCAACTACCACGAGCATAATGAATACACCGGCCATTACGTTCCCGAAGAGCTTATGCTGAAAGATTTCGAACTTTGGAAGCGGTACAACATAAACACGATCCGTACCTGCCACTACCCGCAGCAGGAACGTTTCTATGAGCTGTGCGACCAATATGGCTTCTACGTCATAGACGAAGCCAATATCGAGAGCCACGGAATGGGCTACAATCTGAACGTAGGCGGCACGCTGGGTAATAACCCGCTGTTTACAAAAGCGCATATAGACCGTACCATGAACATGTACGAGCGCGACAAGAACCATCCCTGCATCATCACCTGGTCGCTTGGCAACGAAGCGGGAAACGGCCTGAACTTCTACGTCACCTACAATACGCTGAAAGCATTGGACAGCCGTCCCGTGCAATACGAACGCGCCCTGCTGGAATGGAACACGGACATCTTCTGCCCCATGTACCACAGTCCCGCCCGTATCGAGAAATACGCACAGAACCCCGAAATGACCCGCCCGCTTATCCTCTGCGAATATGCCCATGCCATGGGCAACAGCCTCGGCAATTTCCAGGATTACTGGAACATCATCGAGAAATACCCCATCCTGCAAGGCGGCTGTATTTGGGACTGGGTAGACCAGGGACTTGCCACCAAGACCGCTGACGGCCGTAAATACTGGGCATACGGCGGCGACTACGGCGAGTACGGCACCCCGTCCGACGGTGACTTCTGTATCAACGGCATAGTATATCCCGACCGCAGCGTCAAGCCGCAGACCGAGGAAATGGGGAAGGTGTATCAGAACATCAAGTTCTTCGACTTCGACCCGGCAGCCTCTGTCGTAAAGATACGCAATGATTTCTCTTTCACCAATCTCGACAAATACGACTTCCATTACATCATCCGCCATCACGGCAAAGAGATTTACAAAGGCCGAATCAATGATATCAAGGCCGAACCGGGACAAACCGTCACCAGTCCGTTCCTCAACGGCATTCCCGCCACCAACAGCTCGACCGGAGACGTACGCATAGAGTTCTATGCCGCTATCCGTACTCCCGAACCGTTCCTTCCGGCGGGTACGGTCATTGCCCGTGAGCAGACCTATGTGCATACTTTCCATAAGGAAGATGCCCCGAAGCAGGCATTCGCCGGTTCGGAAGAAGACGACCGGCAAGTTGTTTTCTCCGGTCCGCACTTCAAGGCAACTTTCGACAAGCAAAGCGGCCTGCTGGTATCTTACCGATACAAGAAGCAGGAATTCATTCACAACGGACAAGGTCCCCGCCCCTTCTTCTGGCGCGCCCCCACCGACAATGATTACGGAGCCAAACTTCCCGTACGTTTGAAAGCGTGGAAAGAGGCCAGCTATCAGGAGCCGAAAGCCGAAAGCTTCAACGTAGTGCGCGACAAAGATACTACGGCGGTAAAAGTGACCTACCGCTTCCCGCAGACCGATGCCCGCTGGGATATAACGTACAAGGTATACAGCAACGGCGTTATCAAGGTAGACAACCATTTCGTTGCAGAGAACACCCAAACACCGATGGTACCGCGTGTGGGACTGCGTATGCAGCTACCTGCCCGCATCACCTCGCTGACCTACTACGGCCGGGGTTCCGAAACGAGAATTACCGCGACCGCCGCACCTCACAGTTCATCGGCGAATACACATCGGGTATCCAAGATATGTACGAGCCTTATGTCCGTCCGCAAGAAAACAACCACCGCACGGACATCATTGGTGCACCCTCACCAGCAAAGCAAAAGAAGGTCTGCTGTTTGTTGCCGACCGCACTTTCGAAATGAACGCATCCAACTATCCGCTGGAAAGCCTGGATAGCGGTGACTCTATCGAGAACGGCTCTACCCCGTACCGAAAAGACCAATCACCGCCATCTCACCGACCCGCAACCGGAACCCTCCGTAGACCTCTTCATAGACTACCGCATGATGGGTGTAGGCGGTGACGACAGTTGGGGAGCTTTGGCGCACGAACCTTATCTGATACGCCCCGGCAGGCAGAATGCCGTCAGCTACGGTTTCGCGATTGTACCGTTCGACAAGGGAACGGATTTCAAGAGTTTGATATATAGATATTAAAGCTGTCCAGCTATGAAGACTTTACCCGGCATACCCCAGATTTTATTTAACAGGTTCTACAGTATATTCCGTACTTTACCTTGTATCTTCTGTACTTTGGCAATAGCATCGTCCGTTTCCGCACAGGAAACGGACAATGCCATGCTGAAATACGGTTTGAATTTCCTCAAGACTCCCTACGTGGCACATACGCTGGAAGTAAATGAAGAAGAGAAACTCGTAGTCAACTTCGACGAAGTGGATTGCACCACTTTTGTGGAGTATGTGCTTGCCCTGACACTTTCTCCCGTCAAGAATGGCACGATAGACAATGCCGACTACGCACGCACCCTGCAAAGCATCCGCTATCGCGACGGCAAAATCGACGGTTACACTTCCCGCCTGCACTACATTGCCGATTGGGTGAACAACGGTGTCAGACATGGTTTTCATGGAAGACATAACCGCTGCCAACAGCCCCGATACGGTAAGGCTGTCCCTCAACTTCATGTCTACGCACCCCAAAGCATACAAACACCTGGAGTACTTCTCCCGAAAACATCAGCAAGATTGAAAGAAATAGAAAAGTCACTCTCCGGACAACTGTTCCATTATATCCCCAAAAACAAACTGCCCGATGAAGGATTCGGGTGGATAAAGGATGGCGATATCATAGCCATTACCACCAACATTCCC
>ENA-OQKC01000813-OQKC01000813.1-human-gut-metagenome-genome-assembly--contig:-NODE-813-length-12252-cov-3.049072_pt1 | contig 12252 bp, 7 predicted proteins | sample MGYA00242774_ERZ504790 | MGnify/ENA primary metagenome ERZ504790 (study PRJEB26092, sample SAMD00036419) | human gut metagenome | host: Homo sapiens | study: EMG produced TPA metagenomics assembly of...
CGGGACTGCAGTGGCCGATGACCGGGCCGGTGGAGGCGCCGGAGAAACGGCCGTCGGTGATAAGCGCGATGCTCTTTCCAAGCTCTTTGTCGCTGCTGATTGCCTCGGAAGTATAGAACATCTCCGGGCACCTTGATGTGTATTCCGCCTTGCGGGGAAATTGGGCTAGAGGTACATCCGGATAACGACCAGTTCCTCCGCCTGGAAGAGGGGCAGGGGATCGTCATGATGGGAGCGTGCAGAGAACGGCTGAATTTTCAGCGGCCGGTCTGCCAGGATGACGCCATTTTTGTCCCGGCGGGAATTCTGCATTTAAAATATCATTCTTTGTATAAAGTGCAAATACTCCGCCTTCCAGAACACGGTCTGTATTTTTTTCTTTCTTAACTACAGTTACTTTTGCTTTCTGGCGGTTATTCTGCCAGTCCTCATCATAAGTCACAACCGGAGTATTCTGATCACGATAAGTCAGATCAACCTCTCTGATTTCTCCATCCAGAACATATCCATCCGCCGTCTCTTTTTCCTTTACATAATATTTGCCTAAAGGAAGATCTTCTGATCTTGCATATCCAAGAGCATCTGTCGTAATTGTTGCTACCAATTTCGCCTTTTTATATAATCACTGCTTTCCCCATCTGCAGCCTTGATATCCTCCGCTGCATAAATTTCAAAGTACATCTTTCAAAGAACCTGTAACATAGCCAAATGCTGCGTCCATGCCGCCTGCCAGCATATCTTTCCAGGTAACTTCCTTGACAAATTCACCTTTTTTATTGATGATGATTCGTCCAACCGGAACAGCATCCTTCATTTCTACTTTTTGAACATCTGCAGTATCAGAAACTGTAAATTTCACTTCCTCCGCCTGCAGATAACCATATGGTGCAAACTCTTCCCGAAGTGTGTAGGTTTTTCCCACATGGAGTCTTTTTATTACATGAGCTTTTCCTTTTACAGAAGTCCATTTTTCTACTTCTTTTCCGTCTGAATCCAAAACCGTCAGTGTTGCTCCGTCAAGTTCCACACCTGTTGTAATATCTGATTTCGTAAATTCAGTTGTTGTCGGCTCATTCTTAAAAACGGTTTCCAGTTTTACTGTTTTTACTTCCTGTCCCTGATATTTCGCAGTCACCTCAATCTGCTCATCTGAAGATACAAAACCATCTGGTGCTGCCAGTTCTTTTATATAATAAGTTCCAAATGGCAGATCCTGCTCAAAAACAGTTTTTCCATCTTCACCTGTTACCGCTTTTGTAAGCAGTTCGTCTGCTTTTACCAGTACCTTATCCCCTGCTTTTATATCCTCTTTTGCGTAAAGACCAAACTCTGCTCCAGAAAGCCCTTTCTCATTTTCAGCATCTTTTTTCACAACTGACACTTCTACTTTCTGGCGGTCATTTATAAACTCTGCACTCTGTGAGATCACTGGTGTATTCTGGTCTGCATAGACGAAAGAAATCTTCTGTTCTTCTTCATTTAATACAAATCCCTCCGGTGCAGTCTTTTCTACAACTTTGTATTCTCCTAGAGGCAGATTATCAAGCTCTGCTTTTCCGGATTCATCCGTTGTCAGTTCTGCAACTTTTTCACCCTTTGCATATTTCAGGATTCTTTTTCCTGTATCATCTTTCTGGAAATCTGCTGTATAGATATCCTCTGCAGCATATACTTCATATACTGCACCGGAAAGGTTTTGAACTTCATACCTAAAATCATTCTTATAGGTCGAAAGAACCTCTCCTTTTTTCTGTACAGTGAGTTTTCCTTTCACCGAATGGTCCTCATATACCACTTCAATGACCGCATCACCTGAAACCGGATCCGTCTGATACAGGGTATTGGTATCCACCTGTATTTCGACATAATTTTTGTTAATGGTATAACCGTCCGGTGCTGTTACCTCTTCGATTCTATAATGACCAATTTTTAAATTCTGAGGCAGTATCAGATATCCATCTATATCTGTGAAATATGAGGTATGTGTAACAGTTGTCGGGTATGTAGTTACCTGCTCTACATATTTTTCATGATCCATATCATAAATTTTAAACTCTGTTCCCGGAATTAAAACTGATTTTTTAGTCTCATCATCCTGTTTGATGATTTTCAGTTTTGCAGAAAATTCTTTGTCCAAAAGAACTCTCCATGTCTGCGGCTCTGTTGGTTTATTCTCTGTAATCCGGACAATAAAATCATCTACAGGTTTGTAATTATGGGGTGTTGTAGTTTCTCTCACCAGATATGTTCCATATGGAATTGCAATGGATTTTACATAACCTTTCTCATTTGTAAAAATTTCTGTTGCTCCATTTTCACCGATCACAACCGGCTCTGCAGAGGAAAAATCATAATTTCCATCCTCTTTTACCACCAAAGAAGATACCAAATATGCACTAAATCCAGCTCCGGATAGTAATGCAGCATCTGTGTCTCCATTATTGGCAGCTTTAATAAGTTCAAACGGCTGTTTCTTCACCGTTTCCAGTGAGGTACACTCTTTTCTACAACCGCTGTCAGATCACCTTCATCACTGCATACAAGATCATATTCATGCTCGTCTGCCAGATATCCTACGGATGGGGTAATTTCCTTGATGTAATACTCTCCAAGATAAAGATTCTCTATCCTTGCTTTTCCTTCTTTATCGGTAGTTAGCGTACCAATCTGGCTTCCGGCTTTATAAATAACGCCTGTCTTTCCATCTGGATGGGTAATGTCGTTTCTTGCATAAAGTCCATACACCGCATTTTCCAGGGAAGCATCTCCCTGTGCCTTATTTTCTTTTGTCTCGGCATCTTTTTTATTCAAAGAGATTGCAGCACTGACCCTGTCATTCACAAAAGTATGACTGAAAGAAATTTTTGCCTGTTCATCATTGCTATAACTGAACTGGAAAGAATAAGTATCGTTCTCATTTCTGACATAACCAGCCGGAGCCTGGACTTCTTTTACATAATAAGAAAATCCCACTGGAAGATCTGCTTTAAATGCTGCTTTTCCATCAGTACCAGTAATTGCAGTCTCAATCAGAGCATCTTTTTTTACCGCTACTTTTCCATCCACAGTTTTCATATCCTGCGCTGCAAACAGAGCAAAATGCCCTCCGGATAGTGTATTTTCAGTATCTTTGTCTTTCTTTATCACCTGCACCACTGCTTTCTGACGGTCATTTGTAAAGGTAGTCTCTGAGAAAGCCGCTTCTGCAGTCTGCCCTGCATAAGAAATGGTTACTTTTTTTGTTTCTTTTGCATTATAAAAATTTTCCGGGGCCTGTGCTTCTGTTACATTATAGCTTCCAAGCGGAAGATTCTTTACCGTTACAGAACCGTTCTCACCTGTGATCAGATTTTTCGCTACTTCTGCGCCTTTTTTGTAAACTGTTTTTCCACCTGCTGTTACAATATCCTCAGCAGCATATATGTTATAAACGGCTCCTTTCTGACGGCGTTTCTCATACTGGAATGAAGTTCCATTTTCATCAGATACAGCTCCTACAAAAACTTCTCCCTCTTTATAAACGGTCAGATTTCCTTTCTGCTCTTTGTCCGTTACAGTCTGTTTGGTTGTACTGCCAACTACTAATTTCACTCCATACGAAGAAGCCTGGACAACATAACCTTCCGGTGCTGTAATCTCTTTTAAGTAAACAGTATCCTGTGTCTTGGTAAGAGTTACTCGTGAAGAACCATTGCTGTCTGTTGGCGGCATCTTAACAATCAGCTTTGTGCAGGCGTTATCACTATATACTCCATACACGGCTCCGGCCAGATTTTTCCCAGTATCTCCATCTTTCTTTGTAATTTCGATAACTGCTTCTTCCGGCCAGTCAACTGTAATCTGCAGATCAGCGGAATCCGTATAGTAGCCAAATCCAATATCCTGTGAACTCTCCAGTTTTAAAAGCATTGCATGGAAATCCAGGGGAAAATTGGAAGTGATCGCATACTTTCCTTTCAGACTGCCCATATTGGCTGTTGTAGCTACAAGATGAAATTTCTCTCCACCTTTTACAGTGACATTTCCAGATGCCGTCTTTCCTGTAGTTTCGTTGACAAGGCTCACACCATTTTCCAGATGAATGGTAATGGTAAATGCTTCATTTGCCTTCCAGGTAAAACTTTCTGTTTCCTTTCCCGTTGCATTAACGGAAAGTCCTGGAAGAAGTTTCATTGCTGTCGGATCAGGCATTTTAGCAAGAGCTGCTTTAATCTCTTTCAGCATATTTTTAGCGGTTGTAGAAAGCGCACCTCCAAATCCGGATTCGCCATCATATAAATAGTCAACCAGGTAATGCTGCATGGCTCTTGTCTCAGAACTACATCCATATTTTTCCATAATGGATTTTACATTATATCCATTGAATGTATGTCCCCATCCTGGACCGCCATATCCATAGAATAAGGCTTTTCTCAAATATTTATCATCTCCGCCTTCATCCAGTTCAACCATATTTTTATATGTTGTCCCACTTGGAGGTGACTGCATGGAGTGCTGCATACAATACGCATTTACTGTATAAGTCTTTCCGCCTGCTTTGTAACGAACATATTTGTAGCTGTCATTTCCACCCTGTCCCATAACTGTATCAAACGGATGAAGCTGGCCATCTGAATAATAGTAATATTTATTTGCTTCAATATTTGTTGCATCATCCCATGGAGTATCGGTTGCAAGTAACATGATACCGTTTTCTGCCTGATCCATGGAAACACTTAGGTCAATGTCATCTGCTGGCATTTCAAAACTGAATTTATCCGATTCTTCGTGATAAGTCACCTCTGAATACAATAAATCTTCTGTATTCTCTGTCTGGTTTGCCTGTACTTTTGTTGTTCCTACTGCAATTAAGCTGCCTTGCGGCATATCTCCGGAAAATACAACGGTTTCTCCTGGCTGATACTGTCCATCTTCATGGTTCAGCTCAATATGAAATTCCTCTCCACGAACAATATTTACCTGATAATTTCCATCTGCATCTTCTGTTTTCTCTGTTCCATCTGTAAAAGAGTCGTCTGTCGCCTCTGGCATTTCTTCCGGATCTGTATCTGTAATTTCTTCAAATGTGCTGTCTGTATCCGGATTATCATCTATGGCAGGTTCTTCTGTTGAAACTTCCTCAGACGGATTTTCCGGGATTGGTGTATCTATTGGCTCTTCCTCAACCGGAATTTCTGTCGGAGTTACTTCTTCATAGATTTTATCCTCTGACGGAATTTCTACATTTCCCTCATCCTGCACAGGTTCTTCACTCTCTGCAGTGCCTATGGCTGGTTCCTCGCCTTCTGCTTCATTCTCATCTTCCTGGTTGCTTACAGATTCCTGATTCTCAGATTCAGCAACCTGCACCACCGCTTCCTTTACAATCAGCTTACGATTGATCTGATAAATTGGGTGGCCACTTACTGGCTCTACATAATAAACAGCTTTGTATGTATCTTCGTAATCTGTTGTAAAGTCCTGCTTTTCCTCATTTTTTGCCTCATGGAAAGTGATCTTCACCTTTTTTTCATCTGGTATTTCCAGTCCGGTAAAATCTTTCTCCACTTCAAAAATACTGCCTGTTTCCAGTTCCAGATCTTTTGCTTTTACCACCTCATCTGCATCAAGTTCATTTTTTACCGCTTCGTATAACGGTGGCTCTTCTGGCACTGGCACTACATCTGCCGCATAGGACAGTATTGGAGATAGAATTGTAGATAACACTGTAAGCATTGCCAAGAATCCCGACAAAAATCTTCTCATATTTTTTTTATTCTTCATTCTTTTTTCCTTTCTTCCGTTCCGGGAAAATCAACTGAAACTTTGGATTTCCGGTTTCTGAAACCTCCATCTTTATAGTTGCTTCATACTTCCTTTTTGTTTTCTCTGATACCAGATCTTTGAAATGCACCTGCTTCTCACTCAGCAGCTTCCTGACAGTTGCTTCATCAAGTGTTTTTCCCTGACTCTCAAAAAATCGGTTATTTTTCCATAAAGTAAAACTGCAATCACTTCCTGAACAATAATAATTTCTCTTTCCCACATAAACCTTATTGTCGCATCTTGGGCATTTTCCAATTTCTTTCCGACCATCTGAAAATAGTTTCTGGTATTCTTCCACTGGCTGTCCATTATCACTTACCAATTTGGTAACCATTTTTTCAATTTCGAAGAGAAATTCTTCTACATTTTTCTGGCCTCTGGAAATCAGTGTCAGATCATTTTCCCATTCTGCTGTAAGTTTTGGTGATTTGATCATTTCCGGAAGAATCCTGATCAGATTTCTTCCATCTGCTGTAGGTAATATCTGCTTCTTTTTACGCTCAATAAAGCCTTTCTCAATCAGTTTTTCAATAATCGCTGCCCTGGTAGCCGGAGTTCCAAGCCCTTTTCTCTCTGCGTCTTCTATCGTATCCGAGCTTCCAGCGTGTTCCATGGCACTAAGGAGCGTATCCTCCGTATAATGTTTCGGCGGTGCTGTAAAATGTTCACTAAATTTTACAACAACACATTCAAATACCTGCCCTATTTTTATATCTGGAAAATCACTTTCCTCCTCTTCTGGCTTTTCTGCATTTTTCCCATATGATTTAAAGAACCGTTCTTCCACTTCTTTCCATCCATATTGGAGAACATTCTTTCCAGATGCAGTAAACAGTTCTCCATGACAGGAAATTTCAGTCTTAATACTCTCATATATGTATTCCTGTTCCGATGCACATAATAACTTTGATGCAATCAGCATGAGAATTTTCTTTTCTCCACCCGGAAGTGCTTTTAAATCCATGTTTGTAATTTCTACCGTTGGTATAATTGCATGATGATCTGATACCTTTTTACTGTTCAAAAGTCTCTTTATATCTGGTTCTGAACCCTTTATTGACATTTCAGGAAACATACTATTTACTGCCCCGACAACTAGAAGAGCATTTTCTTCCATATCATCTGTAAGATATTGGCTATCCGTCCTTGGATACGTCACCAGTTTCTTCTCATAAAGGCTTTGGGTATAGTCCAAGGTTTGCTGTGCCGTAAATCCAAGAAGACGATTTGCTTCCCTCTGTAATGTGGTCAGATCATATAATTTCGGCGGCTGTACCTTTTTCTTCTCTTTCTTTACTGAAAGAATCTGTGCAGTTTCATCCTTCATATCCTCCATCATCTGAACGGCAGCACTTTTCTCTTTTATCCGGCTGCTTACAGCATCCAATCCATCCATCAGAAGATGAACCAGATAATACTTCTCTTTCTGGAAGTTCTCGATGCTCTTTTCCCGTTCCACCAGCATTGCAAGTGTAGGTGTCTGCACCCGACCTACAATCAACCGATGGTGATACAGTACCGTAAACAGTCTGGTGGCATTAATTCCTACCAGCCAGTCTGCTTCACTTCGCGCCACTGCAGAATAATAAAGATCATCATATTCATGTCCATCTTTCAGCTGCTGAAATCCTTCCAGAATTGCTTTTTCCTCCATGGAAGAAATCCACAGTCTTTTAAAGGGAAGTTTACATTCTGCCTGGTTATATACCAGACGGAAAATCAACTCCCCTTCTCTTCCTGCATCTGTTGCACATATAACTTCTGTGATATCTGCTCTGTGAAGCAGTTCCTTTAAAACCCGAAACTGCCCTTTGGTACTTTCTTTAATCTGATATTTCCAATTCTCCGGAATCATGGGAAGTGTTTCATATTTCCATGCTTTCCAGTCATCCCGGTACTGATCCGCACTAGCCAGTTCAATCAAATGCCCAATACACCAGGAAACCAGATATTCTTTTCCTTCCAGGTAGCCATCTTTTACGTTTGTGGCATGAAGCACCTTCGCAATGTTTCTGGCTACGCTGGGTTTTTCCGCAATTACAAGCTGCAATTTTCAATCTCCTTTCTGCACCTGTCGCTGTAATTAAGTGAAACAAAGTTATTCCTCTGATTCTTCGTCTTCTACTTCACCTTCCATTTCATATTCTTCTAATTCTTCATCATCCTCACGAATTGTATCTTCCTCCTCATCGTCGTCCTCGTCCTCTTCATAATCAAAAGAAGTATTTCTTCCTTTCATAAATTTCCAATAATAGTAAGCACCACAAACTCCTGCCAGAACCAGCAGCATTAATAAAATCGTGCCAGAATTATTGCTTTTCTTCTCAGGTTCTTCCTTTTCTTCCGGTATGATCGTAACTTCTGGTTCCGGTATCTCTGTGATCTTCTCTGTTTCAAGTGGCAGTGCGGATTCTGCAATAGCCTGGTTCTGTGGAAGTGTGACCATGTTGGTATCCGTAAAGTTCAAAAGATCATTTTCGCCTACCTCTGTAAGAAGATAAACATTTTCATCCGTTTTATCCTTATCTACGATCAGATAAAAAACCTTATCACTTTTTGTCTTGATCGTATAAAATTCCTTTCCCCCTTTGTCCTGAACTGTTCCTGTTGTCATGCCGGAAGCAGAACTTTCTCCCTGCACCCGTCCGGTATCTGCTTCTGTATCCGTTTCATTTCCTGTGTTTTCTGGTTCTGTTGGTGCAGTAGCAGTCTCGTTCGTTGTCTGATGTTCCGTTACGGTTGCCGTAGCACTGGTGGGCTTACTTGCAGTTCCATCGGCTGGCAAAGAAGCTGCATTCTGCTCCGTTCCGGAAACCTCTGTATTCTCTTTTACTGCATCTGGATTTTCATAATAAGGGTTTCCTACTTTATAGATCTCTGACATATTTCCTGCTTTGTCTTTTGCCTGCAGGGTAAAGTATTCATAGGAAGTATCCGCTTTTTGCAAACGGACATTTAATGTATTATTCGTCAGTTCTGTGAATTCATTTCCATTGACATACAAAGCAGCAATTCCCGATTCCGCATCAACTCCCTGCACGATCAGTATCCCATTCTTCGCAGCCGCAATAATAGTTGGTTTGGTTTTATCAAAACACTCTATGTAACGATTCTGCTCATAAGTATTTCCATTCTGATCGGTAACTCTCACATAAACACTACAATTAGAAGAGATGGATACTTCCATATTTCCGGTTATGTCTGACCATCCTCCATTTTCTGAAAGTCTTGCTTCTACTTTTGCAATAGAAAAAGCACCTGTATTCTTTGTATCTTCCACTTGAATTTTTACGGTTGCCGTATCTGTCTGCCAGCCTTCGGGTTCTGTAAAGGTAATCCCTACTTCCGGTGTTTCCGTCACATCATTTCCTGCATCTTCCTGTGCCTGTTCCACTGGATCTGCAAGAATTTCAGCTTCTGATTCATCTGAAAAATCAACATCTTCCGGGCTGCTTTCTTCTGATGATTCCACTTCTACATTATCTGCCCATACAGTCAGACTTCCGGGCGAACTATAAAAGAAAGCTCCTGCCGGAAGTCCTGCTAACGTAGCTGCGGTTAAAAATACAGCTGCTCTTTTATGAAATTTCTTCATTTTCTGTCTGCTCCTTTTCTCTGGTTTCCAATATCTTTTTTTGTTCCTCCTTACTGATATCAATCATCAACTGAAGTTCCTCTGCGGAAACTCCATTGCTTCGGATAATTTTCAGATACTCCATATCCTCTGCCTGTTTCTTCTGTTCTTCCAGATCCCTTGCTTTTTTCTGTAGCTTTTCAATCTTAGCGTAGGTTCTTGCAAGTTCTTCTTTATTCGTTCAATGTTCAAATACGCCCCTCCTTATGGCCTGCCAAAAGCATAAAAATGAGACTGCCAGTATGCAGAATTAATGGACGTATACTGAATTGGATTTCCACAATGGATCATCTGTCCATCTCCGGCATAAATTCCTACGTGGGTAACCGGCTCTCCCGCATCATACGTCCCAGTGAAAAAGATAATATCTCCTGGCCTTGCTTCTTCTGGTGATACAGGCATACAAATGTCATAAATTCCCTGTGCAGTAAGTCTTCCCATATTGCAGACACCCGAATTGGTAAACACATAGCTTACAAAACCAGAACAGTCAAAAGAAGTCTCCGGGCTGGAACCGCCCCATACATACGGCATACCAAGATATTTGTCTGCTTCCGCAAATAATCTCCGCACAGTCTCATCATCATAACTGCCGCCTCCAACATACAGCCCGCTATCTCCGGTACTGATATAAAAAACAGGATTATAATATTCCCCATCTTTGACCAGTTCCAAATATAACTGGCTTCCGGTTGCACTTCCTGTACTTCCCGTTGTACCAATTACAGTATCTGTTGTTACTTCCTGACCATTTGCTACCGAAATGCTCTGCAGATAAGCGTATTTAATCTGCACACCTTTTTTATCCTGCGTAACTACATAATTTCCAAAAGTTCCGCTATATCCTACATCTACAACAAAACCATTCATCGCTGACTTCACTTCTGTTCCCTGTCGTACATTAATCGTCACACCTCTGTGAAGTTGTGTCTGCCCGGTTCCATTGTTTACAGAATACCCATAATAGGTACTGATATAGGCATACCAGTTTAACTCAACCGGAGTTTTATATGTCTGTAAATTTCCTCTGTTGGAATAGACCTCTTCATAAATTTCCTGCTCATCCTCTTCCATTCTGGACAGAATAACACTTCTAAGCGGTTTTGCCTGAACAGAAACATTCAGTACATCTGCAGTTACTGTACGGGTAACTTCCACAGAGTTCTGATTGCCCTCTGCCAGAAAACATTCCCAGATCTGATGACCATGTGCCTCAGCTACTGCGTGATTATCATAATAAACATCAAACTGGACACCATACTGGGCAAAGTTTCCAGTATCTTCTACGGTGTACTCAATCCCATTCATCACTACTTTCGTCCCCATTGGAAGAAATGGGTTTGCAGCATCAACCGCAAGCGTATGATTAGCCTGTGGCATTGCCCCTGAAGCAGTAGGTCCTCCACTCCACACGCCACAGCAGATGGGACAATTACAGTATCCACTGGTCACAACATTTCCCAATGACTGCCCTACCTGTATTGTAGATGTTTCCTGCCGGGTTTCACTTTTTTCCTCTACGGTGATTCCGTACTGTAAAGAAAAACTTGTTTCCAGTTCTCCTTTTATCTCATCAAACTTAAAATCCCCATAACTGGCAGTCAGATAACTGATCAATGTATGAGGATCATGGCCGATTTCACCAATGTTATATCTGTATTCATCTTTTCCTGGATACCGGGCTTCCATCTGGTTTATTTTCTGTTGAAGACTGGCTTCCAACTGCGTATAATACAACTCTGCTTTTTCAATTTCGTCCGGATCCGCAATGTAACTGGAAGCGATTACCGTAGAAATTCCATTAGAAAACATAGCCGAACAGGAAGCAAATCCTGTCATTACGGAAAGAAGCAAAATCAATAACAACCCCATTGAGATCAGAGTAGTTACATTTCTTACAAATACTTCCTGTGCCTTTCTTGCAATTTTAGTAGCAAGATTTACTGACCGGATTGAGGTGTCTTTTGTTTCTTTTGCAATCTTCCCAGCCCGGTATGCCATCTGATACTCTCGCTTAATCCTCTGCTTCTGTATTAATTTTCTGATCAGCTTTTTCTGCATCTCTGGATGTTCTTCCAGATATTTCTGATATTGATACCTGGCTGCACTCTTCCAGGCTTTTTGCTCTAAACGGTTTTCTTTATCGTATCTGACTGCGATTCTTCCGGATATTTCGACTGCTATGTTCCTGTAATATCCACTCACTCGAACGCACCAGCTTATGCGCTGCATCTACAGCACTGTTTTCCTCCTCTTCCTCGCCTGTTTTCTGATATACTGCATTTTTTAATGCTTTTTGGGGAACAGAAGACAATGTTTTCTTTTTACCATCCGTTTTCCCTGTTTTTTTATCGAAATATAAATGATACTTTACCTTTGCTTTCTGTTCCTCATTTGTTTTCTTGATATAAACAGAATCTTTCGGAATTTTGTTCTGCCTTTCAGCTTCCTGTTTTCTTGCAGCCTTATCCACTTCCTGATAAGTTTTTATTGTTTTTCGGCTATATTTCTGCGTTCTTTTTTTTCGATTTGTAGAACATCATTCTTCTCTGCCTGAAAATGTCCTCCATCTGTTTCAGACGAAGTTTTCTTTTACTTTCTTCAGACTTCCATCTGTCTCCAGTTTTCCAAACTGCAGTCTCTGCTGTTTCTTTTTCTGTCGCTGATACTGGCTCCTGTGTTTTTCTTTGCGCTCACGTATTTCTACCGCTGAATCCACAGATACACCTGCAGGCTTGTCCCGGTATCTGTACCGTCCCTGTGTTTTCGTTTTCCCGGAGGACTGTTTGCAGCCTCTTCTTTTTGGCAGGATT
>ENA-OQKC01000814-OQKC01000814.1-human-gut-metagenome-genome-assembly--contig:-NODE-814-length-12235-cov-2.897175_pt1 | contig 12235 bp, 10 predicted proteins | sample MGYA00242774_ERZ504790 | MGnify/ENA primary metagenome ERZ504790 (study PRJEB26092, sample SAMD00036419) | human gut metagenome | host: Homo sapiens | study: EMG produced TPA metagenomics assembly of...
ATACGCCGGTCATTCTGATCGGCCATATCAATAAAGAAGGAAGCATTGCCGGCCCCAAGGTACTGGAACATATTGTAGACACCGTATTGCAATTTGAAGGTGACCAACATTATATGTACCGCATTCTCCGCAGCATCAAGAACCGTTTCGGAAGCACCGCCGAACTGGGCATTTATGAAATGCGCCAAAACGGTTTGCGCCAAGTGAGCAACCCGTCCGAACTGTTGCTTAGCCAAGACCATAACGGGATGAGCGGGGTTGCTATCGCCTCTGCCATAGAAGGAGTCCGCCCTTTCTTGATTGAAACACAGGCTTTAGTCAGTTCGGCAGTATATGGGAATCCGCAACGTTCTGCCACCGGATTTGATTTACGACGTATGAACATGCTTCTGGCAGTACTTGAAAAACGGGTAGGATTCAAACTGGCACAAAAAGATGTCTTTTTGAATATCGCAGGTGGATTGAAAGTGAATGATCCGGCCATCGACCTGTCTGTCATCAGTGCCATTCTATCCAGCAATATGGATACGGAAATAGAACGTGACACCTGCATGGCGGGTGAAGTAGGACTGAGTGGTGAGATCCGACCTGTAAACCGTATTGAGCAACGCATCGGAGAAGCAGAGAAGTTAGGTTTCAAACAAATTCTTATACCGAAACATAATTTGCAAGGAATGGATACATCAAAATTAAAGATAGAAATCATTCCGGTAAGGAAGGTAGAAGAAGCGTTCCGGGCTTTGTTTGGATGAGATAAATAAGAGAAAACTTAATTTGAATAATGATATAAAATGACAAAAGAACAATCATACCCCCGACCTGCATAGACTGCGGCACACAGAACTGCAAGTTCAAAGAGCGCACTTACCCTGAATTTTGTCTGACTACCCATTTGGAACAAGAAGATTTGGAATGGGCGTTGAAACAATATAACGACAATAACAAGATAATGGCAGCCAGTGCCGAAGTGGAATATGAAGGTTACTGCCGATTAACCCGTGTGGAAGAAATCATGACCTTCGCACGCAAGATGGGATATAAAAAACTAGGAATTGCCTATTGTATCGGACTGGTGAATGAAGCCCGTATTTTGCCCGCATCCTCCGTGCTAACGGCTTTGAGGTATATTCAGTAATCTGCAAAGTAGCCGGAATAGACCAAATCCTCTATCGGAACTCCCCAAAGAATGTGAAAAAATCGGTGCGGCAATGTGTAACCCTATCCTACAAGCACGCCTTCTCAACCAAGCACATACAGAGTTGAACGTGGTTATCGGACTATGTGTGGGACATGACAGTTTATTCTACAAGTACTCTAATGCCTATACTACAACTTTAGTGACCAAAGACCGTGTGACAGGACACAACCCTGCCGCCGCACTATATACCGCCAATTCTTATTACCGTAAAAAATTAATGCCGGAAGGCGAACAATCCAAATAAGAACCATGATACAGGAATTTCAAATAAGAGTCTTGCCTGAACAAGCAGCCAACGAACAGTCACTGAAACAGTTCATCGGACATGACAAGGGATTGGATATACGTACCATCCATGCCCTTCGCATCTTAAAAAGGAGCATAGACGCACGTCAACGCACCATCTATGTAAATTTGAAAGTACGCCTATATATTAATGAAATGCCACAAGATGAGGAGTTCACCCGTACTATATATAATAAGGTAGATGGGAAACCACAAGTCATTGTCGTGGGAGCAGGACCGGGCGGACTTTTTGCTGCCTTGCGATTAATAGAGTTAGGACTCCGGCCTGTCGTAGTGGAACGAGGTAAGAATGTACGCGATAGAAAAATAGATATCGCCCGTATCAGCCGTGAGCACAAAGTTGCCCCTGAAAGCAACTACAGTTTCGGAGAAGGAGGAGCAGGAGCCTACTCAGACGGCAAACTCTATACCCGAAGCAAAAAGCGAGGGAATGTGAACAAAATTCTGAATGTATTCTGCCAACATGGCGCCAGTACCTCCATCCTGGCAGATGCCCATCCCCACATCGGTACAGACAAGTTGCCGCGTGTGATTGAAAATATGCGGAATACCATCATAGAATGTGGTGGTGAAGTGCATTTCGAAACACGAATGGATTCCCTTATTATAGAAAAAACAAAATCACAGGTATAGAAACAAATACCGGAAAGACTTTCAAAGGACCTGTTATTCTGGCTACCGGACATTCCGCACGGGATGTGTATCGGTGGTTGTATGACAATGGTATAGAGATGGAAACTAAAGGAATTGCAGTAGGAGTACGTTTGGAACACCCGTCCATGCTGATTGACCAAATACAATATCATAATAAAAACGGACGTGGAAAGTATCTGCCTGCCGCTGAATATAGCTTTGTGACACAAGTAGTAAGGACGTGGTGTCTATAGTTTTTGTATGTGTCCGGGAGGATTTGTTGTTCCTGCCGCAAGCGGTCCGCATCAGATTGTAGTAAACGGCATGAGTCCCAGCAACCGCGGCTCCAAATGGAGCAACTCCGGCATGGTGGTAGAAATCAGGCCGGAAGATCTGGCGGAAAATAATCTTTTTACAGAAGAATTTAAAAACGAAAAGTGAAGAATTAAAAGCCACTAATAAAAATCATGGTCAATGGACTACCGACCATTGTCCATTAACCATGATGTATTTCCAAGAAGCATTGGAGGCCTCCTGCTGGCAGCAAGGCAATATGCGCCAAACCGCACCTTCACAACGAATGGTGGACTTCACCCGCAAAAAACTAAGCTATGATTTACCCGACAGTTCGTATAGTCCGGGATTAGTTTCCTCTCCCCTGCATTTTTGGATGCCTGCATTCATTACCGACCGTTTGAGCAAAGGTTTCCAACAATTCGGAAAGAGCAGCCATGGCTTCCTGACCAATGAAGCAGTGATGATTGGTGTAGAAACACGCACGTCGGCTCCGGTACGGATCCTGCGAGATAATGAGACACTGCAACATGTCACTGTCAATGGGTTATTTCCTTGTGGAGAAGGAGCAGGTTACGCCGGAGGAATTGTTTCAGCAGGTATCGATGGAGAAAAATGTGCTGAAGCAGCAGCCACTTATTTAGGAGTAAGGACAGATTGAACCTATCCGAAAATGATTTACAGCACGTATGCGGGCGCATTCAAATGCGCCCCTACAAATAAATGATTGGTGATGTTGCCTAAAAGAAGATTTCTTTGTCTTTATGAATCTGTTTTTTATAAAAGATATGTATCTTTGCACCAAAGAAAACATCATGCATCATCCCGAAATAGCCATAGTAGACCCAAATACCCTCACTTGCCTGGGGTTAAAAAACATTTTGGAAGATATCATTCCAATGGCTACTATCCGTGTATTCCATTCCTTTGGTGAGCTGACGGATGACACACCGGACATGTATGCCCATTATTTTATCTCTGCCCAAATCTATTTTGAACATACTTCCTTCTTTTTACTTCGTAAACCAAAAACAATTGTATTAGCAGGAGGTGACAACCAGCCTCAATTATCCGGTGTTCCCAAGCTGAATATCTACCAAGATGAAGGTTCTTTGATAAAAGACATCCATCAATTGCGCCAATATGGACATCAGGCAAGAAAACAAGCAGCAGATAAAGCAATGCACATAGAAAAAACGGAACATGAATTGTCTGTCCGGGAAATAGAAGTATTGATACTTATCACCAAAGGACTTATCAACAAAGAGATAGCCGACAAACTTAATATCAGCCTGACCACCGTTATCTCCCACCGCAAGAACATTACTGAAAAACTGGGCATCAAGTCTGTTTCCGGTCTTACCGTTTATGCTGTGATGAATGGCTACATTGAAGCAGACAGAATATAAAATCCTCATTTATTAGGATTGCACACATATCAGGTTTACCGTTACTTTGCAGCCGGAATCATTCTCCATCATGGATTATACAGAGTGGAATATATAAATTTTCCGCCTGGTAGAAACTTGTAGCAACTCTGGTTATCCGTGATGTATCAAATAAAACCAAACAATAAATATGAGAAAAAACATTTTATTCATTACATCCTGCCTGCTGGCTACAACAACTTTTGCTGAAGATATCAACACGCTGCCTAAGGACACTACAAAAGTCATTGATATAGAAGAGGTGGTAGTTATCGCTTCACCTAAAGAAACCGGAAAATTAAGGGAACTTCCTACAGCCGTATCTTTACTCTCCCAAAAAGATATGCAAGCAAACCAAATCACCACTTTAAAGAACGTGAGTTCACTGGTACCCAATTTCTTTATGCCCGACTATGGTTCAAGACTCACCTCAGCCATTTACATCCGGGGAATCGGATCGCGTATCAATACTCCTGCGGTAGGTTTGTATGTGGACAATATCCCTTACATTGACAAATCTGCATTTGATTTCAATTTTTATGATATAGAACGTATTGATATTCTTCGCGGTCCACAAGGAACCTTGTACGGACGCAATACCATGGGGGGACTAATCAAGGTACATACCCGCTCTCCATTCTCCTATCAGGGAACAGACGTAAAACTGAGTTATGGAACAAAAAGTAACTACCGCAGTGCTTCATTAACCCATTACCACCGTTGGAGTGACTGTTTCGCTTTCTCCGCCGGTGGTTATTATGAGGGATCAGACGGATTCTTCCGCAATTCGCTCAATGGGAAAAAAGTAGATAATATGGAAGCGGGAGGCGGACGAATACATGCTATCTGGCTGCCTTCAGAAAACTTAAAACTAGACTTCACCATAGGCTATGATTATAATGACGAAGGGGGATACCCTTATTACTATACAGGAGCTATAGACGGATACGACAAAGAGAATGAAAAATATAAAAACTACATAGGGAAGATTTCATACGATCAGGATTGTACTTATCGCCGTGGACTGTTCAATACCGGTTTGAATATTGAATACCAGGCGCAAAAGTTTATCTTAAGCGCTGTTACAGGATTCCAGAATTTAAACGACCGTATGTTTATGGACCAGGATTTCCTGCCTGTCAGCATTTATACCATTGAGCAGAAGCAGCGTCTGAATACCATCAGTGAAGAGATTACTTTTAAAAGCAAAAACAACAAGCGCTGGCAATGGGTTACAGGGGTTAGTGGTTTTTATCAATGGCTACATACCACCGGTCCGGTAAACTTCATGGAGGACGGAGTGACCGATATGATCGAAGGAAACATCAACAATACTTTCAAGAAAATTCATTTAGACAATCCCCGTACCCCTGAAATGAGTCTGGACGTTTTGAACAATCGTATCCGCGTAAGTGGAAGTTTTGACACACCGGTATTCAGCACCGCACTGTACCACCAATCTACATTCAACGACCTGTTTGTGAAAGGCCTTTCAGTAACAGCAGGTTTGCGCTTGGAGTATGAAAAAATGTCTATGAATTATTTCTCGGATAGTAATATTGATTTCGATTTCTTTCTTAAAATGGCAATGCCTCCCCTTAATATTCCATTCAGGAATTTGAATGCCGCACCGCTATTGGAAGGAAAAGAAAAAAACGACTATGTACAGCTACTTCCCAAGCTAGCTTTTAAATACGATTTCAGCCCTGCAAACAATATGTATGTAAGCATAACCAGAGGATATCGTTCCGGAGGTTATAACGTACAGATGTTTTCAGAACTGATACAAAGTGACATGCAACAAAAAATGATTGAAGCCATACTAGACAAGGCACCAGAATCTATGGCAGGTATGATAGAAGGAATGATCAAGCAACACATGCCCAACTACGGAAAAGAATTGAACGTACAAGAAACAACTGTCTACAAGCCCGAGTACAGCTGGAATTACGAAGTGGGATCACATCTCAGTTTGTTCAACGGCAAACTGAAGACCGACCTTGCCGCATTCTACATGGATACCCACGACCAACAAATCGCCAAATTTGTCAATAGTGGCTTGGGACGAATGATGGTCAATGCCGGTAGTAGCGAAAGTTATGGAGTAGAGGCCAGCTTTCTGGCATCCATCAACAAAAACCTGAATATGAATGTAAGTTATGGATATACTCATTCCACATTCAAAAAATATGACGGAGGTACTACATCATCAGAAGAGCAAATTGATTATAGCGGCAATTATGTACCATTTGTTCCCCGCCATACCATGAATGCAGGCGCAAATTATAGTTTCTTTTTTCGATAAAAGCAATTGGATGCAAAGCCTGACTTTAGGCATGAGCTATACCGGAGCAGGAAAAATTTATTGGACTGAAAAAACAATGTCTCACAAAGTTTTTACGGAACACTGAACGGGCGCATTTCTTTGCAGACAAAAGCTTTACAGATAGATGTATGGGGACGTAATTTAACCAACAAGGATTATACAACCTTCTATTTTGAAACCATGCATAGAGGATTCGAACAAAAAAGCAGGCCTTTACAACTGGGAGTGGATATACGTTATCACTTCTAACCATTCTTGCAAAAACAGAAAGGGGGTTCATCACGAACTTCCTTTCTGTTTCCACATTTACCAAATCAAATTTATTTTTTATTCTGTCACACCAAGAAAAGCAAGAACTTTATTATTGCAGTAAATGATACCCATAGCTTCTAGAACAAACCTATTTGTTTTAGTGTATGTACATAGAGAAAATGCTGTTTACAATAGAAAACTGCTTGAGCCTTTGTTAAAAGAAACAAACAATAAAATTATTCATTGACAGCGCCGCAATGAGGACACACTCCTTTATTCTTTATCTTCGCCCCACAATTTCCACAACTGAATTTATACCGGGAAGCATGCTTTATACGATTAAATGACCATACAGCATATACCAATAAACATGGATAACCCAAATAGTAATACGTAGTAAATGTAAAAAACAAATATAAAAAGATACAGCAGGACATCAATCCCAACAAATAAAAACATGCAGCTTCAATATGTGTCTGATGAAACAAATCATCCAAAGTAGCCAACCCCACAAGAATAATCCCCCAAATATTAAACATGAAAAGAGAAAGAATAAAAGGTAAGCTAAAAGGATTCAAAGAAGGATTATAATAAAACTGCTCCCAAGTTCCCGGAACAAAATGCTGAATACTGGCATAAAGCGTAGCTGCTGTAGCTACCAACCAAGAAAGAACTGTAGGAAAAACGCTATCAATATCATTCAACCAGATTAATTGCAGCTTCTGGCGACGAATAGCCCTATGAATATACCAAATACCGAAAAAGCCTAATATGATAAAGAAAGCGATGGTATGAGAATTACTGAAAAAATGAATAAACTGTGACACTGAATCCACAGGAACTACTTTCTCCAACAATTCCTTTTCATGTATCCATCCCATTGTTTCCTGGTCCCGTGCTACCTTTACCCATACAGAATCCACACTATCAGCAGGTTGTATCATAAACTCCGCTACCACCAGCCGTTCTCCTTTAAAAACAGGAAGCACATCAACCAATGGCAGTTGCTGTAACATAAGCGAATCTGAAGTAACCTCAAAATTACTGTTTAATGTATAATGCCGTTCCATCAAATAATTGACAGAATCCCTTTTCTTTTGCGGCATATCCCCACTCGAAGTAACAGGTGAAGGATATTGGCAAGCCATTAAAATAGCCAACACCAAAAACAGTAATCCGATGTACTTACTTTTCAGCATAAACTTTCATCTGACAATTCTTACAATCAAACTCTAAGCGGAAACGTCTGTTATCCGAGCTAACCAAATAATAAGGTTCCCTATAAGGAGAACGCACTTTATGCCAAGAGGGACACCATCCCATACTATAACGCAAACAATGCTTGCAAAACATCAATACCGCTTCTTCTGCCGGAGCCTTTTCATAAGCCGGAGCAATACGCTGCACGCCATGATTCCTATAGAAGGAAACAGCATCAGCATTCATCACATTTCCCAAATAAGTCAATTCATTCACAGGAAAAGCATGATGCGTTCGAGGCAACTTATAAATTTCCTGCCGATAGTTAATACGGCGCACTTCCAGCAGTTTCTCTATTCCCTTACGGCGAAGTTCGGCAAGCATAGAAGCTGGAATAAACCAATTGTCCGACCAGTCAATCACTATATCTAACGCTTCAAATGGAGTATTTCCTAACTTTCCAAGTTGTGTACGCAAGTTATCTTCCTGCGGAGTACGGGCACGTTCCTTCTCCCTTTCCAGCACCACACTGGCACTGTGATCATCTTCATCGGTCAGAGACAGAGTAAAGCCCCGATTATTTTCAGCCAATTTTAAAATGACAGCAATTTTCCTTTCAGCTGATTTACGCGACATCAACCTCTCAAATTCCTGATCAAAATTACGATAAAGTATCGTACGGGGCTTTATCCGAGGCATCTCTTGAGGAAATAACTTATTATTCTCCACCCGGTTTATGCGAAATCCCTGCAACTTACCAGTCTCATCCAAAAAACAGACGCCATCTCCATTATTAAAAGACTTGATTCCGGCTACGGTAAGATAATTACCACGAATTTCCTTCACTGTCCCCATCTCCTCCCCTAAAGACTTGGGAGTATCAAAAGAAAAATATCCTTATTCCTGTCAAAAAGAAAATAATTAGTAAAACCACGACTGAAACTCTTATCCAATTGAGGTTTGAACTCTAATTTCACTTTCCCCGATGAAGCACGGATATACTCTTTACGACGTTTGAAAACACTATCCAGCTTCTGGCGATAATAAGCTGTTACATTTTTAACGTAAGATACATCCTTCAAACGTCCCTCTATTTTCAGGGAAGAAGCTCCGGCATCCAGCAATTGCTCCAACTCTTCGCTCTGATTCAAATCTTTCAGAGACAATAAATGCTTATTCCTTACTATAGATTTACCGTCCGCATCTACCATATCAAAAGCAAGGCGACAGAACTGGGCACATTCTCCCCGATTGGCACTACGTCCGAAACAAGCCTGACTAACATAACATTGTCCACTATAGCTTACACACAAAGCACCATGTACAAATACCTCCAAAGGCACATCAGGACAAGCATGATGGATATTTCCTATTTCAACAAGAGAAAGTTCACGAGCCAATACCACCTGACGGAAACCTGCCTCAGCCAGGAATCTTACTTTTTGAGGAGTACGATTATCCATCTGTGTGCTGGCATGTAACGGTATAGGTGGCAGATTCAATTCCAACAATCCCATATCCTGCACGATCAAAGCATCCACTCCGGCACGGTATAAATCCCAAATCATTTTTTCCGTATCCTTCAGTTCCTCATCCTTCAGAATCGTATTCACCGTCACATAGATACGGACATTATACACATGAGCGTACCGCACCAACTCAGCGATATCCTCCAATGAATTCCCCGCAGCCGCACGTGCTCCGAAACGGGGAGCACCAATATAAATGGCATCAGCACCGTGATCAACAGCTGCAATACCGCACTCCAGATTTTTAGCAGGAGCTAATAATTCTATTTTTCGTTGTCTGATCATCGTATCTGATTTATATCAAACGGGGTTTCCTGATATACATAATAGTTCAACCAATTAGAAAACAACAAATTGGCATGTCCGCGCCAACGCACCACCGGGGCATTGTCCGGATTATCGTCCTTATAATAATTTACAGGCATTTCAATAGGCAACCCTTTCGCCAAATCACGCTTATATTCCGTATCAAGCGTATAAGGAGAATACTCCGAATGCCCGGTAATAAAGAATTCACGCCCATTACGAGCCATAGCCATATAAACCCCAGACTCATCAGACTCAGCTATTAAAGCCAACTCTTTTACTTTCAGAATATCCTCACGGTGTATTTCGGTATGACGGCTATGTGGTACAAAAAACTCATCATCAAAACCACGGAATATGGGCAATCCCTGTACATTGATATGATGACGGAAAATACCAAACATTTTTTGTTTCAGCGGATATTTGGGAACTCCATAGAAATGATAAAGCCCGGCTTGAGCCGCCCAACAAATATAAAGAGTTGAGGTAACATGAGTACGCGCCCAATCAAAAATAGTAGTAATCTCATCCCAATAATTCACATCCTCATACGGCATCTGCTCTACCGGAGCTCCCGTAATAATCATCCCGTCATATTTCTCGTCGCGCATCAAATCAAAGTCATGATAGAATGCTTTCATATGTTCTACCGGCGTATTTTTCGATGTATGGCTTTTCAACTTCATAAATGATATTTCCAACTGCAAGGGAGTGTTGGAAAGCAAACGTACCAAATCCGTTTCTGTCGTTATCTTCAACGGCATCAAATTCAATATCACGATTTTTAACGGACGAATATCCTGTGCACTGGCACGTGAATTGTCTATGACGAAGATATTTTCCTCCTTCAGCAATTCAATAGCAGGTAGTTTATCGGGTAAATTTAACGGCATTTTCTTATCTGTTAATTAGTTGTAAGTGCAAAATTAAAAAAATCCCGCCAATTCTCCTTATTAAACGATCTTTTGAACTAAATTATTTCCTTTCCCTGATCGTTTTCGATCAACAAACCTTGATTATTTTTAGATTTTCACTCATACCTTCACAACTTCTGTCTTGATTCCACTTTTTCCCTTCTTTCATATTATTTATTAACTCACCTTTTTCTTAGAAAAAAGAGGACGAACTTATATCCATAATCAAAAAAGATTAATTATCTTTGAGCGCAAAAATAAAAAATATTCTTATTATTAACATGAAATATAATTAAGTTTCAAGTGGTTGACTCAAGAAACAACCTATATTTTAAATTTTAATCTTTAAATTCAAAAAGTATGAGTAACCTTTAAATCATTGATGATAAGCTTATGTATGGGTACAACCCTATGCATGTGCTTACCACAAACCACGACAGCACAAACCGTAAAGTCTAGGAGATTCCTGGACAGTGGACAAAGGAACCATTGTGATTGATACTCCTGAACGTCCGGCCGGCCAGAAAAGCGTATTAGGCTTAACCACCCCTAAAATGGAGGTAGTCCGCGTAGGATTTGTCGGATTGGGAATGCGAGGCCCCGGAGCCGTAGAGCGCTTCACTTATATTCCCGGTACACAAATTGTGGCCCTTTGTGATTATGAAGCATCCCGTGCAGAAAAATGTCAGGATATCCTAAAGAAAGCATCTATGCCGAAAGCTGCCATTTATTCCGGAGAAAAGGGATATGAAGAATTATGTAAACGTACAGACATAGATTTAGTTTATATCGCCGCAGACTGGTTGCATCATTTCCCGGTAGCAAAATGCGCATTGGAAAACGGTAAAAATGTAGCTATTGAAGTTCCCTCGGCCATGAACCTGCAAGAATGCTGGGACTTAATCAACCTGAGTGAAAAAAACCGCAAGCATTGCATGATTCTTGAGAACTGTTGCTATGACTGGTTTGAAATGAATACACTGAATATGGCACAACAAGGTGTATTTGGCGAAGTAATCCGTGCCCAAGGAGCCTACATTCACAATTTAAGCCCATTCTGGGATCATTATTGGAAAAACGGCAAAGAAGACAAACTGGGATGGCGTTTGGATTATAACATGAAACACCGGGGTGATGTATATGCTACTCACGGCCTGGGTCCTGTAGCACAAGCATTGGATATCCATCGTGGTGACCGTATAACCACTTTAGTAGCTATGGATACCAAATCTGTTGTTGGTAAAGATTTAGTGGAGAAGAGAACCGGCGAAGAATGTAAAGAATTCCGTAACGGAGACCATACCACCACCCTGCTTCGCACAGCAAATGGAAAAGTTATTGAAATCCAACATAATGTAATGACTCCCCAACCTTACAACCGCCTGTACCAACTGACAGGAAGCAAAGGGTTTGCCAATAAATATCCCGTTGAAGGATATGCTTTGGATGCAGCACAACTGACCGCATCGGGTGTGCAACCCAAAGTAGACGATTTGAACTCTCACGGATTCTTACCCCAGGCAGAAATGGAAGCACTTGTTGAGAAATACCAGCATCCTATTTTGAAGAAATACGGTGAGATGGCAAAAGAAGTGGGCGGTCACGGCGGTATGGACTTCATCATGGACAGCCGTCTGGTATATTGCCTGCAAAACGGTCTTCCTTTGGATATGGATGTATATGACCTGGCCGAATGGTGCTGTTTGGCCGAACTGGGAGCTATCTCTATGGATAACGGCTGTGCGGCAGTAGCCTTCCCGGACTTCACACGAGGTGAATGGAACGTGACCAAAGGTTACAAGCATGCATACGCTTCACCCGAAGACGAAAACGCAAGCATGGAAAAAAGC
>ENA-OQKC01000816-OQKC01000816.1-human-gut-metagenome-genome-assembly--contig:-NODE-816-length-12213-cov-3.763032_pt1 | contig 12213 bp, 10 predicted proteins | sample MGYA00242774_ERZ504790 | MGnify/ENA primary metagenome ERZ504790 (study PRJEB26092, sample SAMD00036419) | human gut metagenome | host: Homo sapiens | study: EMG produced TPA metagenomics assembly of...
TGACCAGTCCCGCACGCCCGGTCGCCCGCGTCAGCCGCCGCGCCTGCTGCACGCCTGCCACGCGCCCAGCGCTGTGGCCACCAGCGTCTGGCCGGCGATGCCCACCGGAATCCAGCATGTTCATCGCAAAATTCCAAGAGGAGTTCACGGCCTGAAACCCGGCCAACACGGCAGTACCCATGCGCGCGGCACAGGCGACCGTAGTCACCATGGCCGCACGAATCGCCAATGTGCGAATGAACAATGGCAGTCCGTCGCCCCCGGCTGCCGCAATACCGGCCAAACGAGGCCGCAGACTCGCACCATCCGCCCGGGACCACAGAATGGCGGGGATTACCAGGAACAGCCCCATGAACCACTGAGCTACCAGCGTCGCCACTCCGGAGCCGGCAATGCCCCAATTCAGCACAATAACGAACAACACATCAAGCACCGTGTTCACCACCGCGCCGCCCACCGCAGCGATCAGCGTGATACGAACCTTCTGCAATCCTCGGAAAATGCCGTTCGCCGCATATACCATCAGCATGCCTGGCGCACCCAGCACGATTGCGCGCGTATAGGTCACGGCTTGTTCCAATACTTCGCCCTGACCGCCCAGTGCCCGGCATAATGGCTCGGCAGCCGCGAACAATCCCAATCCCAGTACGGTGCCGATGCTCAAGGCCAGCCACAGGCCGTCAATGCCTGCCTGCAGTCCCGCGCGACGACGACCCGCTCCCAGCAGATGTGCCACCTGCGCAGTGGTCGAGTAGGCCAGGAATGTGCATAGTCCGACTGCCGTGAGGATGATGGTGGAGCCGATTGACAGGCCGGCCAACGCCGCATCCCCGATATGGCCGACGATGGCTGTGTCGATAAGGATGAAGGTCGGTTCGGCGATGAGCTGGCCGAAGGTCGGCAGGGCCAGCGTCATGATCCGGCGGTTGGTGGAGCGGGCGTCGGTCGGGCCGTTGCTGACGTTTGTGTTTGCGCCGGCATGCGGGGTGCCGAAGCCATCGCGGCGTGTAGTATCGCCGGAACTGGTGGCTTTGGCGTCGGAAGAGTCTATGGGCACGCTCACACGCATATCACGCCTGACTGCGTTGCGCAAGCACCTGTTGTGGGCGCGGAATGTTATCCCCAGACTATCCACCAAGTTATACCCAGTATGTGGATAACTTAGTGGATTATCCCCAGAATTATCCCCAAAATGTGGATAACTTTTTTTTCTATCCACATTTTGCTTTCTGCGTGTCGCGGCGCTGACTCATAGGTGAATAAGGAATGAACCGATGCGGGCAACCGTTTCGTTTCCATACGATATCGTTCACCTGCCACGCCACATCCTATACTTGGAGGCTATGCCAGAAGGAAGTGAACACTCGTATCAGAATGGGTTCGGCGGTGGCCTGGATCGTGGCGATCGTGGCGACCGCGCGGGCCGGGGCGGCACGCAGACGTCGGCGGCGGCCGGCGACCCGATTTTCGACCGCGTGCCCCCGCATGATGACGACGCGGAAATGGCCGTGCTCGGCGGCATGCTGATGAGTAAGGATGCCATCGGCGAGGTCTCGCAGACCATTGACGTCACCGATTTCTACCAGCCCAAGCATCAGACGATCTATAACGCGATCATCGATCTGTTTTCCGCCAGTCAGCCGGTGGACGTGGTGCTCGTGGCCAACCAGCTGTTGGCGGATGGCAACCTCGACAAGGTCGGCGGCGCGGACTATCTGCACAGCCTTGTCGCATCCGTACCGACCGCCGCTAATGCCATGTACTATGCGGAGATCGTCCATCAGCGGGCCATTTTGCGCAATGTGATCGCCGCCGGCACCAAAATCGCCCAGCTCGGTTATTCCGCCGAGGGATCGCAGGCTGAGGATGTGGTTAACCTCGCCCAGTCCGAGATCTACGAGATGTCAATGGGCAAGGTGCGTCAGGACTATGCCGCCATCGGCCCGGTGGTCCACGACGCGCTCGACCAGCTGGACAAACTGCAGCAAGGCCTCGTCAACAAGGGCGTGCCGACCGGCTTCCGCGACATCGACGACGTGACCCAGGGCCTGCAGCCCGGACAGATGGTCGTCGTCGCAGGACGTCCGGCCATGGGTAAGTCCACGCTCGGCATCGACTTCGCCCGCGCCGCCGCGTTGCACCACAACATGACTTCCGTGGTCTTCAGCTTGGAGATGAGCAAGGTGGAGCTCGCTCAGCGTATTATCTCCGCCGAAACCAATATTCCGATGGCCGCCCTGCGCCGCGCCGACGACATCACCCCCGAACGCTGGAACACCCTGAACCAGTTCTGGACCAAGATGCAGAACGCGCCACTGTTCATTGACGACAGCCCGAACATGAGCCTCATGGAGATCCGTGCGAAATGCCGTCGTCTGAAGCAGACCAACGATCTGAAACTCGTAGTCATCGACTACCTGCAGCTGATGACCTCGGGCAAGGCCGTGGAATCCCGCCAGCAAGAGGTGTCCGAATTCTCCCGTGCCCTGAAGCTCTTGGCCAAGGAACTCGAAGTGCCGGTCGTGGCCCTTTCCCAGCTGAACCGTGGCCCGGAAATGCGTAACGACAAGAAGCCGCAGCTCTCCGATTTGCGTGAATCCGGCTCAATCGAACAGGACGCCGACGTGGTGTTCCTGGTCCACCGCCCTGACTTCTACGACAAGGAAGACCGCCCCGGCGAGGCCGATATCATCATGGCCAAGCACCGTAACGGCCCGACCGAAACCTTCCACCTCGCCTTCCTCGGTGCCACGTCCAAATTCAAAGACATGCCGCAGGACTACAACGCCAATCAGGGGGTGTGATGATGGCAAGCAACGTTTCACGCGATGTTTCGCAAGACCAATCGTCCGTGGTGCAGACCTGCAAACCGTGGTATGCGTTCGCCACCGTGGCCGCAGGCCGCTTCGTGCGGTTTGCATCCCGCGTCACCAAACATGGCGGTTCGGCTTTGCCCGGCAAAGTCGTAGAAAAGATTGACCCCGGCTTCCTGACCCGTACGCTCGGGCAGTTGCCGCTTGGCGTGGTATTGGTGTCCGGCACGAACGGCAAGACCACCACCACCCGCATGGTCGCCTCGATGCTCTCCGATCTGGGGCTGAAGGTGTTCACCAATCCGACCGGCTCGAACTTCGTGCGCGGCGTGGTCTCCGCACTGCTTACCGAAGTCACGCTCGGCGGCAAATTGGACGCGGACATCGCCGTGCTCGAGCTCGATGAGGCGTACGCCGTCCACTTCGTCAAGCAGGTCAAGCCCCGTTATGCATTGCTGCTGAACGTGATGCGCGATCAGCTTGACCGATTCGGTGAAATCGACACCACGGCCAAACTGCTCAGCCATGTGGCTGCGGCGACTACCGGCACTGTGGTACTGAACCGCGAGGACCCGCGTATCGCCGCGCTCGCCGCGAAGGCCCCGGCTGGCACCACCGTGCGATACTTCGGCCTCGCCGACGATTTGCGCCACTATTTCCCGTCCGATGACGACATGGCCACGACCGTGTCGGTGGAAGGTGTGGCCGGGCCGCTCCCCTCAGCCAGAACTCCCCTCAGTCCGCGAAGCGAACTGAGAGGAGCTTCCACAGGCACGGCAGAACTTCCCGCCGACGTGACACTTACCGCCGTGGGCGACCACAAGGCCACCTTCCAGATGGACGGTCAGGGCTACGCCACCGACGTCAAGCTTGAAGGCGTCTACAACCTGTACAACGCGGCCGCCGCGCTCGCCGTGGTACGTGCGGTGATGCAAGACAATGCCGCCGCATCCAAGGCCACCGCCGCAGCCAACGCCTGCGCCGTGTCCGCCGACGAGCTCATCGCCGCCGTTTCCCGCGTCACGCCGGCTTTCGGCCGTGGCGAGGTCATCGACGTCAACGGTTCCCCGGTCGAACTGCTGCTGGTCAAGAACCCGATGGGCTTCCGCCTCTCGCTCGCCAGCTTCGACCCGGCCAACGCGGACACCATGATCGCCATCAACGACGAATATGCCGACGGCCGCGACATGAGCTGGCTGTGGGACGTGGACTTCACTTCCCTGCGCGCGTCCGGTGTCGCCATGGTCTCCGGCGTGCGTGCCTGGGACATGGCATTGCGCCTGGGGTATGACCAAGTGCCAGTCGCCGATACGAACACCGACCTCGAACAGGCCGTCACCGCATTCGTCAACGCCAATCCCGGCACACGCAAGCACATCTACTGCACCTACACCGCCATGCTCAAAACCCGCGCCGTACTGGGCCGCATCACCGAAGTACGGGACGCGGGCGTGGGCAAGTAACCACCCTCTAGCGCCCGCGCGCCACCTCCCGCCTGCGGGAGGACATGGTGAGGAATAAGACGCTTCCCGTCAGCGGGAAGACATCGACAAGGAGAACGTGACATGGCCAGAACAATTGATGTGGTGTCCCTGTATCCCAAAGACATGAACATCTACGGCGATTCCGGCAACGTGCTGACTATCCGCCGCCGTCTGGAACTGTACGGTTATGAACCGGTCGTCCACCAGTACAATCAAGGCGACGACTGGCCCGACCAGGTGGACCTTATTCTGGGAGGCGGCGGCCAAGACACCGGCCAGAAGAAAATCATCGACGACTTCTACCATCGCGCCGACCTGTTGCGTTCGCTTGCCGCAGACGGTACGCCGATGCTGATGATCTGCGGCCTGTACCAGCTGTTCGGCGAGTACTTTGAAACCGTGGACGGCACCGTCTGGACGGCATCGGCGTTATCGGTGCTTATACCGTGGGCCAGAACGTGCGTATGATCGGCAATCTTGTTGAGCATTCCGACCAGTTCGGCGATGTGATTGGCTACGAGAACCACTCCGGCCAGACCTTCCTGCGCGAAGGCGTTCAGCCACTCGGCACCGTCGATCAGGACGGCCGAGGCAACAATGGCGAAGACCATACCGAGGGCGCGCGCGTGCACAACGTGATCGGCACCTACATGCACGGCTCGTTGCTGCCTAAAAACCCCGCCATCAGCGATTTCCTTATCGAAACTGCCGTGACTCGTCGTTACGGTACGTTCGATACGTCCGATCAGACCCCCGAACAAGCCAAGGAGCTCGCCCGGCTCGATCAAGTAGCCACCAACGCGTGCAAGGCTGCCGCCGAACGTCCTCGGTGAATTCTCGGTGAGTCCTCGGTAAGTACCAATCAGCGAAAAATCAGTCGAAATCAGTCTGAGGGTCTAGTACATTGCCCTGTTGTTTGCGCTAGGCTTGGTGGTACGAGACATGGCACCAGGCCATGTCGGACCTCGAAGGAGGGGTATCATGGCTGATTTTGATCTTCTGGGTGATGGCCTGCGCAAGGTCCTGCTGGCGGGCATCGGAGCCCTTGCCACCGGATACGAGAAGAGCAGCGAGCTCGTCGACGAACTCGTCAAGAAGGGTGAGATTACGGTCGAGCAGGGCAAGGCGCTGAACACCGAGCTCAAGCGCAAGGTGAGCGAGACGGTGGATGACGCCAAGAAGGCCGCCGCCGAAGCCGGCGACAAAGCTGCTGCCGCAGCCGACACCAGTGCCGCCGACAAGCCCGCTGACGAGGGCAAGGCCGAGTGACCAAGCCCACACGCGCTACGCCGGAATCAGGGTCGACCCCGCTTTCCAGCAGGGTCGACCCTATTCTGACGCCTGCGAAAGCCGAACGTGAGGCGGCGGCGAACCGGTCCGTCGACACGTCGGACACGCTCAAGCAGACCGTTACCAAGGCGACTCCGAGCGTATCCGACGAAACGCTGGCACTGTTCGGACGCAGGAACGATTTCGCCACGCGCTACCATCTGACGCGTCGTGGCAAGATCAAACGACTGGGGCAGATCACCAGAATCGTCGAGCAATTCGACGTGCTGCACGGCCTGACTCCGGTCAAAATGCGCCTCATGTTCGAGGCGCTCGGCCCCACGTTCGTCAAAGTGGGCCAGATTCTGTCGATGCGCTCCGAGATTCTGCCGCAAAGCTTCTGCGACGAACTCGCCAAACTGCGCGCCGACGCCGACCCGATGCCGTATTCCACGGTGTTGGATGTGCTTGCCGCCGAATACGGGCATCCCGCCGACGAGGTGTTCGCGCATATCGACCCCAAGCCGTTGGGCTCTGCTTCACTGGCGCAAGTGCATCGCGCCACGCTGAAAACCGGCGAAGATGTGGCTATTAAAGTGCAGCGCCCGGGTGTGCGCGAAACCATGGCCCAGGACGTCTCCATCATGCGCTCCATAGCCAAGGCCGCCACTAAGGTGATTCGCACCTCACAGATCGTGGACCTGAAGGGCGTGGTCGAGGAGCTGTGGGACACCTTCGAATCGGAGACTGACTTTCTGATCGAGGCCCGCAATCTCGCCGAATTCAAGCGTTTCGCCGCCCGATTCAAATACATGGACTGCCCGACGGCGTACACCGAACTGTGCACCGAGCATGTGGTGGTCATGGAGTACATCGACGGCATCTCCGTCTCCCATCCGGGCCGGCTCGTCGATGCTGGTTATGACTTGAAGGAGATCGGCACCAAGCTCGTCGACAATTACGCCACGCAGATTCTCGACGACGGCTTCTTCCACGCTGACCCACATCCCGGCAATATCATCATCCGGGGCGGCCAGATCGTACTTATCGACCTCGGTATGACCGGTCGGCTCGACCAGCGCACCCGTGCAGTCCTCAAAGAAATGATTTTCGCCGTCGCCAAACAGGATTCGCCCGCTCTGGCCGAGGGGCTGCTGCGATTTGCCGGCACCGAGGCCGATCCGGAGGACTACCCAGCACTGCTGGCTGATCTGGACGTGATCGTCAAGGAATTCGGCACTGTGGATCTGGCCGAACTGGACATTGCCGCCTTCCTGACCGCACTGACGCAGATGGCCGGCCGCCACAACATCGAGGTGCCCAGTACGGTGACCACCGTCGGCCGCGCGTTGGTTACGCTCGAAGGCTTGCTGGACGAGTTCATTCCTGATGTGAATATGATCGAAATCATTTCCGACCATATCGCCACGTCGAAATCGCTGAAGAACGCCACCAAAGACGAGATCAAGTCGCTGGGCGTTGAGGGACATCAGGCTTTGCATGCCACGCTCGGCACCATGACCGAACTCAAGACCGTGGCCCGTATGCTGACCCGTGGTCAGTTGCGCGTCAACATGGAACTGGTCGGCTCCGAAGAGCCGTTCCAGCTGCTTTCGGATATGGTGAATCGTCTGACGATGGCCCTGATTGTGGTCGGTTTGTTCGTTGGCTCGTCGATTGTCTACTACGCCGGCATGAAGCCGATTATCTTCGGCATTCCGGTCATCGGCTTCATGGGCTACGTCGTGGCCTTCGCCCTCGGCGTATGGATCGTCATCGACATCTACTTAAAGGGGCGCAAAACCAAGAAGCGGTAGGGTATCGATTGATATCAGTCCAGCGGGAGGGTGGATTCGCGCTGGATAAGGCGGCAGGGTACGTAGTCGACACCGTGATGCGGGTTGCCGTCGATGGCATCGACCAAGTATCGTGCCGCACGCCGTCCGATGGTTTCGGTTTCGTTGTCGATCGACGTCAGTGCGGGCCTCGAGCTGGAGGTCAGTACCGACCAGTTATCGTGGCCGATGACGGCGACATCATCCGGGATGCGCAGTCCCTGCTGCTTGAGCACGTCAATGCAGCCTCGGGCCAGTTGGTCGTTTTGACAGACCACTGCATCGAACTTGACCCCTTGGTCGAGCAGCAGGCGGGTGGCGGCGCGGCCCCAGCTTTCGTCCCATTTTCCGTACCGGATTGGCCCGGCCGGTTCGATGCCTAGCTCAGCCAGTGCCTCGACCGCACCCTTGGTGCGGTCGGTGGCAGCGGTATAGGTTTCGTCGCCGCCGATAATGGCGATGTGCCGGCGGCCGCAAGAAATGAGATGGTTGATGGCCATGCGACCGGCGTCCACGTTGTCGCAAGTGACCGAGCAGTCTTTGGGGTCGGTGGAGGGGCCGTAGACGTAGACCAGTGGCACGCCCCAGTCATGGCCAAGCGTGGGCCTGGGGTTGGTTTCGCACTGCACGATGAGCAGTCCGTCGACCTTGAGGGACAGCAGTTTCTCGACATGCTGACGTTCCAAGGCGGCGTCGCCACGAGCGTTGGCCAACAATACTGAGGTCGATTGGGCTCGCAACTCGTTCTCCGCGCCGATAAGAATCGGTGTGGAGAAACGACCCTGCAGATCGGAGGTGACCAGGCCGATGGTGCCAGTAGTGCCGCGGGCTAGGGATTGGGCAAGCTTGTTGGGAGAGTAGTTGAGTTGCTTGGCGGCATCCAGTACACGCTGCTTGGTTTCTTCGCTGATGCGGGGTTTGTTGTGCAGTGCCTTGGATGCAGTGGCCGTCGAGACTCCGGCCAATGCCGCCACATCCTCAAGTCGCGCTGCCCGTCCGGTTGCTGGCTGGGTCATCATGCCTCGATTCCTTGGTTCTTCAGCAGTATATAGCGCATTGTTTTGCGATGAAATACCTCATACGGTGTGGTGCGCCATTACATCTGGGAATAATTGTAGCTTCAATGCGAAAACTTTCGCAAACATCTTTTTTTCGGCGTGGCGTAGTCAGGGAAATTGTTCAAGTGCAAGGTAAGTGAAAGAAAGCGTTACTTCCATGTTCGCTTTTGTTTGATTTGCTCGACACGCCGGAATAATCATTGATATTAAGCCAATTCAAGCACGTTATTCATAGTCGAATCACAGTCTCGAACCCGTTTGATGTGAGAAAAAACGCGAAAATGCGAAAGCGCTTTTGCAAAAACTTCCATGTTCGTTTATATTGAGAAAAGGCTTTCGCAGTGTTACCTGCTCCGAGCAAAGGAGCGAGCAGGGCGAAACCAAGGAGGCGGACCGTCCGCCACCGCCTCTCATAGTTGAGCGGATATATAGAGAAAGAAGCGAACATGGTGTCTTTCAATAAACTGACCCGTACTCTTGCTGGCATCGCTGCCGCCGCGTTGATCGTTCCGCTGGCCGCCTGTGGTGGCTCCGGCAATGGTGGCACTGCCACCGCCGAAGGTATCCCGGCCAAGGGCACCGACGATGGTACCGAGATCACCCTGTGGACCCGTTCCCCTCTGGAGCGTCAGGCCAAGAACGTGGTCGAGGCTTACAACAAGAGCCACAAGAACCAGGTCAAGCTCGAGATCATCCCGAACGACGATATGGAAGGCAAGGTCGGCGGCGCTTCGCAGACCGACTCCCTGCCTGACATCCTCGCCGGCGACGTGGTCCGTATTCCGTACTGGGCTTCCGAGGGCATCTTCACCGACATCACCAAGCAAATCGATGGCCTGGATAACAAGGCCGACCTGCAGCAGGGCCACATCGAAGCCGGTACTGTTGACGGCGCCGAGTACACCCTGCCGTTCATCACTGACGTTTCCGTGATGGTCTGGAACAAGAACCTGTACAAGGAAGCCGGTCTGGACCCGGAGCAGGGTCCGAAGAGCATCGACCAGTTCGTCGAGCAGGCCAAGAAGGTCGCCGCCCTCAACAAGGATGGCGTCGCAGGCTCCTACCTCGCCGGTCAGTCCGGTGGTGCTCTGGTCTTCGACCTCTTCCCGTCCGTGTGGGCTGACGGCGAATCCGTCATGAACAAGGATGGCTCCGAGGCCACCCTGGACAACGACTCCATGAAGGGCGTCTTGGACGCTTACAAGGAGCTGGCCAACACCACCAACGGCCTGGGTGCAGGCTCCAAGGAAGAGACCGGCGCCACCTGGACCGCTCCGTTCGCGAACGGCAAGATCGGCGTTATGCCTTACCCGAACACCTCCACCACTGCTCTGTTCGATGCTGAGAAGGACGGCGGCTTCGAGGTCGGCGTTGCTCCGATCCCGGGCACCAAGGAAGGCAAGACCTCCACGTTCCTCGGCGGCGATGCCATGGGTATCTCCAAGGACTCCAAGCACGTTGCTCAGGCCTGGAACTTCCTCTACTGGCTGATGCAGTCTGACGCTCAGAAGGAAGTCTTCGCTGACCAAGGCGATACCGCCTCCAACATCCAGACCCTGAAGACCGCTTACAAAGACGCTGACCCACGCATCCAGACCATCAACTCCGTGATTATCGACGGCAACGGCCAGACCCCGAAGTCCCCGGCCTTCAACGAAGCCTTCAACGCCGCTGGCTCCCCGTGGCAGCTGCTCGTGCAGAACGCCGTGTGGGGTTCCGGTGACCTCAAGGCCGACAACAAGGCCGTCACCGACGTCCTGTCTGCCCAGTGATTCGGTGGTGATGCTCCTCACCATCACTCATCAAATCACAGCAATAACTGAATAATAACTGAACAGATTGAGCCGGTCCCTCCCTTGTGAGGGCAGGAGCCGGCTCAACCACATAATCGAACTTCTATCTTCTTCTTCATTCCTTCTCTTCCTTCATCACTACATACCTTATGAATGCGGTGTGTTGGCGGGGCTTCGGAGTCCTCCTTCCTCGAAGCCCTGACATCGGATTGCATTCGGATTCCGTGATTACCATTTCACAGTAATTTCCCAAAGGAGAGAGAAACATGTCGAGTGTTTCCAAGAGCGCCGGGGCTGTGCCCGTGCATAAGTCCAAGGCGAAGGCGGCGCAGACCAGGCGAGGTCTGCTGTACGCACTTCCGGACTGGCTGATGATTATCGTCCTGTTCTTCGTGCCGATTGTTCTACTGGTCGTCATGGCCTGCTCTCGTTGGAGCCTGCTGGGTGGCAACCGCGGCGTGAACTTCCCGGACAACTTCGTCAAGGTGTTCGAGAACAAATTGTTCTGGCCCTCGATTTGGTTCACGCTCGAGTACACCGTGATCGTCACGGTCTTCCTGTTGGTCCTTGGTCTGGGCATGGCCATGATTGTGCAGGAGAGCTCGAAGTGGAACAACGTGCTGCGTACCTGCTTCCTGCTGCCGTCCGCGACGGGCCTGGCGTCCGCGTCCCTGCTGTTCTACGCCCTGTATTCCCCGCAGGTGGGCCCTGTCACCAAGATTCTGAGCTCGTTGGGCCTGATGCAGGAGGGTGGTTCGGTGCTGGCCACCGGCCAGTCGGCCCTGTGGGCCACGATTATCGTGATTGTTTGGCGTTTCTCGGGCTACTACATGCTGCTGATGATGATCGGTCTGCAGGCTATCCCCGGTGATCTGTACGAGGCGGCCCGCATGGACGGCGCCGGTTCCTGGCGTATCTTCCGCTCGATCACCCTGCCGTTGATGAAGCCGACCATCGTGATGTGCCTGGTCTACTGCGTGACCGGCTCGATCCTCGCGTTCGATCAGTTCTTCATTCTGACCAAGGGTGGTCCGAACAACTCCACCATGACCGTGGTGCAGCTCATCTACAACTTCGCCTTCGATTCCAAGAAGGATCTGGGTATGGCCGCGGCGCTCTCGCTGATCGTGCTGGTGGCCCTGGTCATCATCAACTCCATCCAGATGCGCGGCATGCGCGACAACACCAAGTGAGAAAGGGGAGGTAACACATTATGACTACCCCATTGTGGAAGCGCGTCATCGCCCGGATCCTTGAGGCCCTGCTGGCCATCATCTTCATCAGCCCGCTGGTCTGGGTCATCATCTGCTCGTTCAGCCCGCAGGCCGGTTCGGCCCAGTCCAAGGGCTGGGGCGTGGCCAACTACCTGACCCTGTTCGGTTATCAGGAAGGTCTGCCCAAGTACCTGTTCAACTCGATAATCGTGACCCTGGTCGCGGTCGTGTTCTCCGTGGTCGTCTGCACACTGGCCGGCTACTCGTTCTCCCGCTTCGACTACCCGGGCCGCAACCTCGGCTTCATGGTCACCTTGTCCATCCTGATGGTGCCGTACGCCTCGCTGCTGATCCCGCTGATGGTCTGGTACAAGGACATCGGTCTGAACGACAGCCTGCTGGGCGTCGGCCTAGTCATCACCCTGTTCCAGCTGCCTATGAGCACGTTCATCATGCGTAACGCATTTGACGCGATCCCGAAGGACATGGAAGAGGCCGCCATGGTCGACGGCTGCAACAGCCTCCAGGCCTTGTTCAAGATCCTGGTGCCTGTGGTCAAGCCTTCGATGGTTACGGTCGGCCTGCTCGCTTCCTTGAAGCATGGAACAACTTCATGATTCCGCTGTACTTGAGCTCTTCGTCCAAGTCCACCCTTCCGCTGGCGATGGTGACATGCGTCAGCAGCCATGGGCGTCATCGATTACGGTGCCACCGAGGCCGGCGTCGTGATCCTGCTGATTCCCCGTG
>ENA-OQKC01000818-OQKC01000818.1-human-gut-metagenome-genome-assembly--contig:-NODE-818-length-12182-cov-3.409954_pt1 | contig 12182 bp, 14 predicted proteins | sample MGYA00242774_ERZ504790 | MGnify/ENA primary metagenome ERZ504790 (study PRJEB26092, sample SAMD00036419) | human gut metagenome | host: Homo sapiens | study: EMG produced TPA metagenomics assembly of...
AGCCGTTGTACAGGCCGACGATGACGTTGACGCCGCTCTCATGCAGGTTCAGGGCATGAGCATGGCCCTGGGAGCCATAGCCGATGATGGCCACGGTCTTGTCCTTGAGCACGCTGAGGTTGCAGTCGTTCTGGTAGTAGATTTTTGCCATAATGTACTCTCCTGTGCCGCTTGGTCGGCAAAAGTTTTATGTTATATATGGCGGTCTCGCAAAGGGTCGTCATATACACGGGGGACTTAGTTTTTTCACCGTCCGGGTGGGATCCGGGCCTTTTTCGATGGCGATGATGCCGGTGCGCACGATTTCCTTGACGCCGTAGGGACGCAGCAGGGTTTCCAGGGTTTCGGTGCGCTCGGCGGTATCGGAGAATTCCACCGTCATGGTGGTGCGGGTGGCGTCCACGATTTTAGCGCCCATCAGCTCGGTAACCCGCATGATTTCCGACCCGTTGGGAGGCGCCCACCGCTACCTTGATGAGGGAAAGGGTGCGGGGAATGTACGCGCCGGTCTCCAGAGTTTTGACCTTGATGACCGGAATGACCTTGTTGAGCTGCTTCTCCAGCTGCTCGACCACGTATTCATCCCCGTCCACCACAATGGTCATGCGGGAAATGGTGGGATCCTCGGTGACGCCCACCGCCAGGGAGTCGATATTGAAGCCGCGGCGGGAAAACAGACCGGACACCCTGGACAGGACGCCCGGCTGGTTCTCCACCAGCACGGACAGCGTATGACGCTGGGAACCAGGCTGGGATGCAGGATAGTTAGCCATGAGTGTTCTCCTCTCCTCAGTGCTCGCTCGCAGTGGCAGCGGCGGTCTCGTGCTCGAACACGCCGGTCGCATGCTCGTCCGGACCGGTTCCCGGAGCCGGGGTGCCGCCAGCCAGCGGCTTGATGCCGGGCTTGTACGTCACCTCGTCGTTGGGGGCGCCGGCGGCTACCATCGGCCACACCATCGCATCCTTCCACACGCGGAAGTCGATCAGCACCGGGCGGTCGTTGATCTGGTTCGCCTTTTCGATGGCGGCAATCGCCTCTTCCTCGGTGAACGCGCGGATACCCACGCAGCCGTATGCCTCGGCCAACTTGATGAAATCAGGCACTTCGAGCGGCGCATCGCCGTCGGCCAGTGCCGCCGCACCATCGGCACCGTGCGCTTCACCATCGAGCAGGTTGGTCTGCGAGTAGTGGTGCTCGTAGAACAGCGTCTGCCACTGACGGACCATGCCGTATACGGAGTTGTTCAGAATCGCGATCTTCACCGGAGCGTGGTCCAGGAACGCGGCGGCCAGCTCCTCAGAGGTCATCTGGAAGGAACCGTCACCATCGATCAGCCACACCGGCTTCTTGCCCTCGAATTCACGGGCCGAGCCCACGGATGCGCCGATGGCAGCCGGCAGACCGTAGCCCATCGTGCCGAGGCCTCCGGAGGAGATCCAAGCGTGCTGGTTCTCAAAATCGATGAACTGCGAAGCCCACATCTGGTGCTGGCCCACACCGGTCACCCAGATGGTGGACGGATCGGCCATCTCAGAGAGCTTCTTGATGACCCACTGCGGGGCCAGCGATCCGTCGGTCGGCTCATCCCACGTCATTGGGTATTCCTCGCGCCAGCCGTCGATCGCCTTCCACCAGGGGGCCAGATTCGGCTTGCCCTGAATGGCCTGCGTACGCTGAATCTCGGGAATCAAGTCGTCGAGCACGGTAGCCACATCGCCCACGATCGGCACGTCGGGCTGACGGTTCTTGCCGATTTCAGCCGGGTCGATGTCAATGTGAATCACGCGGGCGGTCGGTGCGAAGGCGTCGAGCTTGCCGGTCACGCGGTCGTCGAAACGTGCACCGATGGCCACAAGCAGGTCAGCGCGCTGCACGGCGCCGGTTGCGGCAATCGTACCGTGCATGCCTAGCATGCCGAGGTTCTTCGGGTCGGAGTCGGGAATGATGCCGCGTGCGGGCAGGGTCGTGACCACGGGAGCGCCGGTCAGGTCGGCCAGAGCCTTGACCTGTGCGCCGGCGTTGGAGCGGGCGGCGCCGCCACCCACATACAGCACCGGGCGGTACGACTGAGAGAACAGCTTCGCCGCGTCGGACAGCACACGGCCGTGCGCCTTGGTGGTGGGGTTGTAGCCGGGCAGAATCATGCGCTGCGGCCATGAGTAGTACATGTCGCCGGTCTGTGCGGTCTTGGTCAGATCCACGACCACCGGGCCGGGGCGGCCGGTGTTGGCGATGTAGTACGCCTCGGAAAGCACGCGAGGAATGTCCTGCGCGCGGGTCACGAGGAAGGAGTGCTTGGACACCGGGTAGGTGATGCCCACGATATCCGCCTCCTGGAAGGCATCAGTGCCGATGGCTTGCACGCCCACCTGACCGGTAATCACGACCATGGGCACGGAGTCCATGTTCGCGTCCGCAATGGCCGTGACCACGTTTGTGGCACCCGGGCCGGAAGTCACGATGCACACGCCCACCTTGCCAGTGGCCAGTGCGTAGCCTTCGGCGGCGTGGCCGGCGGCCTGCTCGTGGCGCATAAGCACGAAGCGGAACTTCGTGTTGTCTTTGATCTCGTGGTAGACGGGCAGAATCGCGCCGCCAGGAATGCCGAAGACGTCCTCGACGCCGAGGTCCTCCAGCGAACGAATCAGCGCCTGGGCGCCAGTCATCTTCTCGCCATCGACGATGGTCTGCTTATCGGGGGCCGTGTTGATTTTCGGTACACCGCTGAATGCCTGCAAAGGCGTGGGTAAAGCCATGATTCCTCTCACCTCATAGGTTTTGTCGCGAACCTGCCCGACCTTGGGATGGGGCCGGGTGCCCGCGTGTCTGATTCCAGTCGCTTCCCCGAGACTTGTGGCCCCGGCGCGACTCGTCGCTCATGTTGGTATTAGTCTATTCGCAAATCCGACAGCGGGCTTACTTAGTCCGCGTCTTGAACGAGTCCAGTGACTTCCAGCCCGCTTCGGCGGCCGCCAGCTGCGCCTTACGCTTGCTGGAGCCCTTACCGATGCCGATGATGTCGCCGTTCTCGCCCAATGAGACGCGCGCGGTGAAGATCTGCGCGTATTCCGGGCCGGAGACCTCCATATGGTAGACAGGCTCCTCCTTGCCGAGGCCGTGCGCCTTGACGGTCAGCGAGGTCTTCCAGTCAAGTGCCGGGCCCTCGGTGGCCACTTCGGCGAGCGTGTCGTCAATAAGCCGGTGAATCACCTTGCGTGCCTCGTCGATGCCGTGTTCCAGGAAGGTCGCGCCGATGAGCGATTCCACGATGTCGCATAGGATGGAGTTCTTCTCCGCGCCGCCCTGCTCGGCTTCTCCGTGACCCAGCAGAATGTAGGGGCCCACCTTGAGCTTGGTTTTGGCGATGGCGCTCAGCGCGTCTTCGGAGACGGCCTTGGCGCGCATCTTGGCCAGTTGCCCCTCGGTCATATCCGGGTGAATGGTGAACAGCGTTTCAGTGGAGACCAGTTCGAGCACCGCGTCTCCCAGGAATTCGAGGCGTTCGTAATTGGCCACGCCGGGGTGCTCATGCGAGAAGGAACGGTGGGTGAGTGCCTGCACGAGCAGATCCGGGCTGAGAGTGGTGCCCAACGCTTCAAGAAGCTCGTTGGCCGGCGTCGGCTGCTGTGGGGTTTCATTACTCATGATTGTTGTATGGTCCTTCACGCGATGGTGATGTGTTGTGTTGTGTTGTGTTGTTTGCGATGCGATGGTGTACGCAATGGTGCACTTATGCGAAGACCCCGCCACCCGTCGATGGCAGGGCCTTCATTCAAGCCGTTATCGCAGGACTCACTTGGTGTGAGCCGGCTGGATGGCGGAGCGGTAGGTGCGGCCGCGGTAGTTACCGCAGCTCGGGCAAGCCATGTGCGGCAGGGCCGGAGCGCCACAGTTCGGGCAGTTCACGGTCGCAGCAGCGGTGGCCTTCCAGTTCGCGCGACGCGAATGCGTGTTGGCGCGCGAGGTCTTGTACTTAGGCAGTGCCATTTGAGTATCCTCTATTTCGTTCGAACAATTGAGCTTAAGCGTCCGTTATCTTAACGCACGGCTCGTACAAACTTCGTTCAGGCGCGCGTCACTTGGCCTGCTCGCCGTTCTGCTCGGCCTCGAGCTGGGCTTTGAGCCCCGCCAATCCGGCAAAACGGATATCCGTCACATCGTGATGATGGTCGGGATCCTCGTTCAGATCGGCACCGCACTGCGAGCACAGACCCCTGCAATCCGGTCGGCACAGTGGTTGCAACGGCAGCGATTCGACCAGCGTGTCGCGGATCATCGCCTCGATGTCCGCGAATGCGCCGTTCTCCAGCAGCGGATACGTGTCTTCCGACTCGTCCTCGCCGGCGATGATGTCGATTTCGTCGTCCTTCTTGCTCTTGCCGCCCTTGCCGTTGGCCTTGTCCTGACCCGACTCGTACGGGAAGAACACCGTCACATCAACCGGCCAGTCCTCGTCAATCGGCTTCAGGCAGCGCGTGCACTCGCTGACGAATGGCGCGACCAGGCGGCCGGTGAAGATCAGGCCGTCCACAATCGAATCGAACTGCCCGCTCACGTGTACGGGCTCACCTTCCTTGATGCCGACAATGCTGTCGCCAATGCCGGAAGGTGCCGGGAAATCGGCGTCAATCGGCTTGGATTGACCGGCGCGCGAAGCAATCTGCGCTACCGGAATGGCCCACGGGGAATCTTCAACTCGTGCCATGGTATGTTCTTGGTGCCTTTCGTATGTTGGCTGGAGTTATTCGTTACTGGCGTTATTCGCGTTACTGATGTTGCCGGCGTTGCTGGCGTTACTGGGCTTCGGGATAGTCGTTCAGCGTCAGGTGCGGCATCTGTTCGCGGGCCGCGCGCTGGCGCTCTTCCAGCACGTTAAGACCGGCCTGCACATCCTGACTGAGTTTGCCGAGCTGCTGGGACAGCCCTTCCATCACCGTAGTGCAGTACTGGTCCGCGCCTTGGGTCAGATGGTCGGCTTTGGTCTGTGCCTGGTCAAGAATCGCGCGCGCTTTCTGCCGTGCAAGCTCGGTGACGTTCTCTTGGCCGGCCAGGAACTGTGCCTGTTCGTTGGCGTCCCTGATCATGTTGGCTGCGCGGCTTTGTGCGGAGGCGACGATGGCGTTGGACTGGGTCTGTGCCGATTCCAGACGGCGCTCGGCCTCGCGCATGAGGGCGGAGGCGCGCTCCAACTGCACCGGCAGCATTTTCTTCAACTCGGAAAGCTGGTCGGTGAATTCGTCGCGGTCAACCTTCACCATGCCGGGGGCGAATATGCTGGACTTCGCTTCGCCCAGTGCCGCCTCGAGCTGGTCGATGATGTCATACACCGTGGTGAATTCCTCGTGGCTCTTGACCGTGGCCGGGTCGTCGTCCGTGGTTTCTCGCAGGTCGGGCATTTCGTTCATGAACGAGGGGCGAATGCCGGCGGCCTGAGCGGTCTGAGCCTGTGCCCGGGTCTGCTGAGCTGCTTGGGCCTGCGCTTTGGCCTGCATCTGTGCCGGAGTAGGGGTAGGCGCGGCGGGCGGCGATCCGGCGAGAACATCGGCCTCTTCGGTGGGTGCCGGCGCGGCTTGCGTAGACGCGGGCGGTTCCGGGGCGGACGGCTCCGGAGTGGACGATGCGGCGTCCGCATTCGGTTTGGTCAGATCGACGTATCCAGTAGGGTGGTCATCGCTCATAGTCATTAGTACATCAGTCCTTCCGCTGACGTTCCTCGGCCAGGGCATCGGCCAGCATCGGCACGACGCAATCGGGCACCATGCCGGTCACGTCGCCTCCATGGCGGGCCACGTCCTTGACGATGGAACTGGAGATGTGTTCAAGAATCGGATCGGCCGGCAAAAACAGGGTTTCGATGCCAGCGAGCTTGCGATTGACCAGCGCCATGCCGAGCTCGGCTTCATAGTCGCCGTTCTGGCGCAGACCCTTGATGATAACGGTGGCGCCGACCTTCTTGCAGTAGTCGGTGATCAGGCCGTCGGTGGAAGAAACGGTGACGTTCTTGCAACCGGCTTTGTCAAGGGCACGGCGGATCACGTCGACTCTGGTGGCTTCGGAAAACATCGGTGTTTTCGCGGCGTTGACGGCCACCACCACATGCACCTCGTCGAAAAACCGCGCCGAGCGCTCGATTACATCCAAGTGTCCGGCGGTAACGGGGTCATACGAGCCGGGGCATACTGCGATAGTCATGCCTTATAGCCTACCGCTAGTGGTGTGCTTCGTGCTGCCGAGCGTGCATTGTTGTCGCGTCGGCGTATGAGGCAGTGCGTGCGGTGCCGTATGTGGCGTCGGTGTGGCGTCGTGTGCGGCATTGTATGTGGCATTGTATGTGGCGGGGTGGCGTGATGCGCGACATGGGTGTGTGGAGGTGTGCGGATTACGCGCCAATGGGTTTCGCGGGTAACGACGGGAATCTATGATGGAGTGCAGTCGAATCGTTGAATGCGAGGAAAGAAGTGCACCATGACTTTTGCCGATCTGTTCACCAATGACGCCGAACCGCTGCGCAACCCGGACCAAGGTGCCGGCACGTCGGTGCTGGAGCGTCCGGAGACCAAGGAGTCGCCGGTTCGTGACGATGGTGGCGACGCCGATCGTTTTGCGCACTACGTATCCAAGGACCGTATCGCTGAATCGCGTGCGACCGGCCGCCCGGTGGTGGCCCTGTGCGGTAAGGTTTGGGTCCCCAAGCACGACCCGTCCAAGTACCCGGTTTGCCCCGACTGCAAGCGGATTTACGAGGAAATGACGCGCTAAAGGTGGTACTTGGCTCCCCTCAGCGAGGGGAGCCAAAATGGTCACCGAGCCGAAATCTCGTCGATGAGCTTGAGCTCCTCGTCGCTGAAGTGGGTGTTCTTCAGCGCGCCGATGTTGTCGAGAATCTGCTGCGGCTTGGAGGCTCCGGTCAGCACGGAGGTCACTTTGCCGTCGTGCAGCAGCCATGCCAGGCTCATCTCGGCCAGCGTCTGGCCGCGTTCGGCGGCCAGATTGTTCAGATCCATGACCTGCTTGTGCAGTTTCTCGGTCAGAGCGGAATCGTTGAGGAATCGCGGATCGTGAGCCATGCGGCTGTCGGCCGGAATGCCGTTGAGATAGCGGTTGGTCAGCAGGCCCTGAGCCAGCGGGCAGAAGGTGATAAGGCCTTTGCCTAGCTTGAAGGCGGTCTCTTTCAGGCCGTTCTTTTCAACGGTGCGGTCGAGGATGTTGTACTTGTTCTGGTTGATGATGAACGGCACGTGCAGTTCTGCCAGAATTGCGGCGGCCTTTTCCATCGTCGGACCATCGTAGTTGGACAGACCCACGTACAGGGCCTTGCCGGAGTTCACGGCCTGAGCCAGCGCGCCCATCGTCTCCTCAAGCGGGGTTTCCGGATCCGGGTGGTGGTGGTAGAAGATGTCCACATAATCCAAGCCCAAGCGTTCCAGCGACTGGTCGAGGCTGGCGAGCAGGTACTTGCGGCTGCCGAGGTCGCCATAGGGGCCTGTCCACATTTCGTAGCCGGCCTTGGTGGAGATGACGAGTTCGTCGCGGTGATGTTTGAAATACTTGGCGAGCAGCAGTCCGCAGTTCTTCTCGGCCTGGCCGGGTTCGGGGCCGTAGTTGTTGGCTAGGTCGAAGTGGGTGATGCCGTTGTCGAAGGCGGTGAAGACCAAGGACTTCATCTGGTCGAATGGCGTGATGTCGCCGAAGTTGTGCCAGAAGCCGAGTGAGACGGCCGGCAACTTGAGGCCGGAGGTGCCGGCACGGTTGTAGGTCATCGTGTCGTAACGGTGCGGGTTGGGGGCATAGATGGCGGTTGGCTCGAACATTGAGTCTCCTTACAATGTCATTCTTGTTCTTACGAATGCTTACCTGCGATGGGCAAACCGACGCTGATTGAGCGGTATTCGTAAGTGTTCTTGGATACTATGGTTCCAGTTCAAGTGAACTTGAATGCAAACGGCTGCGACGCTTCGGCGTGTTGCCGCAGTAAGGAGTCATGATGTCCTACACCATTCGTCAGGTGGCCACGCAGTTCCATATGCAGCCCTCTACGCTGCGCTATTACGAGGATCAGGGATTGCTGACCAACGTGGAGCGCACCGAAACCGGCCAGCGTATATACGAAGACTGCCATATCGACCGTCTGCGCGCGATTTGCTGCTTCAAGAACGCCGGCATGACCATTGACGATCTTAAGAAGTTCTTCGTGTATGAGTCCAATGAGCCCGAGCATATCGACGAAATCCTTGATCTGCTGGAATCTCGCCGCGAATCCTTGGACGAGCAGCGCCGAGCCCTCAACGAGGCGGCCATGCACGTGCAGCGCAAGCTCCATTACTATGGCGACATCAAGCGTGCCATCGACGCCGGTGAAGACTGGCCGGATTGGCGCGAGTACAAAAACCGCGCCTATTCCATTGAATGTTGAGTCCATCGAGTGCTGAGGCCATCGAATGTTGAGGCCATCGAGTGCTGTGTTGGATACCGGCTGGGCACCAAGACCGATGTGCGTCGATCATGGGCGCGTCTATCCGAGTAAGGCCTTGCTCGGCAGTGCGCGGTCGAGCAGCCAGACAACGAGCGATATCACGAAGAACGCTATGGCCAGCTTGCCGCAGCTAATGCCGAACCCTTGCCAGCCGAGTGCGTCGAGGTTGATGAAGTCGTACGGATACGGACTGCCGCCGGCCGCCGGTCCGGACCCCGGCCAAATCGCCGCACGGGCCAGCACGAAGACCAAGTATGCAGGGAAGTACGCCAGCCACGAGAACATGTAATGCCAGCGGAAACGCCGGTGCGGGTCGAATAGCACGAAATCGATAACCGCCATAATCGGGGCGATTTTGTGCAGCATCGTATTGGTCATGATGCCAATAACCTGTGGCACGTATGCCGGGTCGTCCGGAGGCATCAGGAAGAACGCCACCAGTGCGGTGACTATGGCGTACACAGTCAGGCACCCCTTAAGCCATGCAGGCGGCTGAATACCTTTGAGCAGTGTGGCCGCGCCGGACCACAGCATCACGATGCCCAGCACGAAACCGGTCTGGAACGTGAAATACACCCAGAACTGCGGTTTGGACCATGCCTCATATGTGCCCACGAAGCAGAAACCGGCGATCGCAAAGCGCCACAACGCCACGATGAATCTCATGCATCGAGTCTACCGCTTCGCCAGTGGGCCGTATGGTGCGGCTGGCGTATTGGCTGGTCGTGATGATTATGGTCGGTGTGACCGACCGCCATAGTGCCGATGGATATGACGATACTGAACCCGGCAATATCGAATCTGGCGATACGAGAATAAGACGAGCCCTTCCCGCACGGCTTTGCCCGGACTACACTTAGGTGCAACTTCACCACTTATGTAGGAAAGGCCTTGCAATGGTCGATTATTCGCCGGCTCTGATGACCGACATGTATGAATACACGATGCTCGACGCCGCTCTGAAAGACGGTACCGCCGACCGCAAGTGCGTGTTCGAGGTGTTCACGCGTCACTTGCCCGAAGGCCGTCGCTATGGCGTGGTGGCCGGCACCGGCCGCATTCTGGATGCGCTGGAACATTTCCACTTGGATGAAGCGGATCTGAAGTTCCTGGCCGACCGTCACGTGGTAAGCCCCGAGACCATTAAGTGGCTGGAGAACTTCCACTTTTCCGGTACGATTCGCGGTTACCGCGAAGGTGAGATGTTCTTCCCGAACTCCCCGATTTTGCAGGTCGAAGGCACGTTCGGCGAATGCACGCTACTGGAGACGTTGATTCTATCCGTGCTGAACTACGATTCCGCAGTGGCCTCCGCCGCCTCACGTATGGCGTCGGCAGCCAAGGATCGTCCTTGCATGGATATGGGCGGACGCCGCACTAACGAGTGGGCCGCCGTGGCCGCCGCTCGAGCTGCCGTAGTGGGCGGATTCAAGGGTACCGCCAATCTGCTGGCCGCCCAGCTGTATGGTCTGAAGGCCATTGGCACCGCCGCGCATTGCTTCACGTTGGTGCATGATTCCGAGCGTGACGCCTTTGAATCGCAGATCGAGGCATTGGGCAAGAACACCACGCTGCTGGTGGACACCTACAACATCGAGGAAGCCGTGAAAACCGCCGTCGAAGTGGCCGGTCCCGAACTGGGTGGCGTGCGCATCGACTCCGGCGACTTGGCCGCCATGGCCCAGCGTGTGCGCAACCAGCTGGACGCCCTGGGTGCCACGAACACCACCATTACCGTGACCAACGATTTGGATGAGTACGCGCTCGCCGCATTGCAGACCGCGCCGGTCGACTCCTATGGCGTGGGCACCATGCTGGTCACCGGCTCCGGCGCTCCCACTTGTGCGATGGTGTACAAGCTCACCGAGCGTGAAGGCGCTGACGGCACGATGGTTCCGGTCATGAAGAAGTCCAAGGATAAGGCCACAGTGCCCGGTCGCAAGTTGGCATTCCGCTCCTACGAATACGCGCTAGCCGAAGCCGAACACGTGATTTCCGGCTCGGAAGAGAAGCTGGCCGGTTTCACGCCCGAACCGACGTGGAAGAACCTGCTGGTCGATTTCGTGGACCACGGCCATATCGATGCGCAGTGGCAGGGCCATGACGCTATCATGGCCGCCCACGACTACCACGCCAAGGCGTTGTCCGAACTGCCCATCACCGCGCAGAGCCTCATGAAGGGCGAGCCAGTGATTCCTACGGAGACTCAGGTTCTCTGACGAGAACTTTCGTCTCCATAGGAATCCGTCGCAGCATAGCTGCTCCCCTTACCTACGGACAGCCCACTGGGCTGTCCGCTTAACGGTTCGACCACAGAGACCAAAGTCCTCTGGCCGTATCTCACTGGCCGCATCCCTCTGGTTACATTGGCTACTCTTCCCTCTGGATGAGTGAAACTCTCAATGGTGATAACGCGGCGGGCAACGATGACGTATCAGAGCGGCGCGATGTAGTTCGATGATGGTTGACGAGTTGCTATCCAGGCATAGAGCGGATGGCGTATGCTGGGGCGCATGGTTGAAATCAAAGACATGCTTGGCAATCACCAAATAATTCGTGCCGACGGCCGCAAGGTCGATGAACTGCGCCCTGTGCGCATCACCCGCCACTTCACCGACGCCCCCGAAGGCTCCGTGCTCATCGAATGCGGTAACACGCGCGTGATGTGCACCGCCACTTTTACTCCCGGTGTGCCGCGTTGGCGCAAGGACTCCGGCCTCGGCTGGGTCACCGCCGAATACTCGATGCTGCCGCGTGCCACCGCCGAACGCACCGACCGTGAATCCGTACGTGGCAAAATCGGTGGCCGTACCCACGAAATCAGCCGACTGATTGGCCGCTGCCTGCGTGGCGTCATCGATATGAAGGCGCTCGGCGAGAATCAGATTCAGCTTGACTGCGATGTGCTTCAGGCCGATGGTGGTACTCGCACGGCTTCCGTAACCGGTGCGTACGTGGCTTTGGTCGACGCAGTCAATTGGGCGGAGAAGCACCGCCATATCAAGTCCGCCAGCCGCGTGCTTAAGGACTATGTGTCCGCCGTATCGGTGGGCGTGATCAACGGCACTCCGATGCTTGACCTGCCATACATTGAAGACAGTCAGGCCATGACCGACATGAACGTGGCCATGACCGGTTCCGGCACCTTCATCGAGATTCAGGGCACCGCAGAACACCGTCCGTTCAACCGTGCCGAACTCGGCACCCTGCTTGACTTGGCCGAAAAGGGCAACAAGGAACTGCAAGCCGCCCAGCGTGCCGCTCTGTCCCTAGACTAAGCCAGCTCCCCTGACAAGGGGAGCCTTCTTAAAGGAGAACCTCATGCAAATCGTCGTCGCAACCCATAACGAAGGCAAGCTTGTGGAAATCCGCCGCATTCTCGAAGAGGATCTTGGCGCGGATGCCGAAAACATCGAACTGGTGTCCGCTGGCAGCCTTCACCTGCCGGATCCGGTGGAAACCGGCGTCACCTTCCAGGAGAACGCGCTACTCAAGGCCCGCGCTGTGGCCATCCGTACCGGTCTGCCCGCTGTCGCGGATGATTCAGGTCTCATCGTCGATGTGATGGGTAACGCTCCGGGCATTCTGTCTGCTCGCTGGGCGGGTGCTCACGGCCACGACAAGGCCAATAATGCGCTGTTGCTCGCCCAAATCGAAGATATTCCGGATGACAAGCGTACCGCGCGCTCCGTTGCGCGCCGCGCTGGT
>ENA-OQKC01000821-OQKC01000821.1-human-gut-metagenome-genome-assembly--contig:-NODE-821-length-12114-cov-4.209060_pt1 | contig 12114 bp, 9 predicted proteins | sample MGYA00242774_ERZ504790 | MGnify/ENA primary metagenome ERZ504790 (study PRJEB26092, sample SAMD00036419) | human gut metagenome | host: Homo sapiens | study: EMG produced TPA metagenomics assembly of...
CGGGCGTTGGTCGGCGCCGGTCGCCGGGGCGGGTATGGCGAGCGGCACGGCCGCCGGTATCGCCACTATCGTCCCCGGCAACCGACACGGCCCAGACCGATCGCCGCGCCCTCCCCGCCACGCTCGCCGTGGGCTCGGTGCGCTCGACCCCAACCGCCGCGAAGTCACGGTCGGCGGCTCGCCCATCGTGCTGACTGCCCGCGAGTTCGACGTTCTCGCCCTGCTTATGGCACATGCCGGCACCGTGCTCACGCGCGAGCGCATCGCGCACGAAGCGCTGGGCTACGAATACGTGGGCGACACCAACAACGTCGACGTACACATCGCGCACCTGCGTGCCAAAATCGAGGACGCCGGCAGCGCCCGCATCATCCAAACCGTGCGCGGGGTGGGCTATGTCTGCCGTGCGTAACGCCGAGGCCAAGCGCGTCACCTCCATCGCCCGCGCCATCAACTGGGGCTATATGTGGCGCCGCCTGATGAGCTACGTCTGGCTCGATCTGCTGCTGGTGGTGATTGCGGCGGCGATCCTCGTCTATGGATACAACCAGACGCTGCCCGACGACGCGTTTACCGCAGGATGGATTCCCGGCGCCACCGTTCATGGCATGTCGCTGACGCCCGCGCGCGGCTGGAACCTGGCAACGCTCACTTATACCGTCGAGCTTGCGCGTACCACCAAGACCTTCCACCTCGCGCAGGACCTCGTCGCGCTATGGCCTCTCTACCTTGTCGTTGTGGGTTGGCAGGTCATCAGCGTGCTCAACATGCTCGGCGGCGCCCGCCGCGTGCGCCGTACCATGGCGTCCGCTCAACGACCTGGCCTTGCGCGTGGACGAGCTCGGCCGCATGCAGCTCTCCGGCGGCAAGATGGAAACGCTGGAACAGGCCATCGAGCGCGCAAGCGTCGACTCGCCGAGCGTCACCACCGGCGACGCCGACCTGGCAAGCATCGAGGTCGCACTCAACCGCCTGCTGCGCCAGATGCAAGAGGCCAAGCTGCAGCAGATGCGCTTTGTCAACGATGCAAGCCACGAGCTGCGCACGCCCATCGCGGTGATTCAGGGCTACGTAAACATGCTCGACCGCTGGGGCAAAGACGACCCGGACGTGCTGGCGGAATCCATCGCATCCCTCAAGGCCGAAAGCGAGCACATGCAAGAGCTCGTGGAACAGCTGCTGTTTTTGGCACGCGGCGATGCCGGGCGCACGGTCCTGCGGCGCGCGAATACCAACCTGGCCGCACTGGTCGGCGAGGTGTGCGAGGAATCGCAGATGATCGATACCGAGCACGCGTATCGGCTGGCCTTTGACGCTGCGCTTGTCAACGACCCGCGCTGCGACGCGCCCGTCGACGTGGCGCTCGTGAAGCAGGCTCTGCGCGTAATCGTGCAGAACGCCGCCAAGTATTCGGACGCGGGCACGCCCATCACGTTTGGCGTAGCGCCGGATGCGGGCGCGGGCACGATCGACATAAGCGTTGAGGACGAGGGCATCGGCATGAACCAGGAATCCGCAGCTCACGCGTTTGAACGGTTCTACCGCGCCGACAACGCACGCGATGCCGGCGCGCAGGGCTCGGGTCTGGGGCTTGCCATTGCCAAGTGGATCGTCGATAGCCATGGCGGTGTCATTGGCGTGACCTCGGTCGAGGGTGTCGGCAGCCGCTTTACGATTCGCCTGCCGCGGTAGGAAGCCCCTCGGCATAAATAAAGGGATAGGGCCACACGGCCCTATCCCTTTTTGCTAGCTATGGCAGCTTGTGCGCTACTCGCGGCACAGGTGCACGGCGAAGCCGGCGAACTCGCGCTTAAAGTACACGAGCTTAGTGCCGCCGTCGGGCAGCAGCACGCGCGACTCCTCGTTGACCTCGAGCCCGCGCTCGGCAAACCACTTCTCGGCCGCATCGATGTCGTTGACGGCAAAGCCGATGTGGCCCTTGGTGCCACGACCGTTCTGCTTCATGACCTCGATCAGCGAATCGTTAAAGTACGAAACCGGGGTCTCGATAACGGGCAGGCCCATCATCGTCGAGAACAGCTCCGCGATCTCCAGGGCATCTGCCGGGTCGGTGGCGTTAATGCCCACATGGGCAACGCGCATGCCAAAGAGCTCGACCGGATTGGCGTTCTGCTCACTCATACAGTCAGCGCCTACTGAGCCATGACGTCGAGGACGGCCTTCTCGGCAGCGACGCGGTTCATGCCGGTCATGAAGGGCACGCCGCTCACGTACGGACAGGTGAGGCCCTCAGGGGCAACGGTGGTGGCGATCAGCAGATCGGCGCCCTCGTCGCAGTAGTCCTTGGCCTCGGAGATGGCGCACTGCACGATCTCGTACTTGTCGGCGTAACCGTTGGCGTCGAGCAAGGTGGCGACCTTCTGGGCAACAAGCGTGGAAGTGGCAGCGCCAGCACCGCAAGCCAAAACGATCTTCTTCATAGGTAGTGTCTCCCTTCATGGTTTACTTTAGGTAAGTGTACCGCAGCGAGCGATGGCACTCAGCCTCGATGAGCTTTTATGCCAGTTTGCTTGCGCGCTGCGTATAATACATCTAGTACGTGTTGCCATACCGCTCGCTTTACGAGCGACTAAGGATCCTAATATGCCCGATTCCCGCACACTCTGGACCGCCGTCGTTATCATCTGCATCGCCGTGTCGGTGTTCTTTAGCGTCAAAAAACGTACCACGTTCAAACGCCTGCAGCAGCTTATGGCCGCCAAGCAGTGGGACGAGTTTGATCGTTTGCTCGACGCCAAACTCACCAGCATGCTGTACCCGCGCTACAACCGTGATTACCTGCGCCTGAACTCCTATCTGCTGCGCGAGGACCACGAGCGCGTCGACGAGATGTTCGACCTGCTGCTGGGGCTCAACCTGCCCAAGGTGCAGCGCGTCGACCTGGTGATCAAGGCCTTTAACTACTACGTTGGCCAGGAGGACCGCAAAAAGTCCAAGGAGCTTCTGCACGAGATCAAGGGCTTTGAGGGCGGTCAGGCCGAGGCGGTCGCACACGAATGCCAGCTGATGTACGACACGATGATCCTCAAGCGCCACAACGACATTCCCGAACTGGAGCGCATGCTCGAGGATGTCGGCGACGACCCGGTCAAGCGCTGCCGCTTGGAGTACCTGCTGGCCCTGCAGTACCAAAACAAGGGCGACGAGGCAAAGTATACCGAGTACTTGGAAAAGTCGGGTCAGCACTCGATGGCCGTCAACGCGTAACGGACGGCTTGTGCTAGACTTCTAGTCTCACGGGGGCGTGGCGGAATTGGCATACGCAGGAGACTTAAAATCTCTCGCCGCAAGGATTGTGGGTTCGAGTCCCACCGCCCCTACCATATGAAGCGTTCGAGCCCGTGTCCCCAAGGGATGCGGGCTCGTTTCTTTTTCACGCCGGCGGGACTCTAAGTTGCGGTGGAATAGTTAGAGGGTGCTGAGGCTGGGGGTCCAGGCGATGGTGGGGGTTTTGCCGTCGAGGGTCTCGTTGATGGTGGCAGCCATGCCGGCAAGCAGGCTGTTCTCGCTTACGGTGAGCGCGTCGTAGCCGCCGGCTCGCATGAGCTCGCGAATCACCACGGCACCTGCCAAGATCACGCCCGCGCGCTTGGGTTGCACGCCCGGTAACGCGGCGATGCCCGCAACATCCAGCGCGGACATGCGCTCGATAGCGGCCGAGACCTGCTCCAGCGACAGCTCGCGTAGGTGCACAAAGCTCGAATCATACGGCTCCAGCTCGTGAACGAGCGCCACGAGTGCGGTGACGGTGCCACCCACCGCGACTAAGCGTTCGGCGCGCTCAAAGTCGCTGGGCAGGCCTTCAAAATAGGCGGCAAACTGCTCGCCTGCCCACGCGGCAGCGGCAGCAAGCTCGCCATCCGCGGGCGGCAACGCGGAGAAAAAGCGCTCCGTCACGCGGCGACAACCGATGTCCAGCGAGCGCGTTCCCTCCAGCGCAAAGACCCCGCGCTCAGGCGCATAGACGCCCGTCGCGAGCTCCGTGGAGCCGCCGCCCGAATCGGCGACGATAATGCGTTCACCGGCAAAGTCGTGCGCCACGCCAAAAAACGTCAGGCGCGCCTCGACCTCGCCCGGAATCACCTGCGGCTCGAGCCCCAGCTCGCGCAGGCCGTCCAGCAGCAGCGCGGCATTGGACGCATCGCGCGCGGCGCTCGTGCACGTGGTGCAGACGCACGCGGCCCCAAAGGCACGGGCCTCGTCCACAAACATGCGGCACGCAGCGAGCACACGCTCAACGGCCGCCTCGCAAAAGCGCCCCGTCGCGTCCACGCCCTCGCCCAGGTCGGTAATCTCGGTATGCTTGGACGATTCCACAATCGCTCCGCCCTCGACCTGGGCCAACACCACTCGCGACGACACCGTTCCCAGGTCGATCGCGGCCACCTTATAGCGTTTGCAATTTGTCATTGCGGGCTCCCCTCCGGGCGCTATTTGCCGTTGGACACGACCGTCTGACCCTCGACGCCGTTAAACCCAAACAGCATGTCGAGCGCCTGGATGTACCACGGCGCGTCCTTGCCGACTTCTTCGATTTCCTTGGCCACTTCGCTGGCCTTCTTGGCGTTTGAGGACTTTTTGCTCGACGACGAGTCCGAATCGTCGTCCAAGCCTAGCACGTCAATCTTCTTCTCGCCGGGCATCACCAGGCCCAGGTCCTCGGACGCCGCGTCCTTGATACCCTCCTCCGAGAGCAGCTTGTCGACGCTTTTTTGCAGCTCATCATTGTATTGCTGGCGAATCTCGACCTGCTTGGCCAAGATGTCGCTCGAGCGTTTTGCCACATACAGGTCGCGCACGGGGAAGTACAGGCTCACGAGCGCCAGGGCGACGACAATGCCAACAAACAGCCCTCGCTGGGGACCGTGGGTAAAGTCGTAGATTGCCTTGACCACCGCGTTATCGTTGGCGTAATGCATGAAGTCCGAGCCCGAAAGACGGTTCGAGGGCCTACTCGGCTTTTCATGCGTTTGATCCGAGGAACGCTGAGCATGCTCCGAATGCGCCGGGCGCACCGAACGTGGCGGACGGTCCGTCAGCGTATTCATTTGAGCACGGGAGTGTGAGGCACTTGTCGGTCGCTGCATGGAGCGGTCGGCACCGGCGTAATCGGACCCGCCAAGCTGCACCGAATGCGCACGGCGAGGTGACGGCTCACGCGAACCGGCGGAATAGTACCTGTTGTCGTAAATCTGATCCATGTGCGCCTTGTGCGGTTGAGGTTTGTTTGCGCTAAGTCTTTTAGTTATAGCACGAGTGCGCGCACCGCCTTCGGCGGCCCTTGCTCGACATAAAAAAGGCGCTGAGCCATATGGCCCAGCGCCCAATGGTGCTCAACAGTGCCCGGCGGGAGCGAGGTGAATCCGAGCCAGCCCCGCCCCCGCACACGCCGCTTGCCTAGCGAATGTTGTAGAACGCGGCCTTGCCGGCGTAGTGCGCGCTGCCCTCGAGCTCGTCCTCGATACGGATGAGCTGGTTGTACTTGGCGATACGGTCGCTGCGGCACGGGGCGCCCGACTTGATCTGGCCGGCGTTAACACCCGCGACCAGGTCGGCGATGGTGGAGTCCTCGGTCTCGCCGGAGCGGTGGCTCACGATGCAGGCGTAACCGGCCTCCTTGGCGGTCTCGATGGCCTCGAGCGACTCGGTGAGCGTACCGATCTGGTTAACCTTGACCAGGATCGCGTTGGCGGCACCCAACTCGATGCCCTTCTTGAGGCGCTCGGTGTTGGTGACGAACAGGTCGTCGCCCACCAGCTGCACCTTGTTGCCAATGCGACGGGTAAGCTCGACCCAGCCGTCCCAGTCCTCCTCGGCCATACCGTCCTCGATGGAGATGATGGGGTAGGTAGTCGACGAGCTTACTCCCAGTAATCGACCATCTGAGCACTCGTGTACTCCACGCCCTCGCCCTTTGAGCTCGTACATGCCGGTCTCGGCGTTGTAGAACTCGGTCGATGCCGGATCCATGGCGTACATGAAGTCGACGCCGGGCTTAAAGCCAGCCTTCTCGACGGCCTTGGTAATGTACTCGAACGGCTCGGCGTTGGTCTTGAGGTTGGGCGCAAAGCCGCCCTCGTCGCCCACGCCGCCGCCCAGGCCGGCCTCGTGCAGCACGCCCTTGAGGGTGTGGTAAACCTCGGCGCACCAACGCAGGCCCTCGGCAAAGCTCGGGGCGCCCACCGGCATGATCATGAACTCCTGGAAGTCGACGTTATTATCGGCATGCACGCCGCCGTTGAGGATGTTCATCATGGGCGTGGGCAGCAGATGGGCGTTGACGCCTCCCAGGTACTGGTACAGCGACAGGCCCGCCGACTCGGCAGCGGCGCGGGCAACGGCCAGCGACACGCCCAGGATGGCGTTGGCACCGAGCTTGGTCTTGTTGGGGGTACCGTCCGCGGCAATCAGCGCGGCATCGACGGCGCGCTGGTCGAAGGCGTCGAGGCCCACGACGGCGTTGGCGCACTCGTTATTGACGTGCTCGACGGCCTGCGAGACGCCCTTGCCCAGGTAGCGGCTCTTGTCGCCATCGCGCAGCTCGCAGGCCTCAAAGGCGCCGGTCGAAGCACCCGAAGGCACCATTGCGCGGCCAAAGCTGCCGTCCTCGAGCACGACCTCGACCTCGACGGTGGGATTGCCGCGGCTGTCGAGCACCTCGCGACCGTAGACGTCCAAAATATCACTCATGTTGTCTCCCTCTCACTTGGAAACGGGTTGAATGCTTGGCGACCGGCTGACCGTGCACCGTCGGTGCGTCTCCGTAAGTTAGCCATGTCGCACTTTTTGCATTATGCCCTAAGTTACCCGAGGGATACACTTGATTTTCGAAAAATTTAGCGGGAACGATGAGGCGTGTCAGCCCGTCGTTCCCGCAGTCTTACTCCTCCGCCTTTGCAGCATCCCACAGGTCGTTGAGGCCGTGGGTCGAAAGCTCGGCAAGATCCACGCGAGCACCGGCCGCCATCTGCTCCATCGCAGCCCAGCGACGGCGGAACTTGGCCGTGCTCGCGCGCAGGGCGCTCTCGGCGTCAATCCCCTCTTTGCGCGCGACGTTGACTAGGGCAAAGAGCAGGTCGCCAAATTCCATCTCGCGCTCGGGCGAGCCGGGCGCCTCGGCCTCAAACTCGGCACGCTCCTCGGCGACCTCGTCCCACACATCCTGGACCGTCTCCCACTCAAAGCCCACGGCAGCCGCCTTGCGCGACACCTTCTGAGCTTGCATCAGCGCCGGCAGGTGCGTGGGCACGCCGTCGAGCAGGCCTTCGGGCGCAGCCTCGCCCGCCGCCACAGCCTTGTCCTTGGCAGCCTTCTCGGCAAGCTTGACCTCGTCCCAAATCTTGAGCACCTCGTCGGGGTTGTCGGCATCCGCATCGCCAAACACGTGCGGGTGGCGGCGAATGAGCTTGGCGTCGATATCGCGCGCCACGTCGGCCAGCGTAAACTCGCCGGCGTCCGCCGCAATCTGCGCATGCAGCACCACCTGCATGAGCACGTCGCCCAGCTCCTCGCGAAGGTGTGCCGCGTCGTCGGCCTCGATGCAGTCGAGCGCCTCATAGGCCTCCTCGATCATGTTCTTGCCAATGCTGCGGTGTGTCTGCTCGCGGTCCCACGGACAGCCGTCGGGCTGGCGTAGGCGCCAGATGGTCTGCACCAGATGCTGCAGCTCGGCCGACGCGTCGACCAGCGTGGACAGGTCGCGCGAGCCCTCGTCATTTTGCTGAGCCATGTGCTGCGCCATGGTTAGTCCTCCTCCAGGATCACGTGGCGGAACGCGCCGCCCTCGTAGATGCCGTAGCTGTGCGTGCCGTCCTTGGGGATGCTCACGCTGCCGGGGTTGAAGAGCCACAGGCCCGGGTGCGCCTCGCTTACCTCGTTAACCTTGATGTGCGTGTGACCGTAGACGAGCGCGGAGCCCTCGGGCAGCGCGGGCGCGTGGTCGACGCTGTTGTGCATGCCGGCGCCAAAGACGTGGCCGTGCGTCAGGAACAGCTCGCGGCCGGCCTCATCGAACAGCGTGGCGTAGTCGGCCATGACGGGAAAGTCGAGGACCATCTGGTCGACCTCGGCGTCACAGTTGCCGCGCACCGCAATGATGCGGTCGGCTAGGGCGTTGAGCAGCGGAATCACACGCTTGGGGGCGTAGTCGCGCGGCAGGTCGTTGCGCGGGCCGTGGTAGAGCAGGTCGCCTAGCAGCACGATGCGGTCGGGCTGCTCGGATTCGATGGCGACGACCAGGCGCTCGATCCAGTATGCCGAGCCGTGGATGTCGGAGGCGATGAGGTATTTCATGGGGAGTCCTTTCGGAGTGGGGCTGATGTGGCCGGGCGCGAGATGTCGCCGGCCGCGCTATTCAAATCGCAGTGCCGAGGCTTGTGCCGCCTGCATCACGCGCTGGAGCGGCACGTTATGCTCGCGGGCAAGACGGGCGCAGTCTTCGTACTCGGGCGCCGCGCGCTCGCTGCCGTCGGGCAGGGTGGCCACCTTGGCGGCTACCTCGCCCCAAGGCGTCTCTACCTGCTCAAAACGACGCGGCAGGCAAACGCGTTCCATCACCTGGCGCCGGATACCATTGGTCGTGGTTTCCAAAAAGATAATCGTCTGCAGGCGTTCGATATCCTCATGCGAGCAGATCACCTGCAGCTGCCAGCCGGGGCGGCCTTTTTTGCAGTAGAGGGGCAGCCAGTGCACCTCGCGGGCGCCTGCCTCGCGCAGGCGGTCGGCGGCATAGGCGAGTACCTCGGGCGACGCATCATCGATGTCGCACTCCAGCTTGACGATGGTTTCGGGCGCATCGGTCTCGCGGGACAGCGGAGATGTACTTCCACGTTGCATACGGTCCGGATCCTTTCCGCACGGGCTCGTTTTATTCACCCAAACGCTAGCACATCGAACGTGGCACAGGCGTGACTTTCGTCCGTCGTCGCCCTTGCCCCTATCCAAACATGTACGTCAGCCTCCAAACATGTCATTTTTTGTCGGTTTTGGAGGCTGACGTACACGTTTTGGAGCGGGCCGCACACGATCAGAATTGCGCCCGCATTCCGTCCACCACAAAGTTCGCCGCACTCAACAATTTTGAACTTACTACGCAGTTCATCGGCTAAAAATTACCCTCGGCATACTTACCCGCTGCACGATGTTACTCTAGTTGCATTTGGCTAACTAAGCGGCTGCCGAGGACCCAGCCCGGCACCGTTACGGCATAGGAGGTTTCATGTTCGAGAAGCGGCTCTTCTCCCTGGTTCCGCAGGCAACGCCCTACATTATGGCAAGCGTCCTGTTTAAGTGGATCGCGCTCATGGCAAACATCACGGTGATGTGGATGCTTGCACGCATCTTGGGCGGCATCGTCACGAACGGTCTTTCCGCCGCGCTCGCCGTCGATGCCCTCGCACAGGCGGCCTTGCCGCTCGCCGCCGCCATCATCGTGCGCGCCGCCTCCATCTACCTGGCCCAACGCGCCGGCGACAAGGCCGCGTTCGAGGCCGTCCGCCGCGTGCGCTCGCTCGTCTACGACAAGCTCACCGCACTCGGCCCCTCCTACACCGAAACCGTCCCCACCGCCGAGGCCGTCCAGACCAGCGTCGAGGGCGCCACGCAACTCCAGGTGTACTTTGGCGGTTACCTGCCGCAGCTCTTCTTTGCCGGCTTGGCACCCATCACGCTGTTTGTACTGCTCGTGGGCCAGGCGGGTCTTCCCGCCGCGCTGCTGCTCGCCTGCGTTCCGGTCATCCCCGTCTCCATCATGATGGTCATGCGCAACGCCAAAAAGATCGGTGCCGAGTACTGGGGCAGCTATGTCGATCTGGGCGGCATGTTCCTGGAGGCCGTGCAGGGTCTCACCACCCTTAAGGTCTACCAGGCCGATCGCAGCTGGCACGAGCGCATCAACGCCGAGTCCGAGCGTTTCCGCACAGCGACCATGCGCCTGCTGGTGATGCAGCTGCGCTCCATTTGCGTTATGGACCTGGTCGTCTATATGGGCGCCGCGCTCGGCATTATCGTAGCCACGCTGCAGCTCGCCACGGGCAAGATTGGCTTTGAGGCTGCCTTCCTCATCGTCTTTCTGTCGCAGGAGTTCTTTTTGCCTATGCGCCGCCTGGGATCGCTGTTCCACACGGCCATGAACGGCATGGCCGCCTCGCGCCGCATGTTTGGCATTTTGGATACGCCCGAGCCCGAGCGCGGCGATGTTGAGCTTGACGGTCGCGGCGATATCGAGCTCGCGGGCGTGAGCTATGCATACGGCGACCGCACGGTGCTGGACAGCGCCAGCGCGACCATTGCGCACGGCTCGCTCGTGGCACTCGTAGGCGAAAGCGGCGGCGGCAAGTCCACGATCGCGGGGATTATCGCGGGCCGCAAGGGTGCCTACCGTGGCAGCGTTCGCATCGGCGGCGTCGAGCTGCGCGACGCCACGGCCGCCTCACTCATGCGCGCCGTCACCCTGGTGCCCACCAACGGTTACCTGTTTGCCGGCACCCTGCGCGACAACCTGCTGCTCGCCCAGCCCAGCGCCACCGATACCGAGCTCATGGACGCACTCGACCGCACGCGCGTGGCGGCCTTTGTGCAGGCCAACGGCGGGCTCGACATGATGATTAACGAGGGCGGCACCGACCTTTCGGGCGGCCAGCGCCAACGCGTGTGCATGGCCCGCGCCCTGCTGCACGACTCGCCGATCTATGTCTTTGACGAGGCGACGAGCAATGTGGACGCCGCAAGCGAAGCCGCAATCGGCGAGGTCATTGCATCGCTCGCCGGCAAGCACACCGTAATTGTGGTGGCACACCGCCTGTCGACGATCGTAGGCGCCGATCAGATCCTGGTGCTGGAGCGTGGCCGTATTGCCGAGCACGGGACTCACGGCGAGCTCTTGGCCACCGCGGGCGCCTATGCGCGCATGTGGAACAGCCAGGAGCAGCTCTCGGCATATGCGTATGCGGAGGGTGATGCCGAGGATGTCGGCGCGGTTGAGGCTGTTGACGGCAGCGCCGCCTGTACCGATGGCCTCAACGGTGCTAGCTCGTCTTCCGCTGCCGCGGCGCTTGACTCCGGCCGCGTCCGTCGCTCGGCGCCGTCCATCATGTGGCGCATGATGGGGCTCGTCCGACCGCTTGCCGGCTGGCTTGTGCTAGCCGTCGCGCTGGGCAGCATTGGCATGCTCACCGCCGCGTTCGTACCGGCCTTTGGCGCCCTTGGTCTTATGGCCGCGCTGGGCTACAACGCCTTGGGGCTCGGTCTTGTCGCGGCATGCGCGGCCTGCGCCGCCTGCGGCATCGCACGCGGGCCGCTCCATTACGGAGAGCAGCTCTGCAACCATTACATCGCGTTCCGCCTACTCGCACACATTCGCAACCTGGTGTTTGGCGCCCTGCGCCAGCTCGCCCCCGCCAAGCTCGAGGGCCGCGGCAAGGGCGAGCTCGTGAGCCTGGTCACCTCGGATATCGAGCTGCTCGAGGTCTTCTACGCGCACACCATCTCGCCCATTGCAATCGCTCTGGTCTGCACCGTTGTGTTTGAGGGCTTTTTGCTGGCTGTGAGCCCCGAGCTCGCGGGCATCGCGCTCGTGGCCTACGCGGTCCTGGGCGTGCTGCTGCCCCTGATCTCGGCCAAGGCATGCGGCACCACCGGCCGTCAGAGCCGCGAGGGCGCCGGCAAGCTGGGTGCCTTTGTGCTCGACAGTCTGCGCGGCGCATCCGAGACTATCCAGTTTGCCGGTGGCGCCGATCGCAGCCGTGCCCTGGGCAAGCTGACCGAGCAAGTCGGCGCCGTGGACGCGCGCCTCAAGCGCCGCCAAGCGGCCAGCGAGGCCGTAGCCGATGTGCTTATTCTTGCGGCCAATCTGGTGATGCTCGGACGTGCGCTGCAGCTGGTGGCTGCGGGAACGATTAACTTTGCCGCAGCGTTTGTCGCCGTCTTTACCTTTGTGTCGTCGTTTGGCTCGGTGATGGCCGTGAGCCGCCTGGGTGCCTCACTGCAGGAGACGCTCGCCTCGGGCGCACGCGTGCTCGATTTGCTCGACGAGCAGCCCCAGTGCGCCGAGGTCGCCGACGGCAGGACGTTGAGTTTGCCGGCGCCGCAGCCGAG
>ENA-OQKC01000822-OQKC01000822.1-human-gut-metagenome-genome-assembly--contig:-NODE-822-length-12110-cov-3.608529_pt1 | contig 12110 bp, 9 predicted proteins | sample MGYA00242774_ERZ504790 | MGnify/ENA primary metagenome ERZ504790 (study PRJEB26092, sample SAMD00036419) | human gut metagenome | host: Homo sapiens | study: EMG produced TPA metagenomics assembly of...
CTCGGGGGTCGCGGCTGGGACCAAGCTCAAAGCGGTAGACCTCTCGCCGTAGGTCAGCTGTTCCATCACCCTGTTCAGCTCCCGGAACTGCCGCCGTGCGTTGAAGATGTCGTCCTTCATCCGGAAGAGGATGTCCTTGCGGAAGCGGTCCTTGCAGTCGCGCTGTGCCTGCTCGAGGCGGGCGGCGTACCGCTCCAAATCAATGCGCACGAGGCTCTCGTGCTGGGCGCGGTACTGCTCGATGCCCGTAAGGCCCAGCGGATGATCGCAGACGTAGCGAGTGTTGTACTCTTTCTGGGCAGGCTCGAGGGTGCCGGTGAGGTAGACGGCCAGTGCGTCGTCCAGCCGGGCCTGTGCCTTTTCGGCGGACTGTGCGGCATAGCGCGGGCCTTTGTCCCTGCTCAGGGCCGCGAAGCGCTCCCGTGCCAGCGGCTCCAAAAGCGGGTACTGGGCGAAGAACCGGTCGGCGGCGTCCTTTGCCTGCCTGGCGGCCTCTTCTGCCTTGGCCTGCTCAGCCTCGCAGGAGGCCAGCTGCTTTTCGCAGACACGGATGTCGCCGCCGGCTGTCTCCACAGCGGCGCGGGCGGCATCCCACGCGGCCTCGCGGGCCTCGTCCTCTTTGTAAAGCTGCTGCAGCATCGGGTTCTCGCGGCACTCGGCCAGCTTCTGCTCCTGTGCGGTGCAGTCGGCGCGGGCCGCTTCCAGCGCGGCGCGGGCGTCCCACAGCGCGGCCAGCTCATCCATGACGCTGCTGTGCAGCACATCCTGATAGCTGTCCCGTGCGGCTTTGAGGGCGGCGGCAGACTGCGCCGCTTCCTTGCTGCGGGCGGTCAGCTCATCCAGAGCTTTCGTCAGCGCTTCGGCCCGGGCGCGGCGGGCGTCAAGGCCGATGTACCGCTGGGGCGTGCGGAGACGCTCGAGGTCGGAAGGGGTGGTGGCGCAGCAGGTCGCGGGTAGCGCTGTCGGGATAAGTTTTCCAGTGTGTCGGGGTGTCACAGCAGACGATGCGCCGCAGGATGGTGTCGGCATACTGTGCGGCCAGCGGGTTCTCGCTTCGGACCTGCGCGGCGAGGCTGTCGGCGGGGGCGGCGTCGGCCTTGCGGTTGGCCGTGCGGATGCTGGGGGTGTCCAGCAGGCTGATGGGGCCGACCTTGTCCCGCAGGGTCCACAAAGGCGCTCTTGGCGGCGGCGTAGTGGGCAGGTCGGCTACGAGGATGGTCGAACCGGCGGTCGCCGAGGCAGGCTTCCACGCAGTCCTGCCAGCTCTCGTCCTCGACGCTCAGCAGCTCGCAGAAGATCTTTGCGTCCGGCGTCATGCCGCGGCTCTTGAGCTCAGCATTCACGGCGTCCCGCACTCTGGTGGCGGCGTCGCCGTGGGGGTAGACCCACCGGCCTCCCGAGACGGAGGCCAGCTCCGCCTGCTTTTCCTGTACCTCGGCGGCGAGGGCGTCGGCGCTCTGCCGTGCGGCGAAATACTGCTCTTCCAGCGGCTTTTCCAGCCCGGCGAGGGCGCTTTGGAGCTGAGGCAGAGTCTCCGCTGTCAGCGAGGCAGGCCAGAGCGATCTCTCGACGGCAAAGCCGCTGCGCCGCAAGCTCTGCAAGAGGCTCTGCACGTTGCCTGCGGCGGCTTCGCTTCTGGAAGCGTCCCGGCCGGCTTTGTCCAGTGCGGTCTTTTTGCGGGCCAGCTCTTCGCTCAGGGCGTCCAGCGCCCGGCCCTCGCCGCTGGCGGCGGCACTGTGGGCCGAAAGATAAGCCCGGCGGGCCTCGGCTTCGGCGTCTTTTGCGGCGGCATAGCGGGCTGTCAGCTCTTCGTGCTGGCGCTTGCCTGCGGCAAGATGCTCCTGCCAGGTGTTCGTCCCGGCGGCGGCTTCCTCAGCACGGGCCAGCAGGGCAGTGCCTCGGTTGACGAGGGCTTCCGTTTCCTTCTGGGCAGCTTCGCGGCCATAGTCCACGATCTGTTCCAGCGCGGCGGCGCGGGTCTGGGCCTCGGCCAGCACGGCGTGGAGGTTTTCCAGCTCCACCCGGTCGCCCTGCAAAGCTTCCAGATCAAGCTCGGGCTGAGGCAGGATGTACTGATATAGAAACTCCCGGAAGTTGGGGATCTCGTCCATACTGGTACCCATCTGGAAGACTTCGTTGAACTTCTTGCCCAGCGGGCTTGCGGCGCGGCCGATGCCCAGCGCCCGGCAGATGCGGTCGCGGGCTTCGCCGGGGCTGCGGGTGTAGGAGAGACGGCCCACAGCGGGCTTGAAGTTCTCTTTCGAGCTGGGCGCACCGGTGCGGGGGTCGATGAAGGGCAGCTGCTCGAGGGTGCAGCCGTCCTCGGAGATATACCAGGTCTGGTCGCCGGGGTGGAGCTCCTGCATGGGGCCTTCCGACTCGACCCGGACGGCGATGACGAAGTGGGTGCGCTTGACGCTGTCCCAGAACTCCGCGCCGATGTAGGCCACGGTGCGGCCCGGGCGGCGGTAGGCGTTCTCACCGCGCTGTTTGGCGTGGACAGAGCCTTGCAGGGTGCGGCCGCTCTTTTTGTTGCCGAGGGCGTTGAAGTTGCGGTTGGTGGTCAGGCAGTAGCGGATGGCGTCGAGGATGGTGGTCTTGCCCACGGCGTTGACGCCGATCATGTAGGTCAGCCGGGCGCAGTCGAAGGTGACGTTCTCAAAGTTGTGCCAGTTGATGAGCTTCAGGCGTTTCAGTTCTATCATTCTTCCACCTCCACGGCAGCGGTGCCGTCCTCCGGCCGCTCATAAAGCGAAAGCTCGCTGCGGGTGCGGGTCACCTCGGCGGCAGCGTCCGCAAGGTCGGGATCCGGCAGAGCAAGCAATACAGTGGGGAATACTTCGACGCGGCTATCCAGCCCGGAAAGCCGTCCCACCGGCCGGGCCAGATTGTACCGGCGCAGGGTGCGCAGCAGCTTTTCCAGCGTGGGCTGGTCGAGGCGGCGGGGCAGGTTCATCTTTTGGAGTTCGGCCTGTACCTCCTCCACCGTCACCAGAACCTGGTCGGCGCTGGCCGAGAGGCTCTCCCGCTTTTGGAGGTAGAGCAGGCGCAGGACTAAGAGCAGGATGCTCTCGTACTTCAGAAGCCGGGCCTGACTGCCCTCATGCTCGTTGACGAGGGCCGCCGCCTGCAGCGGGGCGGGGTAGAGCACCACCGAGTAGCCCAGCGGCGCAAACACGGCCCGCACCTCGTTGAGGTGGTCCTGAACATAGAGATATTTGGCGCGCTGGTCTTCCACGCCGCCCAGCACAAAGCAGTGGTTGAGCAGATAATTTGCGCACTCTTCCAGCATTTTATTCGTTTCGGTCATCTTCGGCGTCCTCCTTGCGGGGTGTCAGAGTAAATTCTTCAAACCGGAAGCCGCCCCGCGTGGCCCACTCGCCGGTGAGCTGGATGTCATAACAGCGGCGCGGCGACTGGGAGTAGGTGTGCAGTCCGATGATGCGTGCGAAGTCGTTCGGGTATTCGTCGGCGAGGGTAGACGCCGAGACAGAAGGCCGTGCGGCCAGCGCCTGCCGGGCGAGGATGTCCACGTTCTCCTCGGTGACGGCCATCCGGGCGTAGTCCAGCAGGAGCTTCTGCTCCCGGCGGAGCTGCTCCTCGTCCAGCTGTCCGGCCTGCACCGGGGCCAGCGGCGCGTCGGTGCGGGGTGCGGCCGGAGGATAGAGCGGCTTTTCGCCGAAGACCTGCACCGGCCAGAGCTTGAGCCGCGCGGCCAGCGGGCCGTCGTCCGGCTCAAAGAGCTGGTCGGGCGTTTTGATGTCCTCGGCGTACCGCCGCAGCAGGGCGGTGACGCTGCTCTGGGCCGAGCGGTCGCTCAGCAGCAGGAACTGCGCCCGCTGAACGGCCCGCTTGCGGTAGCGGATGTGGCTGGCGTCGATCTCCCGGATGAGGGTGCTCATCTCTTCGAGGGCGTCCCGCTGTTTCTGGATGAGGGCGCGGACGGCCGGGAGCGGCCTCGGCTCGGGGGCGCAGCGCTCCACCCGGGCGTAATCCAGCGCCAGCTGGGGCAGGTAGTTCGTCTCGCAGTCGTCCAGTCCCTCTTCGAGGAAGGCGCGGTAGTTGAACAGGTTGTCGCTGGTCTTGAAGCGGTGGTAGGCGGCCGCCACCACCGTTTTCTTCGTACTGGTCGAAAAGCTCCAAGACTTCCTGCGGGGTGCGGTTGCGGGTGAGGCGGTCGATGTAGTGGCCGATGGAGGCGTTGAGGGCGCGGAGGGATTTGTTCAGCGCCTCAAGGTCGCCGGCTACCTCCCGCAGGACGTTCTCGTAGGGGCTCTTCTCTTGGCCCACGTTCTGCAAAAGCTGCCACGCCTTGTAGAGCTTGCCGGTGTAGGTGACGACCCGGGGGTTCAGGATCTCTTCCAGCGCCTCGAGAAGCGGCGTCACCTCCGGCACAAAGGCCAGCGCAGGCTCTTCTTCGTAGCTGCCGGGCTGTTCGGCCAGCCAGCCGGTGCGCCGCAGCCGCAGCAGAAAGCCCAGCGCCAGCGTGTGGGGGTCGCGGGTGGGCTGCTCGGCCTCATCGCCCGCGTCGTCGGCGTCCAGTGCCAGAGGCTTTGCCAGCGCGGCGAAGTAATCCTCGGCCCGGGATACGGCCTCGGCCCGCAGGATGCTGTAATCTGCCGTGTGGCGGCACTCCTCCCACAGCAAGAGCAGCAGCTCTGCATAAAATGCCCGGTTCGGCCCCGCCAGCGGCCGGAACAGCCGCGGGCTGACCAGTTCAAACAACTGCATCCGTATGCCCCTTTCGATCGGTAAAGTTCGACTTCTATTGTACCACAGATGGCACGGTTTTGCACCCCGCCGGGAAATAAAAACACGGGCCGGCAAAGCGGTATGAAACCCCTTTGCCGGCCCGTGCGGCGCTCCCTTATTCCCAGGCCCGGCGGCAATGCCGCACAAAAGCCTGACAATGATTGACTCGATGATAGCACGACTTTGGCATTCTGTCAACCAAATTGCTGAAAAAAGAAGAAAGTGTGAAAGGATTTCTCCAATCTTTTCCTGAAATTACACACATTTTCCACGAATTTGTGATAGCCTTAAATACAGAAGAACTCCCCGATAATGTACTCGTTCGAAATACAAGGCGGAACTACTCCTGATAGATACACAACAGCCCCCCGGAATGCAGGACTCCGGGGGGCTTCGTGTTTGTTTACAGCTCCTGATAGGCGCTCATCAGGGCGGGGATGAACTGCTTTTTGCGGCTGACGACGCCGGGCAGCACCCAGCTGCCATCTTCCTCCGGCTCCTTCTCGAAGCCGCTGCGCAGCATCTCGTCGGCATGACGGCCGGTGCAGATGACGACGCTCTCTTCCTTCGGCACATCGGTCAGCAGCATATAGAGATCCTCCACGTTCTGCTTGCCGCAGGCTTCGGGCAGATAGGGGGTGAGCAGCTGCTGGGCCGCTTTCAGGTTCTTGCGGGTCATGTAGCTGCCCTGCGCCACGCCGAAGCGGACGTCGCCGCACATGAACACCTTGAAATCCTGCAGGAAGACTTCCTCCGGGGTCTTGCCGTCCAGCTTCTCGCCGGCCTCGAACATCTCGGAGGCAAAGGCGTCGATCTCGACGCCCGCGATTTTGGCGAGGCGATGGGCGGTGGAGACATCGACGGGAGTGCAGGTGGGGCTGCGGAAGACCAGCGTATCCGAGAGGATGGCCGCCAGCAGCAGACCGGCGATCTGAGGCCGTATCTCGACGCCGTTCTCATCGTACATCTGGGTGATGATGGTGGCGGTGCAGCCTACGGGCTGGTTGCGGAAATAGACCGGGCCGCTGGTCTCGAGGCTGCCGATGCGGTGGTGGTCGATGATCTCCAGGATCTCAGCCTGGTCGAAGCCCTCCACGGCCTGAGTGGCCTCATTGTGGTCCACCAGGATGATGCGGCGCTTGCGCAGGGCGATGATGTTGCGGCGGCTGACCATGCCGCAGTACTTGCCGTCCTCGTCGAGGATGGGGAAGTAGCGGTGGCGCACCTTGGCCATCACGCGGGTGACATCGGCCACCGGGGTGACGAGGGTGAATTTCATGATGTCGTCGCGGGTCATATAGTAGGAGATGGGGGCGCACTGGCTCATGAGCTTGCCGGCGGCGTAGGTGTCGCAGGGGGCGGTCATGATGGCAACGCCGGTCTCCTCGGCGATGCGCTGGATGGTGCGGCCCACCTTGGCGCCGTTGCAGATGATGAGGAGGGATGCTTCCTTCTCGATGGCGCACAGCTGGCTCTCATAGCGGTTGGTCAGGATGACGATGTCGCCCTTTTCGACGTTGTTTTCCAGCATCTCAGGGGTGGCAGTGCCGATCTTGATATGACCGGTGGTGCAGACGGCGTTCTCGTTGCCGACGACCATGGTGCCGCCGAGGGTCTCGAGGATATTCTTATAGGTGGTGCGGCTGGTGGCAAGCACACCGGTGTCGAACACGTCCATGTTGGCCGTGGCGATGTCCTTCACGGTGATGATGCCTTCCAGCTCGTTGTCGGCGCTCGTGATGGGCAGGGTGTCGATCTTCTGGTCGCGCATGATCTCCCATGCCTTGCGCAGGCTGGTGGAGCCGGGGATGCCGGGCATCTCGCGGTAGTCCACATCACGGATCTTCGGGTTGACATCGGTACACATCCGGGGCGGCGCGACGCCGAACCGCTTGAGCACGAATTCCGTCTCCTGGTTCATCCGTCCGGCCCGGCGGGCCTCGCAGACAAGGGAGCTTGTCTTATTTTTCAGCTCTGCGTACGCAATGGCAGAGCAGATAGAGTCGGTGTCCGGGTTGCGATGCCCGATGACCACGACTTTATGAGCAGTCTTTGGCATAGATTCCTTCCCCCTTATGGGTCTTGGGTCGTTCTTCTTATCATGATACCGGAGCGCCGTTTTGTCCGCGTCCCTGCACGGCGCAGAAAAGGGAAGCCCTCTGGTAACTTTCATTGTAACACAAGATGGAATGGGGGTAAAGTGGCGCAGAGGAGCAGGAGCCTTAAAATTTTGAGAGATTCTTGTATACATCTTCTTGCCTTTTGGGGAAAGACGCTGTATCATAGGGATAAGTCTGTATACTTTGAAAAAGCCCCTTCGGGGGCGGCGCGGAGGAGCGAATGACGAGCACAAAATTTGAAACGAAGCCTTTGTTTACCCGCCAGCAGCTGACGGCCCTGCTGCTGCCGCTCATTGCGGAGCAGGCCCTGAGCGTGACCATCGGCCTGGCCGATACCCTCATGGTGTCGTCGGTGGGCGAGGCGGCGGTGTCGGGCGTGAGCCTTGTGGACACCTTCAACACCCTGATGATACAGATCATGACAGCGCTGGCCACCGGCGGCGCGGTGGTCGCCAGCCAGTACATCGGCCATCGGGAGGAGAAGAGCGCCCGGGCTGCCGCCGCACAGATCATGTTCATCATGTCCAGCTTCAGCATTCTTGTGGCGGCGGTGGTCGTGGTGGGACGCCACGCCATCCTGCGGGGCATCTTCGGCTCCATCGACGCCGATGTGATGAAGTACGCCGAGACGTATTTCCTGCTGTCGGCCCTGAGTTACCCTTTCATCGGCCTGTATAACGCAGGCGCGGCCCTCTTCCGGGCGCAGGGCAACAGCAAGATCAGCATGATGTCCAGCCTTGTGATGAATGTCGTCAACATCGGCGGCAATGCCATCCTTATCTTTGGCTTCAAGATGGGCGTCATGGGCGCGGCGCTGGCCAGCCTCGTCTCCCGCGCGGTGGCCTGCTGTGCCGTCCTCTTCCTGCTCCAGAAGCCGGGTTGTATGCTCCGTGTCACCGGCCTGTCGGCCCTGAAGCCGGACGGAAAGCTCATCCGGCGCATCCTGCGGGTGGGCATCCCGGCGGGCATCGAGAACGGGATGTTCCAAATCGGCAAACTGTCGGTGGCCAGCCTCACCAGCACCCTCGGCACCGCCGCCATCGCGGCCAATGCCGTGGCCAACACCACCAGCACCTTCCTGAACATCCCGGCCATCGCCGTCGGCATGGCGGTGCTCACGGTGGTGGGCCAGTGCCTCGGTGCAGGCGAGAAAGAGCAGGCGGTCTGGTATGCCCGCCGTCTGCTGCTGGTGGCCTACTGCGGGGCCTGGGTCATGAACCTGTCGGCCTTCTTCTTCGCCGACCGCTGGGCGCTGTCCTGGTTCAGCCTCTCGCCGGAGGCTTCGGCCATGGCGCTGGAGGTCATGATGTGGTTCAACATCGTCTCCCTCTTCTTCTGGCCCTCCAGCTTCACCCTGCCCAACATCCTCCGCGCCGCCGGCGACGCCAGCTTCACCATGACCGTCAGCATCGTGTCCATGTGGGTGTTCCGCGTGGGCTTCTGCTACCTGTGGGTCCTGAAGATGGGCGGCGGACTGCTCAGCATCTGGATGGGGATGTATCTCGACTGGGCGTTCCGCTCCATCTGCTTTACGGTGCGTTTTGTCCGGGGAAAATGGCTCGAGCAGAAGATCATCTGAAACTGCCTCTTGCTTTTTTCGGCTCAAAGTGGCAGAATGAAAAAAAAGAAATGGAAGAAGGGGATTCTCTATGCTGTTTCATCCTGCACAACTGGGCCTCGCCCATCTGGACAAAGCAACGTTGGAAGCCGATAAGAAAGCCTGCAAAAAGATCGGCCCCTGCGGCGTGGGCAAAAAGGCCCTCTACCTCAACAGCTTCTACATCGACCGCCGGTATTATCTGCCCTATGGCAGCATCAGCCGTGTGTTCAAGCGGGTGGCCATGAGTCAGGGAGGCTTCTCCGGCAAGGGGATGTTTGCCTCGATGGCTTACCTCGTGGTGGAGTACGACGGCGGCAAGCAGAAGCAGTGCAACTTCAAGGACGAGCGGGACGTGGATGCCCTGCTGGAAGTTCTGGCGAAAGAACAGCCCAACATCCCGCGTCTGAGCGCCGCAGGCGAGGCGGAAATTGCCCGCCAGAAGGCCGAGAAAGCCGCCCGCAGGCTGCCCCAGCTCTCGAAAGAGGCAGAGCAGAGCGTGGGCCAGCTCAAGCGCGCGTCGGACTACCTCGCCAGGAAACCGGAGCTTGCCAAAGAGCTCAGCGCTGCCGAGCGCCGCAAGCGCGCCCAGCTGCAGAGCAAGCCGGTGTATAAATATGTGGCCCTCATCATCAGTCTGTTCGGCGTGGTGTCTGCGGCCTATGGCATCCAGAGCATCATCAACCACACCGGAAACTACGGCATCTACTTTGCGCTGTTCGGCTTTGCGGCCATCTTCCTCTTCTCCAGCTACAACATGATGCCTACGGCCCACAACAACCATAACGCCATCATGAAGCGTGCCGACAGGGCCGAAGCGGCCATGGCGGAGTACGTCAAAGCCTATCCCGGCGGGAACTTCCCGGTGCCGGACATCTACGCTCACCCTGTGGTGCTCAAGCAGATGACCGATGCTCTTCAGGAGGGCCGGGCCGTCACCCTGCCCGAAGCTCTCGAGGCTGTGAAGAACCGCCTCAAAGAGGTCAACGCCGACGTTCAGGTGGAGCAGGAAGAGTACGACGAGATCGTCCAGATCAAGGCCATGTTCCTCAACCACGATTATCAGTAACAAAATAAAGAAATGCCATCGCCGCGAGGCGATGGCATTTTTGTGTCTTATCAGACTTCTGCGGGCTGGGGCTGAGTGAATATCTTCATGCTGTCCTTGTAGGCGTGGATGAAGTAGACGATCTCTGCGATGGCGGTCAGCGTCCAGGAGCAGGGGTAGAGCAGGTAGAGCGAGGGGATGGTATGGAAGTGGGCGAAGATGGTGTAGACCCAGATGACCCGGAACACGCAGGAGCCGAGGACGACGATGACAGTCGGCACTACCGTCTTGCCCAGGCCGCGGGAGGCCGCGATGGTGCAGTCCATGAAGGCCGAAATGCAGTAGGCAAAGCCCATGACGCCCACACGCTTCATGCCGGCATCGATGACGGCGCTCTCGGTGGTGAAGAGGGCGAGGAACTGCCGCCCGAAGATGAACAGCGAACCGCCCAGCACGAGGCCGGCGCCGAAGGAATAGGCGAGGGCGATGAAGTAGCTCTTCTTCACGCGGTCGGGCTTGCCCGCGCCGTAGTTCTGACTCATGAAGCTGGCGCAGGCCATATAGAACGCGGCCATTGCGTCGTATATCATGTTGTCGGCGTTGGCGGCGGCGGAGTTGCCCTTGACCATGAGGGAGTCAAAGGAGTTGACACCGGCCTGAATGAAGAGGTTTGCAATGGCGAAGACGGCGTTCTGGAATCCGGCGGGCAGGCCCAGCGCGAGGATGCGCTGGGTGGTGGCAGGGTCGAGGGCGACCTTGTGGAAGTCCAGGGCGTAGCAGTCCTGCACGCGGGTCAGCGCCCGCAGAACAAGGAAGGCCGAGACACACTGGGAGATGGCACTTGCCAGCGCCACGCCCGCCACGTCCAGATGGCAGACGATGACGAAGAAGAGGTTGAGCAGGATGTTCAGCACGCCCGCGATGCACAGGTAGTACAGTGGCTTTTTCGTCTCGCCAATGGCGCTGAAGATGGCGTTGCCGTAGTTATAAAGAGCCAGCGCCGGCATACCGAGGAAGTACACCCGCAGGTAGAGCACGGCGCCGGGGTAGAGGTCTTCTTTGGTGTTGAGCAGATGGAGCAGGGCCGGAGAACCCAGCAGGCCGATGAGCAGGAGCAGTACGCCCGCTGCCAGACTGACCAGCAGAGCCGAGTGGACGGTCTTCTCCACATCGTCGGCATGGCGCGCACCGTAAAACCGGGCTACCAGCACGTTGATACCGTTGCTCAGACCGATGAGGAAACCGGTGAACAGGGTGACGAAGATGCTGGTGGAGCCTACCGAGCCGAGGGCCGTGGAGCCTGCGAACCGGCCCACCACAGCCACGTCCGACATATTAAAGAGCACCTGCAGCAGATTGGACAGGGCCAGCGGCAGGCTGACCAGGAGGATCTGTTTGGCCAGAGGCCCTTCGGTCAGAGACTTTGCGGATGAACTCATAGTTTCTTTTTCCCTTTTCTTATCCCAAGACAGTACCCGCGCACACCGGGGTACAAGCTCTATTATAAAGATGTTTTTGCTTTTTGCAATATGATTTGAGGCTTCTCAGCTTCTGAAAATGAACGCTGCCGGCTGGCAGAAAACGGCGTCTGCAATAAAGAAAGACCCATACACATTGTGTATGGGTCTTTCTTGGTGCGACCGGGAGGATTCGAACCTCTGGCCTTCCGGGTCGGAGCCGAACGCTCTATCCAGCTGAGCTACGATCGCGCGATCTGTACTGATGAATCAGTACAATATAGTATAGCACAGCCTCTTGCAAAATGCAAATAAAACTTCAGCGGCGATTCCGCAGCCAGATGCAGTACAGGCCGTCCGTGATGAGCGTCTCACGGTAGAGGATGGGCGTGCGGCAGGCGTCCCGGATGGCCGTGGGCAGATTGCCGGTGGCGTAGAACTTCGTCTCAGGGCCAAGCTCGGCGCAGAAATGGTCAGCCAGCCCGTCCAGCATCCCGGCAGTGCCGAGGACAAAGCCGTTCTGCAAGCAGGCGGCGGTGTTCTTGCCCAGTACAGAGGCGGGCGCAGGCGCGGAAAGGTCGATTTGAGGCAGCTGGGCGGTGTTCTGCACCAATGCGGCCAGCGAAAGCTGCGGTCCCGGCAGGATGACGCCGCCCACAAGTTCCTGCTTTCCGTTGACGGCCATCAGGGAGATGGCCGTGTCGGCAGAAATGACCACCAGAGGCCCTGAGCCCTCAGCCAGTGCGGCCACCGCGCCGCAGAGCAGTTCGGCACCCAACTGGGCGGGATTGTCCAGCCGAAGGCGGATGCCGCTCTTGAGTCCCGGCCCGACGGTCAGGATGCGCACCGGGCAGAGCATCTGCAAAGCGGCCAGTACCCGCCCCGTCAGCGCAGGCACCACACTGCCCAGAATGCCGCCCTCGATTTGTTCTGGCAAAGCGCCGTGGAGCGAAAGCAGATTCAGCAGCCGCAGGCCGTATTCATCGACGGTGGCGGCGGGATCGGTGTGGAGCCATCCGCAGAATTTCAGATCGTCGTGCTCGTAGCCGCCAATGGTGATGTGGGTGTTGCCGAGATTGACGGTAAGTATCATGGTTGGTGCCTCCCTGCTTGCTTATAATGTATATATAATATAT
>ENA-OQKC01000827-OQKC01000827.1-human-gut-metagenome-genome-assembly--contig:-NODE-827-length-12069-cov-3.892815_pt1 | contig 12069 bp, 13 predicted proteins | sample MGYA00242774_ERZ504790 | MGnify/ENA primary metagenome ERZ504790 (study PRJEB26092, sample SAMD00036419) | human gut metagenome | host: Homo sapiens | study: EMG produced TPA metagenomics assembly of...
TTTACGAACGAGTGTATAGTAAAGAACGCACACGATGCTGAGCGTTTCTGGGACAGGTTAAAAGTGGGGAAGAGTTTTACGTCTATTTTAACTTGTAACTAAATCTTAGACATAGGACCAGACATATGGTTTTTAGACAGTGGTGAACGGTATAAGTAACATATATATGAAGGATATACAGTAACTGGTGTAGAATGCTATTTGTTAAATATCACACTGTATTTGTTTACAGGAAAGAGTATCCGGTAAAAGCAAATATTTGGAATGGATATTCATATATAAGGTGGCGGATGGAGCGGATGATGAATTTGGAATAAGATAAAATAGTGCTTGCATGAAAGGGAGTCTTAGAGTAGGGTATTCTTTTGAAAGTATGGATAGAACGAAGGCTGAAGGCTCTGCGCTATTCGTTTGGCAGAGCCTGAGTATTGTCCTGATCCGTAGAAAATAAATCTAACTGACCTTCTGGAGTGGAACTTTGACCGGATTCATCTTCAGTTGATTGTTCTCTTTTTTTGGGTGTTTTATGAGTGTATAATTTCTCAAAAGGAAGTGAATACTTGGATTTTTTATTGTATTCTAGTAAAAGAGCTTCTGCAAACCCTAATGAACCGGCACGACGTTCTCTGGCAGTACGACTGATTTCTCTGACAGAGACACGTCCTACTTTTTCTTTAAATGTGTCATCTTTCATTGTTTCTCCATAAGCATTATCCAGACGGGCAATAGCATTAAGCATATTGGAGCTAAAGGACATAGGCGCGCCTTCCCATGTGGCAACGCAAAGGCGTAAAACACGATCAAGAGTGTGAAAACCATATTTTTCATAGATATTAATTAAAGTGGATACAGCACATATACCTCCGGGGCGAGAGGAAGAAGTAATAGAGAGATCATATGATTCAACAAGGTCACGAATAATAAGTTCTCTATCATTACCAGCTTCAATATTAGCCATGAATATTTCATAAGGTAGTAACGATTTGACATATTTCATCTGATTTGCAAAAATATCTGCTTCTTGAGTGTAAACAAGATCATCATAAACCATGCACCAGACAGGAGTTTCTCTTGATCCAGAGACGAGAGCGACAATTTCTATAGTGTGTTGTCCGTTGAACACATAATTTATCCCATCACGTCTACTTACTTTTACAGGGTTTATCTGATAAAGGTCAAAATTAGCTGCAGCACGCTGAACGTGTTTGATAGAAAGATTACGTTGGTAATCTTGATTTGAACATAAATTTTTAATAGGTATTTGCTCAAAATGCACTTGGGGAACAAACTTTTGTAAATCTTCGGTATTTCCATCCATAATTATATTTCCTCCAATTTTTTCAAAATATTATTTGTGGTTGATATTAGGCACATAAGCTGATATTTAAGCTTATATTTTGCTGTATCAGATGCAATTTTAAAATCTGAAACTTTTAATACTCTTTCGATAGAACTGTTCCATGAGGGAATCGTCAACGTAAGACTTGCAATTTCCGCATCTGGATCAAATTGTGGCAGATTGCGTATAGATGGAATAGAAACGGAAGATTCTTTCTTTAATATCGGTTTGGCGTAATTATTCCACAGTAATTCCCTTTTCATATCATGATAACTGAGATGTTCTATCTTTTCGGCAAGAAGGTAGTTATTTAGACTTAAAAGCTGCTCTTTTGATAATCCTGAAAGTTCAATAATATTAGCTTGGGAAATCCAAAGCTGACCAGAACGAACTCGTTTGACAAGATCCGGAACTTTTTCATCAATTATATCTAGTGCACTACTGTAAGCAGAATATTTGTAAACGGTAGCCATTGCTACATTACATTCTTCGGATATTTTTTTGCTGCGATGCTTGCACCGGAAATATGAGATTTATTCGTAGATGAAAGTTGTCTTGAAACTAAAATTTTTCAGCATCATATTTTTTCCCAATCAGGTATTTTTATTGATATTGGTTAAATCCTCTCGTTTAAGTTGGTCAGTACATATCCATGAAATTACATCTTCTTTACTGGAAAAATGGAGTCTTTTTATTCGGAAAGGAATACTGTGTTTACGAAATAATTCATATGCTTCTATACCATTAATGACAATACCATTCCATGTGCAGATGGGGGTGTGATAGGAATGACATAATATCTGTTGCTCAAGTTGTTTATAATCTTTTTCACTGAGATATTGATACAAATTGGTGAATTCTAGTTTTGTTTTTAATGTATATATACTATAATTGCGCATACTCATCTCCCATTATTTCTGATTTGAATTCTGTTTGTGGCAGTTTTGTGATGATGTTATCCATGGAAAATAGAGCTATTTTCTTATCTGGGTAAATATTGCCTTCTAAACGAAAAATGTTAAATTTCTCCCAAGAAAGGTTAAGCTGGGAAAGTGAATATAGTAATTCTCGGCTGTACAATTCATAACTGTTACCATTGATGACAAAATAATCCTTAACTTTATGTGCCAATTTATCCTCTGCACAACTAGCCTTTATACCTATCATTTTTTGATCAGGATTAACAAGAAGTTGAATATATTCTGGGTTACCAATTTGACGGAGTGTATTGCGGTGGATTCGTATACGATTCTTTTTAAAGTCAATACATATTAGTGGATGGGAAGAGTGTTTGTTGTTCATAGGATTTTTCCTCACTTTCTGCTGTTGATGGTTCTTTTGCTTTTTCTATGGATTTATCAGTTGCCTTCTTCTTTTCTTGTATGTCAAATACTGCGTAGCCTTCAAATATATTGACTTGCATTGATTTCTGATGTTCTTCCACTGGAATACCGAATTGATTCTTCCATTCTTCAGGATAAGAAGGTGTCCTAGCAGTGGTTACAGTTCCATTGTCTTTTAGTGTACGAGGAAATATTTCAGGTGAAGTTAAATCGAAAATGAACAGTATTTCATTGCCAGAACGAATTAATTTGCCGAGAATCTTGTACCGATAATTAGGATTCCAATCCATGAGAGATATCACTTTAGCAAAGAAAATTCGACAGGTGATTTGTTTTGGCGAACGCTTTTTTCCAGAGGAACACCAACGAAAAGAGTCTTTTTCTTCTTCTCGACAGGGACGGACAGCCAGTTTTTTTTCAATGGGATTGACTAATATTTGCACATATTCGACATCGGGTAGCTTTTTTATGCAGGCGGTATTTACAGATACCTTGTAGTTATTAAACGTAAACGAAGGTTCGTAAATATGAGCGAAGAATTCGCCACGTACAACTTGATAACCGTCATAGCTGAAAGAATCATCGTCAATGACTTCCATTTGATTTGAGGGGCTGGGTGCGACTGTTATTGGCATAGGTGTGTTGATTTTCATCATATCAGAAGGTTCTGTAGTCATATTCCATTGATTTATAGGTTGCTCGCTCATTGGGTGTCTCCTTTAATTTCTGTAATAATATTCTTTATATTTTGTATAATGGTTTCTTTGGGAGTGGTTTGTAGCTCGGGTTCTTTATAAGGTTTACTTTCTGAAGCAGTTTGCCAGTTTTTGTCCACTGTAAATTCTGTTAATTCTGGCGCTTGAGACTGAGTATAGTAATTATTACCGAAGCTATTCATCCAGTCGGCAGGATAAGCTAACACACTCTTAGAATCAGATATTGTATCAGGCGTGTTGTTATTGGGGGCGGATACTTCGTTGGTACTTGTCGGGATTCGTATTTCTGTATCGTCCATGTTGAAAATAAGGACATTTTCATTGTCTTTTTGGTGGGCAACTCCTAATATTCTATATTTGCATTTTTTGTCCCACTTAAATATCTCGTATAATGTTGGCAAAAATGCAGCACCGGAAATTGGTTTTGGAATAAGTTGACCATCTTTGAGACGTGACCACTGCACTTTATTTTTTGTTTCAGAGGAACATGGTCGAATAGCAAGTAGTTTTGAGCTCGGGTGTATTAGCATTTCGACAAATTTTATGTTTGGAAATTTCCGTATAGCATCTTTGTTAAAAGAGATCTGTTTATATGAAAAAGAAACAGAAATCCGACCAACCGAGGAGAAAAATTGTCCTCTAGCAACTTCATAGTCTCTTAAATCGAAGGAACCGGCGGAAGCAGTAATTGTATCAGGTGCATTCATATTTGCCGGTTTAAGGACGCTTTGAGATGCTTCAAAGTAGTCTCTGGATTTAAATCCAGACCATCTTGGATTAATGCTTATAAATCCACTTAGAGAGCCTTCTTGTATCACATGTAATTCTGGTAAAATCTCTTTATTTCCATATTTCGCATTTGTAATTAATTTTTGAACAGCTATGAAATCATCTCGGGAGATAATAGCTTCATGATGTCCGACTTTTCTGTATTGATTACGGTCTTGATTGTTTTTCCTTGATTTATGGTCAAGATAATTCGGAGTCCATGTTTTTCTCGCCAGAACATCCCCACAATGGCGTTCATTTTGAAGGATTTGTAGTATGGTACTGGATGACCAGACATCATTATTCTTTTTGTTTTACAACCGAGTTCTGTCAAAGAATCAGCAATTTGTTGAGTACTACTTCCATTAAGATACATATAAAAAATAAGCTGCACAATTTTAGCTTCATGTGGATTGATTACAAGATCTCCATTTTCGTCTTGGTCATATCCGAGCAGAGGAGGTGTAAGGAATATTCCCCGACGAAAACGCATTTCAATGGAAGAATTCATAATTTCACTTTTGGTATGACTTTCTTCCTGCGCAAGTGTTGACATGAATGACAGAATCATTTCGCTTTTGGGATCAAGAGTATTTAAATGCTCTGTTTCAAAAAATACACCGACGGGTGGACGGAGTGAAGAAAGCTCTCGTACATATCGGATACAGTCAACAACGTTTCTTGCAAATCGGGATACACTTTTTGTTATGATTAAATCAATTTTTCCGCCTTCACAATCTTCAATCATTTTTTTGAATGCATCTCTATGTTGAAGCGAAGTGCCGGAAATGCCTTCGTCGGCATATATTTCTACAAGCATCCAATTCGGATTTTTATTTACTACATCCTGATAATGATTTTTCTGTAATTCATATGAGGATGTTTGGCGTGGATCATCCGTAGATACCCTTGCATATACAGCTACTCGTAGTTTTTTTTCTGTTTTAAAAATATCCTCTGGTGGAAGTGCCGGAATTACTTCCAGTTCTTCTGGATCAATACCTTTGTATCTCTGCCGGATTCTGGCTTTCTGTTCATCAATATTACTGCTTCGTTCTTCACTTTCTTTCATCAATAGCGACATCCTTTATAGTTGATATAACTATCATAGAATTTTTGGATTGAAAAAGACATAAACCATCGGTTAAGTGATTAACGGATGGTTTATGTAGAAATAGATATTTGATTGTTATTGAATGATTTAATAATCATTCGGGTTATCAGCATCGTAATTGTGTTTTGAGGATAGATGCCAATCATTGATTCGTAAAATGTTTTTTATGGCTGAAAGAACCTCGAATATGTAACGTTTTTCAGTGCTGGTACAATCTGCCATTAATAAATCAATGTCAGTTTGATATTCCGTAGGATTGTATAACAAGTTCCCATAGAGTAATTCATCAATAGTAATTTCAAGTGCGTTGCTAATTTTGATTAAAGATTCTAAACTGGGTTTACGCTTGGCATTTTCAATATAGCTTATATAAACAGTAGAAAGATCAGCAATTTCAGCCAGCTCCTCGGCAGATAATCCTCGTTGTTTGCGGGTTTCTCTTATACGTTTGCCTATAAGTGCATAATTTATTTCCATGTCCTCACCTCCTTTCCATCACAACTTGACTTTCTTGTGTTGTAGATAGAAAAAATGGTGAGCTATACAACAGCAATTGGTTGTATAAAGAGAAGTATATCATATGTATATAGCAAAAAGAAGATTGTCGATTGATGGGAGAAAAAGGCGATAAGTTGTAATTGAACAACAGCGAAAAAAGGGTTATCATTTATGTATTAAAAATTATGTCTGGGAGGAAAATACATGGCAGATAAAGAGGAAATCAAAACACTGGAGGAATTAGAGGAAAAAGGAAGAGTACTGCGGGAGTACAAAGAAAAATTCCGGCAGATGTGCCAAGAGAATAAAATGATAAAGGGTTCGACAGTGCTGAAACTATATGATAAAATTGAAGAAATACAAAGAGAATATGAGCATTTAGATAATAAGCTGACATTAATGGAATACAACTTTATATAGTTCTATTTTTTTTGTTTTAATACTACTGTTTCCCTTAGTAAGTACTTGTAAGATACATCTCTAATAATTTTGCGGATTTCTAGTTACAATTAAGGTAACTACTATCGGAAAGAGGTGTATTTACTTGCGTACAGAGGATTATATTGCGGACAATATTATAGCTTTATGTAAAAAACGTGATATGAGTAAATATCGGCTGTCACAATTGACTGGTATATCTCAATCTTCGATTGGAAAAATTATTGCTAAAGAAAGTTTACCAACTATGCCTACTGTAGAAAAGATATGTGATGCACTGGGAGTAACAATGGCACAATTCTTTGCCGGAATGGATGTTCCAGTAAGCTTATCAGAATCACAACAAGAGGTTCTGAATATTTGGAATAATCTTGATGAAAAAGAACAGAATGTAGTGATACAAATGCTCCGGGGACTTCAAAAATAAAGGAAACAGTTGTAACGAAAATGTTGACTGTTTCTTTTTTTATGGAGTTGAGAGATTATGGTGATTGAAAAGAAATATTATGATATTGCACAGCATGAATTGGAAGAAATGCAAAGAGAAATTAATGAAGAAAAAGCGCAAATGTCTAGAAGAAGAGATACTAGAGGATAAAAAATGGCATGATGAACAATTGGAAACAATTATTAAAAAGGCAGAAGCTCATATGCGTCGTTTTAAGAAAGTTCCAGATCCTCAAAAAGTAGTGAAATTCACTTTTTTACAAAAAGATGCATTGGAAATTGCACGAAATATGCAGATGAATATAAAAACTGAGCGTAAAGAAGATGATTTATGGGGGACGATAGAAATGTCATTTAATAATATGTGGTTTTTAGATTCGGCTCCTAGTGAATGGAAAGATATTTGGAATAACTTGCTGAAAGAAGCTCAGAGAGTGTATATAGAAGCAAAAGATAACATGATCATGTATCAATATTATTATGATTTGGCGGTAGAAGTTCCTTGTGTGCAGACACAATACAAATAATGATATATGAATGCTGTTCTGTAATAATTTTATGATATACTGTGGATATGATATGTAAAAATAGTCGGAGAAAGATTTGTGAATGCACGATTATTTAGGAGGAAAAAAGCATGACAGATGCAGAACAAAGAGAGGCTGCCCGTCAATTTGTAAACCGATGGATGGGAAAAGGGAAAGAAGATGAAGATGGACGTTCTTATTGGATTGATTTATTGACGAATGTTTTGGGAATGGATAATGTGACAGAACGTTTGAACTTTGAAAAGAAAGTTGTAATTGATGGAAATACAAAACGTATTGATGTGTATATTCCTGAAACACGAGTAATTATTGAACAGAAGAGTCTTGGAAAAGCATTGGATCAGAAAATCAGGAATTCAGGAGATGTTGATCTTACTCCATTTGAACAGGCAGACAGATATAATGGAAAGCTGACTTTTGATGAAAGAGCTCGGTGGATTGTTACGTCAAATTTTGCTGAAATTTGGATTTATGATATGAACCAGAAACAGCCAGAACCGACAAAGATTGCTTTAGATGAATTACAAAGCAAATATCCATTGTTGGACTTCTTGGTGAAAAAGGAAGTAAAGACAATATCGCATGAAATGGAAGTATCAATAAAAGCAGGAGGTATTGTTGGGCTTATTTATGATGCGTTTTTAAAACAATATCGTATACCAGATATTAAGGAAAAGGATGAAACACTTGAGCAGAGAGAAAAAAGAGAGCATAAACTAAAGAGCCTGAATGCTTTATGTGTGCGAATTGTTTTTTGCTTGTATGCAGAAGATGCTGGTATTTTTGGAAAGAGAAATATGTTCCATGATTATTTGGAAACATATGAAGTAAAGGATTGCCGGAGAGCTATAATAGAATTATTTAAGATATTGGATACACCTGTATCAGAGCGAGACGAGTATTTAGAGGAAGAACTTGCTCAGTTCCCGTATGTAAATGGTGGGTTATTTGCTGATGAAACTATTGAGATACCACCTTTTACAGAGAAAATTAAAGAATTACTTCTTACAAAAGCGTCAGAAGATTTTGACTGGAGTGATATTTCTCCAACTATATTTGGAGCGGTATTTGAATCTACATTAAATCCTGAGACCAGACGTTCAGGAGGAATGCATTATACATCTATTGAAAATATTCATAAAGTTATTAGTCCTCTTTTTTTGGAAGATTTGCAGAAGGAATTTGATAGTATTAGAGCAATTCAAGTGAAGCGTACCAGAGATAAAAAATTGGAAGAATTCCAAAATAAATTGGCATCACTTACATTTTTTGATCCTGCGTGTGGTTCCGGAAATTTCCTTACAGAAACATACCTGTCGCTTCGTCGTTTGGAGAATGAGGTGATAAAGGAAAAAGTTGGCGGACAAATGACATTGGTAGAGGTAAATAATCCAATTAGAGTTTCTATTCAGCAATTTTATGGAATAGAGATTAACGATTTTGCAGTTACAGTTGCGAAAACGGCTTTATGGATTGCAGAATCTCAAATGTTGGAAGAAACGAAAAATATTGTGTATGGATTTAATGACGATTTTCTTCCTTTAAAGACATATGTAAATATTACAGAAGGAAATGCATTAAGAATTGATTGGAATGATGTAATTCCTGCAGAAAAATTATCGTTTATAATGGGAAATCCGCCATTTGTAGGAGCACGTTGGATGGCGTCGGAGCAGAAGGAAGATGTTGAGAAGATATTTGAAGGATGGAAGAGTATAGGAAATCTTGATTATGTTAGTTGCTGGTATAAAAAAGCGGCTGACTATATGGGAAATTATAATATCAGAGCAGCATTGGTATCAACTAATTCAATTACACAGGGAGAAAGTGTTTCGATTCTCTGGAAACCGCTTTTTGAATCAGGTGTACACATTGATTTTGCATACAGAACATTTATATGGGATAGTGAAGCGTCAATAAAAGCGCATGTTCATTGTGTAATTGTTGGCTTTAGCAGAGCTGTAAATAATAAGCAGAAAATAATTTATTCAGGTGAGAACGCAATTCCGGCGAATAATATTAATGGATATTTGCTTGATGCAGAAAATATATTCATTGAAAAAAGAATGAAACCATTGTGTAATGTTCCTGAAATAGCATTAGGTGGGCAAGCAATTGATGGTGGATTTTTAATATTGACGGAAGAGGAAAAGGAAGAGTTTTTGGAAAAAGAACCACAGGCTTCTCCGTTTTTTAGACATTATATGATGGGAAAAGATTTTATTGATCGAAAGCCGAGATATTGTATTTGGCTTGTTGGAGCTGATCCTGGATTATTAAAAAAATGTCCGATGATATTAGAACGAGTGAATAAAGTACGTGAATTTAGACTTAGTAGTACAAGAGCGAACACAAAAAAAGCGGCTGAGAATCCAACTTTATTTGCATCAATACTTGAACATAAAAATTAATATATTGCGATTCCCAAAGTTTCTTCTCAGAATCGTAGATATATTCCAATGGATTATTTAGATGGTGAAATTATTCCGGGAGACAAATTATTCACTATGCCCAATGCATCATTTTATGAATTTGGTGTATTGATGTCGAATGTTCACATGGCATGGATGCGAGCAGTGTGTGGAAGATTAAAAAGTGATTATAGTTATTCAAACACAATAGTGTATAACAATTTTCCGTGGCCTGTAGTAACGGAGAAGAATCGGGAACAAATTGAAAAATCGGCACAGGAAATTTTGAAAGCAAGAACATTATATCCTAGTAGTAATCTTGCGGCTTTATATGATCCTTTAACAATGCCAGCCGAGTTACGACGAGCACATACTGCAAATGATAAAGCTGTTATGGCTGCGTATGGCTTTAGTACAAAAATGACGGAAGCAGATTGTGTGGGAGAGTTGATGAAATTATACCAGAAAATGCAATGATAAAAGTTTATAGAGCTGTTTTTTGCTCAAAGTAAAATATTTGAAAACATAGAATATTCCAAATCCATAAAAGATGAATGAAAACCAATATGGGAATTTTACATGTGTTACAAAATTTGTAAAATTTTCATATTGGTTTTTTGTAATCTGTAAAAATTATAAATTTGGATATCGAGTAAGGTTTCGGATTTTTGATTTTTATGTATTTTTCAATTTTGGATATGGCTCCGAAATTGGCAATTTTGCGGAAGTGTATCCACACTTCCTGTCCTTGCTATTTTATAATCACATGGTGATTTCACAGGGATATAGGGCTGTTTAGCCTATTTTTTCTCCCTGTGCTGTGACCGAAGAAATTCGAGGAACCAATTATATATTTATGCTGAATGTGAGGAACTAGGGAGCACAATCCTTAGCAAGATTCCAACATCCGGAAAATGCCATAATGCTAAAATAGCGATATGGTATTACCGGGGTGGATCTTGCTCTAATGTGTACAGTAACCTCGGCATAAATAGAAAGAATGGGTTTGGGGAATCCCCAGCAAGATAAAAACCTGATGAAAGAACATTTGTCGGAAAGACAATATTGTTAAACACAGGTGGATCTTGCTCTGGGGTAAGAAAGAAGTATCTTTATATTATCAAAATGATATTTGGAGTTTATGTTGTTGGAAAGTCGTAAGCAGGAAGATAACTTCAAGTTGTTGGTGCAAATATAATGAATAGAAGTGTCCAGTACATTTTTGGTGATGGGTATTTTGGTGGAATCCATTTTTATTTATTTTGAATAATAAAATTTTGAATCTGCAGCCGATTCTGCCTGCCGGACAATGTTTTTAGATATCTGTAAACGTCACGGACTGGAACTTGATGAAGAACCATCGTATGATGGAAGAAAGTATTTGGAAACACGATAGAAGCAAACGCTGTACTTATCGTCTTGTCTGGCAGGGAAGATTATTAGGCATTAACCAGAGAGATATCGGCAGAGAAAACAGAAGTGATAGACAATGATATTTGTTAGATATGCTTCTTGTCGTTGGCTGTATCATATTAAAACGCTTTTTACGTTAAAAAAGTGCTGTGATCACAAGGCTTTTTGCAAGCAAAAATGAAAAGGCTATATATAGGTAGCCTGTGAAACTGGAAGTGCCCATTTTGGGCCTGATTTAAAGAATAATGTTCTGACAGAGACCAATGGAATGACTCTCTGCTGGGGCTCCAAAAGAAAGGAAAAATGATTATGGAAAAAATGATGAATACAAAAACAGAGGGTAACACATTTACAAAGAAAATCGGGCAGACAGTCTATGTTGTCCGTTATCATTTCAATGAAAATGCAAAGGAAACAATGCAGGAGAAGATTAACCGGATGCTGGTTACAGAAGCAAGTCGACAGGCAGTATATTAAAATTAGGTGGATGTAATTGAAGAAAAAATATGATATCATGTGAGTAACAAATCGGTATTTATAAAGGAGAATATTGATGAAACTATTTTTATGTTCGCACTTTTCAAGTGTAGGAAGTCTGATAAAAGAAGAAATTGAAAATAAGAAAGTCGCATTTATTCCAACAGCTTCGTTGCGTGAAGGCTACACCGGTTATGTCGGCTCGGCTCGAAAATTAATCAAAAAGTTGGGAGCAATCGTAACTGAAATTGATATTTCAACGGAGGCTTATTCAACGATACAGTCTGTTTTTGAAGATGCAGATGTGATATATTTTACCGGCGGAAATTCTTTCTTTCTTATGGACCAACTCCGTAAAACAAGAACTGATGGGTTGCTGAAAAAGGAATTGGTAAATGGAAAATTGATGATCGGCGAGTCGGCAGGCGCAATTATATGCGCTCCAAGCATCCAATATATCGAGCAAATGGATGAAAAGCCGGAGGACTACTCACAAGAAGATGATGCAGGGCTTGATTTGATTGATTTCTATGTTCTTCCGCATTATCTTACAGCAC
>ENA-OQKC01000828-OQKC01000828.1-human-gut-metagenome-genome-assembly--contig:-NODE-828-length-12066-cov-5.606835_pt1 | contig 12066 bp, 11 predicted proteins | sample MGYA00242774_ERZ504790 | MGnify/ENA primary metagenome ERZ504790 (study PRJEB26092, sample SAMD00036419) | human gut metagenome | host: Homo sapiens | study: EMG produced TPA metagenomics assembly of...
ACCGCGTGGAGCTCGTCGTGGGCGACATCTGCGACGCGGAGCTCCTGGACCGCATCGTCCCGGGCCACGACGCCATCGTGCACTACGCCGCCGAGTCCCACAACGACAACTCCATCGCCGACCCCGAGCCCTTCCTGCGCACCAACGTCGAGGGCACCTTCCGCCTCCTGGAGGCCGTCCGCAAGTACGGCGTCCGCTACCACCACGTCTCCACCGACGAGGTCTACGGCGACCTGGCGCTCGACGACCCCGCCAAGTTCACTGAGGAGACGCCCTATAAGCCGTCCTCTCCGTACAGCTCGACCAAGGCTTCCTCCGACATGCTCGTCCGAGCGTGGACCCGCACCTACGGGCTTCGCACCACGATCTCCAACTGCTCCAACAACTACGGCCCCTACCAGCACGTGGAGAAGTTCATCCCCAGGCAGATCACCAACATCGTCGACGGCGTGCGCCCCAAGCTCTACGGGAAGGGCGAGAACGTCCGCGACTGGATCCACACCGAGGACCACTCCAGCGCCGTCTGGGACATCCTCACGAAGGGGCGCACGGGGGAGACCTACCTCATCGGCGCCGACGGGGAGAGGAACAACATCACCGTGCTGCGCATGATCCTCGAGGCCATGGGAAAGGACCCCGAGGACTTCGACTGGGTCGCCGACCGCCCCGGCCACGACCGCCGCTACGCCATCGACTCCACCAAGCTCCAGCGCGAGCTGGGCTGGAGGCCGGCGCACACCGACTTCGCCGGGGGCCTGAAGCAGACCATCGACTGGTACGTCGCCAACGAGTCCTGGTGGCGCCCCGCCAAGGAGGCCACCGAGGCCCGCTACCGCGCGCAGGGCCAGTAAGACTGCATTCCGGCGAACCGCACCGCGGGTCGCCCGCGCGGGGCTGCAGGGCATGGGGATGACCCTGCGCCCCCGCGCGGGCGCCCCCGGTTACCCAACCTCTTCGATAGGAGCTTTTCCCACATGGCAGACATCGCATTCGAGAAGGACCTCGCCGTCGCCGAGACCGGCATCGGGGGCCTCAAGGTCGTCGACCTCGCCGTCCACGGCGACTCGCGCGGCTGGTTCAAGGAGAACTGGCAGCGCGCCAAGATGACCGCCCTGGGCATCCCCGACCTCCGCGTCGTCCAGAACAACATCTCCTACAACGACAGCCGCGGCGTCACCCGCGGCATCCACGCCGAGCCCTGGGACAAGTTCATCTCTGTGGCCCGCGGCTCGGTCTTCGGCGCCTGGGTGGACCTGCGCGAGGGCAGCGAGACCTACGGGAAGGTCTTCACCTGCACGCTCGACCCGTCCAGGGCCATCTACGTCCCGCGCGGCGTGGGCAACTCCTTCCAGGCCCTGGAGGACGGTACCGCCTACACCTACCTGGTGGACGCCCACTGGTCGCTGGAGCTCAAGAGGACCTACACCTTCGTGAACCTCGCCGACCCCGAGCTTGCCATCGAGTGGCCGATCCCGCTCGAGCAGGCCACCGTCTCCGAGGCCGACCTCAACCACCCGATGCTCAGGGACGTCGTCCCCATGGCGCCGAGGCGCACCCTCGTCACCGGCTGCAACGGGCAGCTGGGCCGCGCGGTGCGCAAGCTCGCCGAGGAGCGCGGCGTCGCCAAGGACTTCGACTTCTGCGACATCGACACCTTCGACATGTCCGACCCGGCGGCCTATTCCGAATACGACTGGTCGCTCTACGGCACCGTGATCAACTGCGGCGCCTTCACCGCGGTGGACAGGGCCGAGACCCCCGAGGGCCGCGTGGCCGCCTGGAAGGCCAACGCGACGGGGCCGGCCCTGCTCGCCCGCACCTGCGCCGGGCACGGGATCACGCTGGTCCACGTCTCCTCCGACTACGTCTTCGACGGCGCCGCCGAGGTCCACGCCGAGGACGAGCCCCTCAGCCCGCTCTCCGTCTACGGCCAGACCAAGGCCGCAGGCGACGTCGCCGTGGCCGGCTGCCCGCGCCACTACATCATGCGCTCCAGCTGGGTCATCGGCGAGGGGCACAACTTCGTCAAGACGATGAAGGCGCTCTCCGACCGCGTCGCCGACCCCGAGGACGGGCTCACGCAGGTCACCGTGGTCGACGACCAGCTGGGCCGCCTGACCTTCACGCGCGACATGGCCGAGGCCATCTTCCACGTGCTGGGGACGCACGCCCCCTACGGCACCTACGACTGCACCGGCTCCGGCACCGTCAAGTCCTGGGCCGATATCGCCCGCGCCGTCTTCGAGGCCGCCAACGGCAACGGGGACAGGGTCGTGCCGGTATCGACCGCCGACTACTACGCCGGCGCCGAGGGTCCCATCGCCCCGCGCCCGGTCCACTCCGCGCTCGACCTGTCCAGGCTCGAGTCGGTCGGTTTCCGCATGCCCGATTGGGAGGAGGAGCTGGGGGAGTACCTCACAAAGCTTTAATATAAATTGTAGCGGCGGGAGGCGATGGCATGATTGATGGATACTCTTTTGAAGATTGGATGCACTACGGTAAACGAGGGAAGCGCGAGTATTCCTGTTTTCGTTTTTACAGTGTAGGGCTCAATAGAGGTATGCCTCTAGTGATTCTGGACGTCGTAAAGAAAATGGGCTTCGGTGGACTTTTGCTGGGGCGGCTTCTCTTCTTGCAGAAAAGCTACTAACTGATGGAAAACTTCCTTGGATCCTTGATTACCTTGGATCTTATGTGACTAAAGAATTATTTACATTTTTGCTTGTCGTAATTTGTTTGGTTGTAGCATGGATTGCCGTGCGTTCAATTAGGCAGGGCTTTCGCTATGTGAGTGTGCTCGATAAACTTCAGAGTCTTAACTACCAAGTTGAGAATCAGACTCAAAATCCTGATGTTAATTTAGGTGAATTGGCAACTATCTGCTGTGATGGTGTCGCCTCCTGTTTTTCAATTTTTCGCCCAAAGGCCGGAATAGGCTGCGCTATTAGGCTTGCGCGTCCCGGAAAGTCGGATCATGAAGTTGGCTACGCAACGGTGGCTAGGGGAGGGACATTGAATGGGACGAGATTTCAACATACCCGGCCACTTTCAATGGATAGCAAACTCGTGATTATGCTGCACGACAAAGAGCTGTCAAATGATATCGTCATGCTTTGCCCCGATGTTGAAAAAGCCAGAGACTGTGGGCAGTTGGATAACGACGTCAATTCCAAGCATCTCGGATCCGATGATCGTTGCATGATGATTTCTAGACTTGTTGCGCGGGACGGTTCGAGTAATTCAATTATGGGAATCTTGTATGTAACGTCTAACAAGAAAAACAAACTTGGAATCGCTGATATCAATCTCTATTTATTGCTTCATGATATTGTTAATCACGCTCTTTGCGCAAAAGCTGTTGCGTGATTAGCCTTTAGGAGGTTCATGATGGCATGCACTAAGAGAAGCTATCGGAAAAGGAAGAAACAGTCTTCTTGCCGTCCGCTTCTTTTACGCCAAAATAAATCTAGCATCAAGGCAAGCGTCAATACCGCACCTTCACATGCTGTTTTCTGTGAGTCTGCAGGCGGTTTAGTCTTAACTGATGTGAGAGATTACAGCCGCATCAGAAAAAACGGACCATCGGATGAGCTTGTTAAATTATTAGCATCAAGATTGTGATATATCTAACAACTTGGCTTGACGGTTTGCTTTTCGAATAACGGCCAGTGTGTAAGCAGTGGGCTGAGTCTTGGTTTCATTCTATGCCGAGGGAAGGTTATTGCTTATGGTCGCTTTTTGTGCTGTTGTTCAGGTAATTTGTGCATTTGTTACACTTTGCCTGACGGTATATGTTGTTTTGCGCGACACAAGGCATATGAATGAACAAGACGAGCGTCAGGAAATGGCTGAGAAATTAGCGCAGCCATCTTCAATTGCTGCATGGCTCGAAAGAGATTCCACTGGTGAGTCGCGCATTGCGATTCGCAACGACAGTGATCTTCCTGTATATGAGGTAGTTGCGACAATTGTCGTTACTCATGGAGCGGGATGCTGCAAGGGTGAAGATTTGGAATCCCCATATCAATACAGGAAGATACTCGATTTGATTCCTCCGGGACTTCATTCGGTAGCTATCGATATGGGCGGCTTCTACGGAATGCATCGACATCCGCTGGTCGAGATTGCCTTTGTATGTGCAAAGGGAAAATCCTGGGTCCGTCGGGGAGATGGTGCTCTTGATGAACTCGATGATTCACCGTTTAGCCACTATGAACTCGGCCTTCCCATTGATTTTGATATGGTTGCGCCATATCAAAACGGGTGACGGCATCTATTTTGACGCTAAGAATGTTGCGCCACCCTTGTATCAAAATAGGCTAGCGTTTAAACAATGAAAGGTGAGCTATGGATGCATATACAACGCAGGCTTTAGTCGATCTTGGTAGTTCTCTCGCTGTTCTTGCGGCAAAAGGTACGGCCTCTGCTGTTGCGACAAAGGTTAAGGCAATTAAGAGGGATTAGGACGCCGCTTCAGTGCGTGCCGCATACGATGAACTCGTCGATGAGCTTCTTGAAGAGCGCTCTGAGGCTTTAAGAATCGCTCAAGCGTATAAGGCGGAGCTTGAGCGTGTTCAGATTAGCGATGACGATATTCAGAGCCTCGATGCCACCATAGCTCGTGTATTGGAGATATTTGTCTCAATGCAATCGAATGGCGAAGAACCATCTTCGCCTAACGCAACGGCGATGGCGTTTGACCAGTTTCGTCAGCTAATTTCCGCTGATACCCTCCGAACCATGCAACTTCTTGGTTTCAATTACAAAGCAGCAATCGGTGAGCCACTAACAGAGCTTTGCGCCAATAAGATCAAATAGTTTGGTAGTGGTTCCAAAACAAAAAGGCCATCTCAGGGTAAACGATAAGAATCAAATGATTTCGTTGAGGTCATAGCGAATGGAGCACTTCTCTTCCGGTTTTTTAATATGAGCAGGATATTGTCAAGAGACCAAATCGGGCCTGACTCCAATGAAATGGGGCCAGGCTCTTTCTTTAACTGATGTTGACAGTCTATATTTCACACTGGTATACCAATGCGGTCGGCATACTTCTCTGCCCATTCATCGGCCTTGTCATTTCGCACAAAGTAATTGTTGGATAGGTCGGTCGAGCGGTAGGCGTAGCCGTCCTTTTGGTAGTTTGCCGTGTGGTCGGAGTGGGCGATTGCCATGAGCTCGTCGGTCAGCCCAAAGTACAGATGGCGCTGGTCCAGGTCTCCGTACCAGTTGTCGCTGGTGTCGTCCCAGGTTAGGTCCATCTGGCACCATTTGCCGTCGATCTTTACGACGTTCCAGGTGTGGCCGTTGCCGGTGATGCGGCCGTTGGCGATGCCCGCGGCGTCAAGGAGCTTGGAGTAGATGCGCTGGTAGCTCTCGCATGTGCCTTGGTGGCGCGTGAGGCCGCTTTCGGCCGAGCACCAGTTGAGGCTGTGGTCGTACTCCAGCTGGTCGAGCGTCCAGTCGTGGAGCCACAGCGCCATGTCGTATTCCGAGCCGTTTGTCTCTTGCCTGCACCGGGCCACGGCGTTGTTGACGACCTGCGTGACGCTTGGGCGGGCGGCGTCGTTTACGGTCACCTCCGCCGTGGTGCGCAGGTAGTAGATCCCCTTGTCGTTTTGGGGGTCGTTTCTGTCGTTGTCCATAAAGTAGAAGTGGATGCGGTACGTGCCCGATGCCGTGAAGTCGAAGGTAAAGTCGTGGCCCGCGGTGCCCAGGCTGTAGTAACTGCCCCATGCCGCGCGCGTCGGGTCGCAGACGCTCTCATGGCTGCCGCCGTCCCAATAGGTGGGCACGTCCATGCGCGCCTTGGCCTGGGACGAGCCGTTGGTCTGGGTTACGTGGAAGGTCGTCGCGGTGCCCGCGGGGGCGTCGTTCCACGAGACGGTGAAGTTGACGCCGTTTTGGCTTGCCGTGGCGGAGTGGGCGTAGGTGGTTTGCGACGTGGCGGAGATTGCTGCGGGCGTGGGGTTGGTGCGGGCTCGGAGGGATGGGGTGGGGGCTGTGGTGGCCGCGCCGGTTGCGGCGGCGGTGCCGGGGGTGGCGGTGTCTGTGGTGTTGGCGTCCGCGGGGTCGGTCTGGCTGGTGCCGGTAGATGTTGCGGTGCTGTCCTCTGCGGAATCTGCTGTCGCATTTGTGTTGGTGCCGTCTTCAGCCTTGTCTGTGCCGCTGCTCGTGGCGTCGGCTTGCGCCTGCTGCTCGGTGGTCTCTTGGGGCTGAATTGCCTCCGCGATGGCTGCCATGGGCATCGTCGCGCCGACCATGGACGTGCACGCGATCGCGCAGAGCAGGCAGTAAAGGGGTCGTTTCATAGCGGAGCCTCTCGGTGAGCAGCCAATAGGGTCCGAAGGCAGCTCCAGGCCAGCACTCCGCACATATTTTGTTGGGGTTTATTTTACGGGAACACCAGTCAACATCAGCGAACTTTCTGGGGAATGTTGATATTCAGGGTACTACCTATGTGGGTATTGGTCCCCCTGCTCGTGTCTCATTTGTAACATCGAATGTGATAAAATCACGTTTAATGAAGGGAGAATGGTATGCTACTTGACCTTACAGTCGGTAATTGGATGTCGTACGGAAACGATGCTCAGCTCAGCATGCTGGGCTCGCTCGAGCGCCAACATAAGGAGACACTTGCCAAGCTGCCTGGATGGCGCAGCAAGTACGTGTTGCCGGTCGCTGCCATATACGGCGGCAATGCATCGGGCAAGACGGCACTTTTCAAGGCGCTTGCGGCATTGAAAACAATGGCTACCGTTGATGTGGGGTGGATGGGGTTCTTCCCGTCGATACCTTTCGCCTTGGGGACGATGAGGGGCCTGCATCCTTGGACATCACGTTTCTTGTTGGTGCGAACGTGTACAGGCTCTACGTTGAGGCAACTCCCACCGCTGTCGTATATGAGTCGCTCGAGCTAGTGCGGGAGAAAGCGGGCATCGTCTTGTACGAGCGTGAGGCAGTCGAGGATGGGCCAGACTCTTACTCCTTTGAAGAGGGCTTTTTCGGCGATTCTGGGCATGTCGCTTACGCTGCGCAGAGTACGCGTGCAAACCGACTTTTTTTGGAGAGCGGCGTTGCGCAGAATGTTTTAGAGCTCAGGGAGGCGCACGGCTGGTTTTCGCACACGCTGGAACTGGTGGGCGTTGGCTCGCAGGCATGGTCGTTCGCTAAAGCTGCTGGCACTCAGGAGGGCTTCCTCGATTTCGCAGGGGATGCGCTTTCGCGTTTGGATACTGGCATATCGAGACTTGTCGCCGAGCCGGTTGGTCCCGAGGCGTTGCCTAAAGATGCCGCTTTGCAGCGCAGTATTTCCGAGCTGGATGATGACGGGGTCATTACCGTGCTGCTTGATGTCGAGGCGGGGGACTACGGATTTGAGATGCTTACCGTACGTTCGGCTGCGGGGCATCCCGAAGTGCAACGCCTGCGCACCGTGCACGTTGGTTCCGACGGCAGTGAACACATTTTCTCCCTGGGAATGGAATCTTCGGGCACCCAGCGTCTGATGGGGCTTCTGCCTATGCTGTTCGACCAGTCGGGTATGGGTGGCACTGCATGCTCTAAGGTTTACGTGGTGGACGAGCTCGATCGCTGCATGCACACAATGTTAACGATGCGTCTCGTTTCCGACTTCTTGTCGGGGTGTGGAGCCGACACACGCAAGCAACTCATGTTCACTACGCACGACCTCCTGCTTATGGATCAGTCTTTGATGCGTCGTGACGAGATGTATGTTGCCCAACGTGGCTCCGATGGCTGCTCGGAGCTTGTGGGACTTCCTGAGTTTAAGGGCATCCGCTTCGACAAGGATCTTGTTCGTAGTTATCTTGACGGCCGCTTTGGCGGCATTCCGATGTTCGGGGAGGCGGGTTCGCTTGGCTAGGCGTAAAAGTGGACTTGCACCGCGAAGGACGAACGTTCGAGACTATCGCTGCGTGTGCTGGGTGAGTGCCGAGGGAACTACTGAGCGTGATTACCTGGGTATGGCCGTTTTCAAGGATGCGCAAGTGTCGGTGAAATTCCCAAAGAGCACTCATCCAAATCGGCACAATCCAGCCGCTGTGCTAAAGCGGTTCGAAAAAGTGCTACGCGAGAACGACTTCCGTGCCGGGGACGAGGCGTGGCTCGTGGTGGATGTTGACGATTGGGATGAAGACGAGTTTGGTGAGCTATTGGCCTGGAAGGTGGCAGATGGTCGTCATCACTTGGCCGTAAGCAACCCAAAGTTTGAACTGTTCCTCGTGATGCACTTCGAGAAGGCCAATGGCTGCACGACTCCGGAGAAAGTGGACTCTGCCTTGAAGAGACATTTGCCTCGCTATGCGAAGCGCGTTTCTGCGACGCAGTTCTCAGCCAAACAGGTGCGCGATGCCATCGAAAATGCGAAAGCAAAGCGCGTGAGCTGCAAGACTGCTCTGCCAGCACCCGGCATGACGGATGCATACTTGCTTGTTGAGAGTATTATGCGTTGAGAGATTCGTGAGAACGCTCTGAAGGGTAGGGCATTTTAGCGACTTCCGAAATACCTTAAACACCGGATAATAAGTCATCTCTTATGGCGGGAGACACGATGGATTCACCGATTGTAAAATGCGGAAGAGTTTGGGACTTGCATATTCACTCCAACCAGTGTTCTTCCGCTCTTCCTGAAATGAAAAAACTTGGTGTTGACGACTATATCGACGGACTTTTTGATGTATTTAAAAAGCATCAGGATTTGGATATGGTCTCCATTACCGATCATAATTCCATGGCTCTAGATGTCTACAAAGGGTTTCTTTCGAGAGATAGCTCTATTCGCCTTCTTCCCGGCGTAGAAGTGGATGCTTCTCTGGAAGAGGGCGAAGCGTCCAAGCATATCATTGTCTATTTCGATGCCGTCGATGACGAAGAAAAGATTGTCAAGGTTGCCGACTGGGTTAACGACGTTCTGGGGGAAGTGAGTCCGAAGAGTCCAATCAATATCGATGTTCTATTGAACAAATTGCTTGAGTTGGGCATTCCTTTTGCGTTGAGCCCTCATGCCATGAAGCAAAATAAACGCGGAATCGACTTCGATTGGCATTGTCTTGAGAATCCCGGGGACGAAGCGAGAAAGTACATCGACCAGTTCTTCTGCTTATGGGAAACAGGTGGCAAGAGCAGCATTGCGCATGCTGTCGAATTCCTACGTGAAATAGATGCAGATGAGAGGGTTTCAATAATCTCCTTCTCTGATTCCAAAGATTTCGACAAGCTTGATAAATACCTCTCCTACCCGCCTCAGTATTTCCATGCTTTGCCGAGCTTTAGGGGACTTCAGATGGTCGGTAGTGAAGTCAATCGTATTTCGTGCACCAGGGAAGAGATTCCCGACGAATCGCTCGGCTCTTATCTCGGAGAGGTCTGCTTTAATGGGCAGAAGATCGAGCTGTCCACTCGGCTCAATGCAGTTATTGGAGGTAGAGGCAGCGGAAAATCTCTCCTTTTAGACGCTATGGCTTTGGTACTTGGTGACCCCAACAAAAAGGTTAAACCTGGGCGCAGGGAATTTGTTAAAAACTACGCAGTTTCGATTAAGAATGCCCGCGGGGATGCTGTTAAATCCGGCGCGTTCGCCTATGACTATTTTAATCAGAGCTACGTTGCAAAGCTGTTTATGGAAGAGGGCGAGGCGTATAAAAATACCCTCAAAAACTATTTTCAAACTGGGTTTGATGCCGTAAGCGAAATAGACGAAGCTGCTGTCAAGACACAAAATATGGCGAGTTTTAATTTGCCTATTCCTGATTGTTCTGCTGGGCAACTTGAGAACATTTCTGGTTTAGTTGATAAATATTCGACTGATCGCAACGATGCCCTTGATATAAAAATTGCTAAGTGTCAGAAGCTGAAAATTGATAAGAAAATCGCCAATTTGAGTTACGAAAAACTTCTAGGCGACGTTGAAAAGGCGGTTCGCTCGAAGATTCCTCCTGCCATTGTTGATGACCAGAGATTTAAGGACGCTTTTATATCTTTCGAGCGCGAGATTCTTACTGTTGCTGCAGCTCATAGAAAAGGTCATCTCTGCAATACCTATCTTCTTAACGAGCTGATTGATGAGTTCTTTGAAGCGAAGGGCAGGATTAGTGAGGCACAAAAGGCAAAATCGGACGTTGCGAAATTGTTCGAAATTGCGTTTATGGATAACACGGAAAGCATCCGACAGAGGGTTTCTGTCGTAAATGCCTATCTTTCCAATTCGACTGGATTTGAGACGCACTACGAGAATTACGCTTATGCTGACGGTGTGGTAATGAGAGCCTTTCGCTTCAAGAAAACGCTGGACATTGAGCACCCTCTTCGCCATATGCTCAAACTATTCAATGATTACTTTCTTGCGGAAAAATCTGGGCGTGGTGGTCTTAATAGTGATAATTTAGGCTATCTCATTGAACAGTTCTGTTATGACGAGGGCGGCTATAAGAAGGGCAAAGATTGGAGATCACTGACCGCTGAGTTGGCGAAATATAATCTCGACTATATACCAGGCGTGTCAATTGAATATCTATGCAAAGACGGTGTATATCGTGATATTTCTACGATGTCCCCAGGTACACAGACGAATATCCTGCTGGAATATATAGTCCATACGGATACATCTAGGCCGCTTCTTATCGATCAGCCTGAAGATAATGTTGACAATCAAACGATTTTCAATCAGATAAGAACATGGTTCATCAAGCTCAAACATAAGAAACAAGTTATTGTCGTTACCCATGATGCCAACATCGTCATCAACTCTGATGCCGAGAATGTCGTGATTGCAGAGCAACCGACTCCCGGTAAATTTTACTATAAGTACGGGGCACTTGAGAGTGGCGAAGTAATAGATTGCGCTTCGTTGATATTGGATGGTGGACGCAGTGCCGTGAAGAGAAGGTTGATGAAGTATGGTGAGTAATACAATTATCGTAAGGCTTCTGGACGGTAAGGAAATTGAACTTGCTTCTGATTCGCCGGATTTAAAGAGCCTGGTTCAGGCAATCGTGGAAAACCGCGACGCAATAGATCCAGAGAAGATTGTCGTTGAATGCGATGATGAACGCTTTGATTCAGTAGGTTTTGCCGAGATTATTTCTGTTGCGGTGAAGTCGTTCCTTGATGAGTTGAGAATCGATAAGGAAAAGCTCGAGACAGCGCTGTCGGAATTAGAAGAATAGACATAATAATCGTTCTTATTGCGTCGTTAGCTAAGACCTGCTTTGCTTCGACATTGAGTAGTGTTTTTCATGATTTGAATTGGATGCCTTTAGATGCTTGACTAGTAGAATCGGTATGGCAAATCTCAATAAACAAATCCGTTAATATCGTTGCCCGCCTGATAAAGAAGGTGGTATGCATGATGGCTTAAATGTTAAGAACGTTTCCGTCATGGCCGGGTCTGGAGATGAGCAAGAAGGTTTCCGAGGCGAGGGCTCGCTCGACGAGGAGCTCGAACAAGATGGTCACCGTGATGGCGGCGAGAATCATCTCGGAGAAGTCTTTAAAGGTAAAGACCTCGAAGTAGAGGGCAGAGTCGGCTCGACTTGACGTCATGAATAAGGTTGATGCCGAGCAGATTCCCTGAGCGCAATATGGAACGATACCTCTTAATCTTACGTTGATAGCCGACGTCATCATATTGGGCTGCTTGGATAGAACAACCGTTGCCTGTTCTCTTGTAGGCGGGCTTGCGGCGATTAATGTTCTCAATCTATTTGTGTCCAACCACTCTTCGAAATAGTGATGCTGCGCTATGATGTCCTAAATGAAAAACGAAGGTCTGCCATAGGCCATTGTTTTGCTAGGGGGTTCCTTCCTAACGGAGGGCATCCCCTAGTTTTAGTTACATGGAAATTGGGGCGAACGGCTGCATTTCTGATCGTTCCTGATTATCTCCCTGTTGGATTGATTGACTTACTGTAAGATGTCCTCTGGGTGACGCATAATTTCTTTCGCAAATTGACAACCGCATAGCGGAACACGGCCCGCGCCCCGTCATATGATTTCTAGCGACTAAACAACAAATCACCGACGAAGGGGGCACGGGCCGTGTCTGCGAAC
>ENA-OQKC01000832-OQKC01000832.1-human-gut-metagenome-genome-assembly--contig:-NODE-832-length-12019-cov-5.016986_pt1 | contig 12019 bp, 9 predicted proteins | sample MGYA00242774_ERZ504790 | MGnify/ENA primary metagenome ERZ504790 (study PRJEB26092, sample SAMD00036419) | human gut metagenome | host: Homo sapiens | study: EMG produced TPA metagenomics assembly of...
AGTTCCGATTTTTCGACAGCAGAGATCTGGCACACTGGGAACAGAGTCGGAAATATTACGTGAACCGGAAGGAGCAGCTTCCAGTAGAGGGAAGTGAAATCTCAAGAGGTATTTTTGCACCGACGATTCGTTATCATGAAGGATTATTTATATGATAACAACAAATGTAAGCTACGGTGGAAAGTTTTATCGTTACAGCGAAAAATCCGGAAGGCCCGTGGTCAGATCCATATTACCTTGGTGAAGAAGCAGCAGGAATTGATCCAAGCCTGTTTTTGATGAAGATGGAAAGTGCTATTACTGCGGAACAAGACCAAACCCGGAAGGTGTGCGATATAATGGGGACTGGGAAATCTGGGTACAGGAACTTGATCTGAACACCATGAAACTGACAGGAGAAAGCATGGCAATCTGGAAAGGTGCGGTAAAAGACTGCATCTGGCCGGAAGGGCCGCATATTTACAAAATCGGAGAATATTATTACCTGATGCATGCAGAGGGCGGTACAGGTCCGGAACACAGTATCTCAGTTGCCAGAAGCAGAAAACTGTTTCAGTGGTTTGAAGGATGCCCGAGGAACCCCATTTTTACACATCGCAATCTGGGAATGGATTATCCGGTGATTTATGCAGGCCATGGAGATCTTGTAGATGATGGACATGGAAACTGGTATGTAGTAATGCTTGCTTCACGGCCGTGCAGAAAACACAGCAGTATGGGCAGAGAGACATTTCTTGCTAAAGTGATATGGGAAAATGGATGGCCGGTCATTGCGCCTGGAGTGGGACATCTGGAAGAACAGGTGGAAATCCCAATGGAAGAATATCGCTTTGCACAGGAAGTTACAAAATGTGATCAGATTCATTTCTGGGATAAAGAGTTGGATCAGAGACTGATTGGAATTGGCGGGTGTGATGAAACCATTTATTCGCTGAAAGAAAAAGAGGGAATGCTGCGGTTGTATCCCCGAAAAGAAAGTATTGCAGAAGCAGCCTATTGCTCCTATCTTGGATTACGGCAGAAAAGCTATCGCTTTGAAGCGGAAACAGGAGTTTTCTTTGTGCCGGAAAACGAGAAGGAAACGGCAGGTCTGGTTCTTTACCAGAATCATGAGAATCATCTGAGGATGGAAATCGCAAAAAAGCAGGAACAGAAAGTTTTTCGTGTTGTAACGTGTATCAAAGGAACAGAAACGAAAGCAGCAGAAGTTTTACTGCCAGGAGAGACGGAACAACTGCTGAAAATACGCCTGCAATGCCATGATCAGACGGCAAAAGTATGGATTGCGTCAGAAAATGGCTGGGAATGTGCGGCAGAGGAAATCAGTCTTCTTCCGTACACAACAGAAGAGGCAGGTGGTTTTGTCGGATGTACCATCGGCATGTATGCTTCTTCTAATGGAATGGAAAGCAAAAACCATGCAGACTTTGCATGGTTTACCTGTAGCAGCAGGAATTAGGGATTTTTCTGCAATTTTTCCGGATAAATATACATATCGCGGAATTCCGTAGGCGTACATTGTTTGACAGAACGGAAGACGCGAAGAAAGGTGGAAAGACTGGAGAAACCAGACTGAAGTGCTGCTTCCGTGACAGGAATATCGGGATCGGATAAGAGCAGCATGGCATGATCAATTCTTTTGCGATTAAGGTATTTGTAATAGGTGGTATTTGTAAACTGCTTAAACAGTCTGGTAAAGTGGTATTTGCTGAAGCCTGCTGTTTTTGCAACCTGGTCAAGGGAAAGATCTTCCGTGCAGTGTTCATCAATATAATTGCAGATGGAAAGAAAACGATCCAGATATTCTTTCTGCTTTTGCGGTCCGGCATCAAAACGGCAGGATGCAAAGGCCTGGTATCTGCCGATCAGAGAAAGAATATCAAGCATGCGCGCATAGATAACAGCTTCCGAAAGAAAGGAATCCTCTTCATATTCCGAAAGAATCTGGCAGATAAGATGATAAATATCGGAATAGATGTCAGGAGCGGTCTGAGGAGTAAGAGTGAGAACCGGGGAAATCAGCGCGAGGATGGAATTGAGATCGCGGATTTTTGACACAACCGACCATTCAATCTGCAGAATAATTCGTTTTCCGTTTTCCGGTGCCACAAGAGAGTGAAGGATCCCAGGGCAGATGAAAATAATGTCGCCCTCCTGAAGAAGAACAGGTTTATCCCCGAGGAAAACCGTATAAGTCCCTTCCAGAGGCATAATGATTTCCATGGGAGTATGCCAGTGAATGGGATAGTCCTCGCAGTCTGTGTTTACAAAAAGCCGCAGACTGCTGTTCTCTTTATACGTTACGGTTTCGTGAATCCCGTCTAAATGTTCAATCATAATATTGCCTCCGGAGGACTGCTGTAAATTTGATATTATCATAATACAGTAAAACAGAGATCACAAGAGAAAAAATTGAAAGAAGAGAACTGAAAACAGAATTCCAATCTAAATCTGGATATGATAAGATAACTGTGTGAAAGATGACATTGGAAAATCCAGAAGGGAGCAGGCAGTGTCTGCTCCCTGATTCACGTGAGAGGTTCTGAGAATGAAAGAGTTGCTTCAAAAAATTGAAAAACGGATGGATGACTTTACGGTCAAAAAGAAATTATACATTTTATATATTTTTTGCGTACTGCTTCCGCTGATCATTACGGACAGCGTGGTTTTTTTAATCATAAGAAATTCCGAGATGGAAAAGCAGAAACATGATATGACCAACATTGCAAATGCGGTAAGCTACAACATCAGCAGCGTGGTAAATAATGCAGGAGAAATGGCAAAAACGATCTATACCAGCAGATATATTGATGATTTTCTATCCAGAAAATATGATACCTCTGCTCAGTATATCATGGAATACCAGGAGTTTTTCAAGGATACTTTGTTAGAAAATCTGCTGGGAATGAATCAGATTGTATTTACGATGTATACGAACAATGACACCATTGTGAAGGGAGGAAAAGTAGGTAATATAGAGGATCTGAAAGAAACGCAGGCGTATCAGAAACTGAACCAGAGTGGGGAAACAAAAGGTTTTTTCTTTGTCTATGACAAAAACAGATCCGGAACGGCAGAGGAACGCAAGGTGGTATTTCTTCAAAAACTCGATTTTTTTTCAGGAGATCAGGAAAAAATGCTGCAGTTGGAATTTGACTATGGGAACATGATGCGTACGCTTCAGAAAATGAATTTTGACAACGAAGTTTTGATCTGTGAGGAGAATCAGATTGTACTTTCCAATACGAAACATGGAAGCACAGGTTCAGACTTTGAAGAACTGGATGATAAAATAAAGAAGGGATATCATCAGACGGTCAATCTGTATGGTACGGAACTTGAGGTGTATGTCAGACGTACGGGGAGAACGCGATTGCGAATATTGCTCATAATTTACCGAGTATTCTGCTTCTGATCCTGATTAATGCGATTCTGCCATTCTTTTTTGTACATATCCTGAATCATTCGTTCACAAAACGTATTACGGAGCTGAATGAAGTGTTTAAAAGCGTGGATTCCGAACAGCTTGTACCGATGCGTCATGAAGGCGGAAAAGATGAAATCGGAAGTATGGTTCGAAGCTACAATCGAATGGCGGCCAGGACAAATGAGCTGATTCAGACAGTTTATAAAAACAAACTCGTAGAGCAGGAGATGCTTGTCAGCCGCAAAAATGCAGAACTTCTTGCCCTTCACAGCCAGATTAATCCTCATTTTCTGTTTAATGCACTTGAGAGCATCCGCATGCACAGCATTTTGAAAAATGAGAATGAAACAGCGGATATGGTTGAAAAACTGGCTGTCATGCAAAGACAGTATGTCGAATGGGGCGAGGACTCTGTGACGATTGAACAGGAAGTGGAATTTGTAAAGGCGTATCTGGCACTCCAGAAATATCGTTTCGGAGAAAGACTGAGTTATCAGATTGAGATTGATGAAGAATGCAGAAAAAGAAAGGTTCCAAAACTTACGCTGGTAACATTCGTAGAAAATGCATGTGTGCATGGAATTGAAAGTAAAGCGTCTCCAGGCTGGATTTTTGTAAGAGTATATGAACAAAACGAGCTGATCTGCATGGAAATAGAAGATACTGGGAACGGAATGGAAGAAGGCAAAAGGCAGGAACTTCTGGAAAACATGAGAAACGCAGACATTGAGATGCTGAAAAAGAAAGGAAGGGTAGGAATTGTCAATGCATGTTTAAGATTGAAAATGGTATCGGAAAATAAAGTGAAGATCGATCTGGATGGAGAAGAAGGGGTGGGTACACTGATAACAATCTGGATGCCCCTGGAGTATATGTAGTGTAGAGCAGGGAGGAGAAAAATGTTAAAAGTACTGTTGGTTGATGATGAACCCTTTATCCTGCAGGGAATTAAGGTCATCATAGACTGGGAAAAAGAAGGATTTGAAATTGCTGCGACGGCAGAAAACGGTCTGGAAGCACTGGAATATTTGAAAAAAGAAAAAGTGGATCTTATCATAGCAGATATCCGGATGCCTGGTATGACAGGTCTGGAATTACTGGAGCAGATACGAAGGGAAGAAATATCGGATGCGTATTTTGTTATTCTGAGCGGTTATGCGGAGTTTGATTACGCAAGGCGTGCCATGCAGAATAAATGTACGGAATATCTGTTAAAACCTGTTGACCGGGAAACCCTGTTAAAACTGTTGCATAAGGTTCGTGCATTATCAGACCGGGAGAGACAGGAATCAAAGGCACATGAGGAAATGGAACATGCCTATTTTTCGAGACATCTGATCTCTTTAATCCATGGAAAATACGATGATGTCAATCTTAATTACGTAAAAAAACACATGAAAGATACGCAGGGAATCCGTTATGTGGAGATTCAGAAAGAACAGCCGAACAATCTGGAAGAACAGAGCGATAAAGACCTGCGGAATTTTCAAAGAGAGCTGTATGACTGCTGCAGAGAATTTTTGAAAGAAGATGCCAAGCACTGTGTATTTGATGTTTCTGCGGATGAAAAAATATATGATATTGGTTTTGTATATTCTGAAAACCTTGCGGAGCGTCTGGGAATGGATGATAAAACATACCTTTCTGCATTCCGGCAATATCTTGTCAATAATACGAAACAGCCGGTTATTATGCTGGTTGGGAAAAAAGTACCAGATATCAGCAATGTGGCAAGATCGTATGGTAATGCCTGTATGCTCCGCTCTTTTCAGGGGTTCCGGGCACGAAAAGAAATCTATTATTATGAGGATGAAGTGCAGGTTACAGCGGCTGGAATGGTCTTATGCAAACAGGGGCTGGATCAGCTTCTTACCACCATTGAACAGAATAACCACATGGAGATCCGGAAAGCAGTAGAACAGTTTTATGAAGAAATGAGTCAGATGGGAATGAATGCTGAGAGCATGAATCTGAATATCAATTATCTGCTTTTCCAACTGATCCATCTGGCGAGTGAGCAGGATAATGACGTAAACCAGGAAGAAATCCTGCGTCTGATCAGTGAAAGCAGCTTTGAGAATGGTATCCTGCGTGGCAGTAAGGCGCATATGGCGCGCTTTGCATGTGAATACGGCGATTATCTTTCTCAGCTTCGAAAAAACGTTTCCAGGGGCGTTCTCGGCATGGTAGAAAAAGAAATCAAAGAGAATTATGCCGCCAACCTCACGCTGAAGGGTCTCAGTGAAAAATACTATGTCAACAGTGCCTATCTCGGGCAGCTGTTTCGGAAAAAATATGGTCTTTCCTTCAAGGACTATCTGAACAATTTCCGGATGGAGCAGGCCGCAGGCCTTCTGATCCGCACGGATAAAAAAATTGTGCAGATTGCAGAAGAAGTAGGATATCATGATCTGGATTATTTTGTAAACCGTTTTATTCAGGTGAAAGGGTGCACACCGGCCAGATTCCGAAAACAGATGCAGCAGGGAAGTTAAAGAAAACAGGAAGTAAGAAACAGGGTAAATTATAGTGCGTATCTACGATCTATAATTTACCCTGTTTCTTACTATAGTTCATCCGATTGTTTCAAACCTGCAAACTGATAAAATAAATACTATCAAAGGGAGGTATTACAAGATGAAGAGAAAAAAAAATTGTAAGCATGCTGCTTGCCTCGGCAATGGCAGCAACCCTGCTCGCAGGATGTGGAGCAGGAGGAAAGAGTTCCTCTAAGGGAGATTCTGACGGAGAGATAAAAGAATTTACCGCATTTTTTGCAGTCCCGGGATCCGAAATCAATGATGATAATGAGGTTCAGCAGATCATTGCAGAAAAAACAGGCGCAAAGGTAAAAGAAACCTGGCTGACGGGTCAGACGGATGTTGAGGCTATTGGCACCATGATCGCAGGAGGAGAGTATCCGGACTTTATTGAGGGCGGAAACGGACAGATGCAGTTATATGATGCCGATGCACTGGTTGCACTGGATGACTATCTGGATGATTATCCTAATATTAAAAATCTGTTCTCTGATCTTGAGTGGGAAAAATTAAGACAGGATGATGGCCATATTTACTGGATTCCACAGTTTAGCTGCATTAAAAATGAAGAAAAAGTATGTACACATAATGATGAAGCATTCTGGATTCAGGCCAGAGTCTTAAAATGGGCGGGTTATCCGGAAATTAAAACAATGGATGATTACTTTAATCTGATTGAATCCTACAACGAAGCGAATCCGACTATGGAAGACGGAACGGAAAATATTCCATACACCATCCTCTGTGACGACTGGAGATATTTCTGTCTGGAGAATGCCCCGCAGTTCCTCGACGGATATCCAAATGATGGATCCTGTATGGTAGATCCGGATACACTGACCGTTTTAGATTATAACACTTCGGATACAGCGGTTGCCTACTTCCGAAAACTGAATGAAGAGTATCAGAAGGGAATTGTAGATCCGGAATCCTTTACACAGAGTTACGATGAATATATTTCCAAACTTTCTACCGGACGTGTACTTGGAATGATTGATCAGTGGTGGGATTTCTCGAATGCAAATGATGCAATCAAACAGGCTGGACTGGATGAGCAGGGCTGCGATTATATTCCTGTTCCGGTTACGATTGATGGCCGTGACAATCAGTGGCACAATTCAGGCGGGGCATTTAATGAGTCGAGCGGTCTTGCAATTACAACAAGCTGTGAAGATGTGGAAGGAGCATTACAGTTTGTAAATGATCTTCTGGATCAGGATATTCACAATCTCAGATTTTGGGGTGTAGAGGGTACCGATTATGAGGTGGATGAAAACGGAGAATTCTACCGAACAGAGGAAGAGCGGACGAAACAGTCTGATACCGCGTACAAAGCATCTCATACCTGCCCATATTCCTACTTCCCACAGTACACTGGAACCAGTGATGATGGAATTAACGCCAATAAACCGGATGGACAGGCAAGTGAGTTCTTTGATGGATTAAATCAGGATGTAAAAGAAACCTTTGAGGCTTATGGTGTTGAGACTTATGTTGAGATGCTTGGAACAAATGAGGCACCTGGAGACTGGTATCCGATGTGGTCCTTCTCTAACAATTTCACAACAGATACACCTGGCGGAGTTGCATGGAACAAAATTGCAGATGTAAAACATGAGCAGCTTCCGCAGGTTGTTATGGCAAAAGATTTTGACGCGGCATGGGATACCTACATGGATGCTTACAATGCATGCCACCCGGAAGACTTTATCAGTGAACTGCAGACTGAATTAGACACAAGAATGGAGCAGGCAGCGAAGTTCAAATAAAAAATGAAATTTTGAAGCGGGCAGATGTGAAAAATTTCATCTGCCCGTTTTTTTAAGGAGTGAGGTCATGTCTTTAGCGAGAACAAAATCAAAAACAAAAGAGCCCAGAACAAAAATCACATGGAAAGAAATCAAAAGACAGAAAGTCCTGCTTTTCTGGGCAGCAATTATCGTAGCATATGGTGTGATTTTCTATTACCTTCCGCTTGCTGGCTGGGCAATGGCATTTCAGAACTACAAACCGAAACTAGGAATCCTGCATTCAGAGTTTGTAGGATTAGAAAAATTCCGGACACTGTTCTCAGATATGACGTTTATCCGTGTTATCCGGAATACTCTGGCAATGGGAGTTATCAATCTTGTTGTAACTTTCGTAACGGCAATTGCGTTTGCAATTTTATTAAATGAAATCAGAAGCCATATAGGAAAAAAAGTGGTTCAGACCATTTCCTATCTGCCGCATTTCCTTTCGTGGATTATTGTAACCGGTATTCTGCATGATATGCTTTCCGGAACTGGTATTGTAAATGAAGTTCTGGTGAATCTGCATATCATCAAACAGCCAATTAACTTTTTTGCACATACGAGCTACTTCTGGCCTATTGTTGCTTTTGCAAATGTGTGGAAGGAAACCGGCTGGAATGCCATTATTTATCTGGCAGCAATCACAGCAATTGATCCATCTTTATATGAGGCGGCATCCATAGACGGCGCCGGAAGGTGGAATAAAATTAAGTACGTGACACTTCCTGGAATCAAACCGACCATTATGATTCTTCTCCTGATGAACGTAGGCAACGTTTTGAATGCCGGATTTGAAATTCAGTATCTTTTAGGAAACGGCCTGGTACAGAGAGTATCACAGACCATTGATATCTACGTATTGAAATGGGGTATCAGCCAGGGCGATTATGCAATCGGTACGGCAGCAGGTATTTTCAAGAGTGCAGTCAGCATTATACTGATTATGATCGCAAACCAGATTGCAAAACGCAATGGCGAAGAGCGATTGTTCTAAGGAGGTTCATCATGGCAAAAAAAACTGGAAAAAAGACCGGAAAATTGGATCTGTTTCCGATAATAAATGGTATTATCATGGTACTGTTTATAGTCATTACACTGTATCCGGTATTAAATACACTGGCAATATCATTAAACGATGGTACAGATGCCCTTCGCGGAGGAATTTATCTGCTGCCAAGAAAATTCACATGGAAAAACTATATCACCGTTCTTCAGAAGGATAACCTGATCACGGGCGCATATATCACAGTGGCGCGAACCATCATCGGAACGCTGCTGGCACTGGTAGCAAATGCAATCCTGGCGTTTATTGTAAGCAGAAAACGCTTTCTGTTTAAAAAAGAATTATCCTTATTCTGGGTTATCACCATGTATGTCAACGGTGGAATGATTCCTACATTCCTGCTGTACAAACAACTTGGCCTGACAAACAGTTTCGGGGTATATGTAATTCCTGGAATGGTCAGTGCGTTCAATATGCTGGTAATCCGTACCTATATGAACGGAATTTCCGACAGTCTGGAAGAGTCCGCGCAGCTTGACGGTGCAGGATATACCACGATTTTTCTGAAGATTTATTCACCGCTCTGTAAGCCGGTATATGCAACCGTAGCATTATTTGTGGCGGTAGGACAGTGGAACTCCTGGTTTGATGCGATGCTGTACAACAGAATGAACAGCAATCTGACGACCCTTCAGTATGAGCTTATGAAACTCTTATCATCGGTTACGAATCAGGGAACCTCTGTGGAAGCAATGAAAAATGCAGCCGGTTCGGTCACACCGACGTCGGTCCGTGCAGCAGCAACCATTATTACCATGCTTCCAATTATTTGTATTTATCCATTTTTACAGAAATACTTTGTTGCCGGGCTTACTCTTGGCGGAGTAAAAGAATAAAGATACTGCATTTTATCCAGGGTCATGCTGTTTTGGCATGACCCTGAAATATTATATGAGGAGAGAGCATATGAAGATAGCAGGAAAAAATCCAATTACAGAACTGGATTATCCGGATCCAGATGTCATCCGGGTAGATGATACGTATTACATGGTAAGCACTACAATGCACTTTATGCCGGGGTGTGAGATTCTGCGGTCGTATGACCTCATTCACTGGGAACATCTGAGCTATGTGTATGAAAGACTGGACAGCACAGAGGAACAGAGGCTTGTTGGTGAGAAAAACTGCTATGGAAAAGGCATGTGGGCCGCATCGCTCCGATACCATAAAGGGATGTATTATATTTGCTTTGTGGCGAATGATACCGGAAAAACATACCTTTATACTGCTGATGATATCGAAGGACCATGGGAAAAACGCATCATAGAAGGCTTTTATCATGACTGCTCACTTTTGTTTGAGGATGATCATGTTTATATTGTTTCCGGCAATAGAAATGTTCGTCTGCAGGAATTGAAAAAAGATCTGGGCGGTCCAAAGGAAGGCGGACTGGATCGGATTCTGGTCAGTGATAGTCGGAATCCGGGGCTTGGTTTTGAAGGAAGTCATTTTTATAAAATCAATGGAATGTATTATTTATTCCTGATTCATTCCCTTCCGGACAGGTGGATGCGGACGCAGGCATGCTATGTATCAGACAGCCTGACGGGAGAATTTAGAGGCGGAGATGTGTTGTGTGATACCATGGGGTATTGCGGCCAGGGCGTTGCGCAGGGAGGAATTGTGGATACGCCGGATCATAAATGGTACGCCGTACTTTTCCAGGACAGAGGTGCTGTCGGCAGAATCCCGGTTCTTGTGCCAGTAAAATGGGAGAAAAATGTCAGAGTTACCTATATGCCGGCGCCGGGCGAACAAAAAGAGCAGATCATAAAAGAAAATTATCCGGTATTGGGTGATTCGGGAAGGGCACTCTGTGAAGTGGAAACAAAAAGCACAAGACCGGAGGAACAGTATCATTCGCTTGTGGAGAGTGATGATTTTTCAGAATGGAATCCGGACCAGAAACGGCTGTTTGGAACGTTTGGATGGAAGAGCTGCTGGCAGTTCAATCACGAACCGGAACTTTCCTGGATTGAGAATGATGCAGAAAAAGGGTGCCTCCGAATGAGCTGTAAAAAGCAGTGCAAAAATGTCACGCAGGCAGTAAATACGATCACCCAGAGGATGAAGTTTCCGATGTGCATAACAGAAGTAACCGTTGATGCGGAAAGACTGAAGGACGGAGATTATGCAGGTATGTGTGCATTACAGGGATGTTACGGCATGGCGGCAGTTACAAAGCGTGATGGACGGATGTTTCTGGTTATGAGATCTCTCGAAGCGGAAAATGACAGCCTGGAAGGAAATCAGGGCAACAGCGAAGAAATCGAATGGGAAGCAGTGTCGGTTGAATCATCGAGAATAAGAATCCGGCTGGAAGCAGATTTCCAGAACCAGCACGATAAAGTCCGGTTTTTATATTGGAGCGATGAAAAATGGAAACAGATCGGACCATGGCATCAGCTCTATTTCAAAATGGATCATTTCACAGGATGCAGAGTTGGACTGTTTGCCTATGCAACGAAAGAAGCAGGGGGAATCGCAGAATTCGGCAGATTCCGATATTTTTAACAAAAAGTTCCCGCCCCGGCGTTTATCAAAAGTGAAATTCCGTTGAATTTCTGGAAACTGCTGGTGATCTTTCTGGAGAGAACCATCATTGCCATTCCGCTGATCGTATTGTTTGCAAATATGATCGGGCTGTAAATACAGGAAAATACAAGATCCCCGATTTGGCACTTTTGTGCTGAATCGGGGATTTTTTGGCGTAAAAACGCAGGTAAAGGATTCGTAGATTGACAAAACAGCCTATTTTCGCCTATTCTGAGACTGTAAAAACGCTCCGCTGGGCAACATGAGACGGTGCGGGAACAGCAGGAGGAAGGGACACGACGTGGAAGCGAAAGAGTTCGGGCGGTTTATTGCCGGAATGCGAAAAGAGAAAAAGATGACGCAGGCAGAGCTTGCGGAAAAGATTCATGTGACGGATAAAGCCGTCAGCCGGTGGGAGCGGGGCCTTGGGCTGCCAGACGCGGGGCGCTGCGTCCCGTGCCGGGCCGCGTCCGCCCTGGGGACGGCCGCCCTGACCGTTGCGGCGGAAGCCGCCTTCCGCGGGCCGTTGTTGTTGGGCGGGGGCCGCGGCCTTCACGCGGAGCGCGGGGTGCCGGCGGCAGCAGCCGCTTGATGGACAGCGCGATCTTGCCGTCCGGTGCCACGTTGATGACCTGCACCTTCACGGTGTCGCCGTCATGCA
>ENA-OQKC01000833-OQKC01000833.1-human-gut-metagenome-genome-assembly--contig:-NODE-833-length-12012-cov-2.667901_pt1 | contig 12012 bp, 10 predicted proteins | sample MGYA00242774_ERZ504790 | MGnify/ENA primary metagenome ERZ504790 (study PRJEB26092, sample SAMD00036419) | human gut metagenome | host: Homo sapiens | study: EMG produced TPA metagenomics assembly of...
GTGCGAAGGCGCCTGCCCGGTGTACGCCGGCGGCGACGCCTTCATCGGCCCGGCCGTGCTGATTTGGGCCTCCCGTTTCGTCAACGATTCGCGCGACACCAAGGCCATGGAGCGTATGGATGCCATCGACACCGCCGACGGCGTGGCCGCCTGCCAGTCCGTGCGCGCCTGCTCCCGCCACTGCCCGCGCGGCATCGATGTGGGCGAGGAGATGTGGCAGATCGTGGCTAAGGTCCGCGAGCGCTAAGCCGCGCTGCGGCTGGCTGCGGCGATCGCCTAAGCACATGCGTCGATGCATCCGCTGGGTGCCCGCACGAGAGAAGACATGAAAGAACGAATTATGGACAGAACGCAGTACACCAACCTCGCCAAGGCATGGGAATTCACCGAGGAACACGCGCGCGAACGTGAATCCGATGCGTTGACCGACACCCGTACGGCCGCCGACGAGTCCGGCCAGTTGCAGGGTTCGGCGGCGCAGGCCCGTCTGCTGGGCATGCTGGTGCGCATCACCGGCGCCGCTTCGGTGATTGCCGTGGGCACCGGCTCGCTGGTGGAGACCTTGCAGCTCGCCCATGCACTGGATAACAAGGGCCTGCTGACTGCGGTCGATTCCACCGCCCAGGGCATCGCGCTGATTCGCAAGGCGTTCGCCGAGCTGCAGGACGAGACCGACACCACGTTGCGTGCGGTGAACGCCCCGGCCAGCGTGTTTCTGCCGCGCCTCAACGCCAATGATTACGATCTGATCGTGGTGGCGGGCGACGCCGAGAACTATGCCGCCACGTTCGCCCAGGCCTCCCGTCTGCTGCGCGTGCACGGCGTGATCGTGTTCACCGATGTGCTGGCGTTGGAGGACGGTCAGGGCGGCGTGATCAATCCGGCCGACCGCAGCGACAAGGCCATCGCCATGCGTGAGCTGCTCACCACCGTCGAAGATGACGAAGGTTTCGAGTCCACGCTCACCCCTGACGGCACCGGCCTGCTCATCGCCTACAAAAAGTAACTCTGTCCTTGGCTCCCCTCGGAGAGGGGAGCCACTCTATCTCGCTTACCTCACAATTGCGCTGACGGCCACGTCCACGGCTTCGTCGGCGTCATCGGTTACGGTGACCAGTTTCGGGTCGATCGTCGAGATCATGCCATGCTCGGCCACCGGACCGTTGAGCCAGTCAAAGAGCCCCTGCCAGTATTCCTTGCCGTAGAGCACCACCGGAATATTCGCCACCTTGTGGGTCTGGACCAAGGTCAATAATTCGAACATCTCATCCAGTGTGCCGAAGCCTCCCGGGCATACGATCACGCCGGAGGAATACTTGATGAACATGGTTTTTCGCACAAAGAAGTACCGGAAGCTCATGCCGAGGTTCACCCACTGGTTCAACCCCTGCTCGTGCGGCAATTCGATGCCAAGTCCCACCGATTTGCCGCCGGCCAGTGCCGCTCCCCTATTCGCGGCTTCCATGATGCCGGGACCACCGCCGGTGATGACGGCGATGTTGCGCTTGGCTATCTGGCTACCCATGCGCCGTGCTGCCTTGTAGATCGATTCGGTGCGCTGGGTGCGTGCGGAGCCGAAAATAGAGACCGCAGGTCCGAGCTCGGCGAGCGCCCCGAAACCGTCCACGAATTCCGATTGGATGCGCAGCACACGCCATGGGTCCATGTGCAGCCAGTCGGTGTCCTGATCGGGTTTCAGCAGGTTGGCGGTGGTGTTGTCCGAGGGAATCATCTGGCCGCGTAGAATCACCGGGCCGCGATGATAGGTATCGCCCAGCGGCGAGGTGTCCTCCAGATCGACCGGGTTCACCGGTGTGGCCGCAGCCTCAGTTGCCGTCTCAGCCTCCAACGCCGCCGCATCATTCGCGGCTGTGGCTTCCAATGGTTCCATATCGTCCACGACTGCGGACTTGGATGCGGCCTCGGCTAGATTCTTTGCTTCAGCGGCCTTTTTGCCGTCGTTCTTCTTGGATTTCTTCTGCTTCTTTGCCATCCAATGTCCTCCTGTACGGCGCTATCGACTCTTCGCATTCTAGCGCCTGAAGCTCTGCGTACGTTTTCCGCGAAATCATCCTTGACTTCGTGAAGAACGTACGGTGAGTGACACTGAGCGTACGTTTTCCGCGAAATAAGGCCTCATCTCGTGAAGAACGTACACTGAGCGCGTCTCAGCGTACGGTTTTTCACGAAACAAGGCCAACAATGGAGTAGGGACCGTCTAAGCCATCAGTGGCGGAAGTCGATTTCCACACTGGCGGTGCCGTCGGCGAGGGTGCCGGGGTGTTCCGTGGGCGTGGTGGGCTCTGTGGTGTGGCTTGGCTGCCCGATGCCATCACCATCAATCGATTCGTCATCCTCCGCATCAGCCGCTGCTGCGGCTGCGGTCTTCTCGAATCGCTTGGACTGACGGCTCAGCAGCACACCGGAAATCGCGGCGGCGATCAGGGAGGCCACCAGCACGCCGAAGCGCGCCTCAGCGGAAAGTTCCGCGTTCTTGTACGCCAGCGAAGCGATGAGGAAGGACACAGTGAAGCCAATGCCGCAGGCGACGGCAGCGGGAATCATGTCGCGCACACGCAGCCCCTTGGCCATCTTGAGCCCGCCCACATGCGTGGACAGCCATGCGGTGGTGATGATACCCAGAGGTTTGCCGACCACCAAAGCCACAATCAGTGCGATGACCAGCGGCGAGGCCAACAATAGCGGGCTCATCGACTCGAAGTGTACGCCGGTGGCGAACAAGGCGAAGATGGGCAGGGCCAGCAGTGCGGAGAATGGCTGGAGCTTGTTGGCATAGCGTTCGGCACGCGGCGAGAGTTCGCCGTGCATTTCACGAGAGGGGGTCAGCAGGCCAACCAGCACGCCGGCCAGTGTGGGGTGCACGCCTGCCTCGAACATCATGATCCAAGCGAGGATACCGACGATGCCAACCGCGAATCCACGGCACTTTTTTCAGTCGCACGAGGTATGCCCAGATGGCGGCGCATACGGCGATGCCGATGAACCAATACCAGGCGTTAATCGAGGAGAAGAATACGGCGATCAGAATAATGGCCAGCAGGTCGTCGACGGTGGCAAGCGTCATCAGGAACGCGCGGATCGAACCGGGCAGGGCCTTGGCGAACAGGGCGAGCACGGCCAGCGAGAACGCGATATCCGTGGCGGTGGGCACTGCCCAGCCGTGCGACATCTCCGAGAACGGGATGCTGCTGCCGGTGGTGGTCAGAATCAGCGTGCCGGGTTCACCAGGCCCAAGCTGAGAGAACAATGCCGTGACGGCCAGGAACAGGATGGGCGGGGCGATCATGCCGCCCACCGCGCACAGCATCGGCACGGCGGCCGCTTTCGGATTGGCAAGCGAGCCGGTGGTGAGTTCCTGCTTCAGTTCGAGGCCCACGGTCAGGAAGAAGATGGTAAGCAGACCATCCTGGGCCCAGTGGCCAATAGGCAGGTCGAGATTGGTGTAGGGGATGAACAGATGCGTTTCCGCTACGGTCTCGAACGCATGCGCGGTGGCGGGCAGATTCGCGAGCACCAGGCCGGTGAGCGCGAAGCCAAGCATGATGAGTCCGGAAATACGGTCTGAGGCGGCGATTCGCCTGATGGTGGACCAAAGTCCCTTCTTCGCGCCGGCGGTCGTGGCCATCGCGTCTCCTTGCTGCACTCTCTTGGATGAACCGTATGTAATAGTACGGAATATCTCAGGACGTTCCGCTCCGGGCTGAGTCGCGAAGGGCAACCTTAGCCCAACCCTGTGTGGCCGACTCAACCGACTCAAACGGGCCAATACAATTGGAAAAGCCTCGGAAGCATTTCGCTTTCGAGGCTTACTGTGCGCCAGACAGGATTCGAACCTGCGACCTGCTGATCCGTAGTCAGCTGCTCTAATCCGCTGGGCTACTGGCGCATACCACTGTTGTCCCCGTGGTTCGGGAGTGCGCCAGACAGGATTCGAACCTGCGACCTGCTGATCCGTAGTCAGCTGCTCTAATCCGCTGGGCTACTGGCGCATGTTGTCTTTCAGACAACTCGATATATAATACACGCCGTTCAGCTGAATGCAACTCGGCGTGTTGCGGCGAGTCGCACCATCCCGACCACTACCGCAACGGCGTATTTACTGGCCTCACGCCTCGTGTGTACGGACTCGGTCAAGCAAAACCGACTGCGCAACTTTGAGACGTCCCTGCGGCACATCCACGGCTTCGCGCAGGAGTTTGGGCGTGCTGGAACCCTCTACGGACGCCTTGTCCACAATCACCTGCCTCACATCATCCAAACTCGGCAACTGGAACATCGTGTCCTGCAACGTACGTTCGATAATCGAACGCAAACCGCGTGCGCCGGTCCCCTGCTTGATAGCGATATCAGCAATCGCCCGAATGGCCTGTTCTGTGAATTGCAGATCGACGCCGTCGACGGCGAACAGTTTACGGTACTGCTTGATCAGCGCGTTGGCTGGCTGGGTGAGAATCGCCGTCAGATCGTCTACGGTAAGTTCCTTCAGCACACTGGTGACCGGCAAACGTCCGATGAACTCAGGCAACAGTCCGAACTCGGCCAGATCATCGGCATTGACCTGTTCGAGCAATTCCTCGTCTTTCATGTCGGCGTCGTGCCAATTCGCGCCGAAGCCGGTCTCTCGACGGCCTAATCGCTTGCGAACAATGTCCGTCAGCCCCACGAACGCACCGCCGCAGATGAATAGGATGCCGCGTGTGTCCATCTGCGCAACGTCCTGCTCCTTATGCTTGCGCGTGCCTTCCAACGGCACGGAGGCGATGGTTCCTTCCAAGATCTTCAGCAACGCCTGCTGAACGCCCTCACCGGACACGTCACGGGTGATGGAGGTGTTCTCACCGGATTTGCGGGCGATCTTATCGATTTCGTCAATGTAGATGATGCCGTGCTGGGCTCGGCTTACGTCGCCATCCGCAGCTTGGAGGAGACGTTGGAGCACGGTTTCCACATCGTCGCCTACATAGCCGGCTTCGGTCAGGGTGGTGGCGTCGGTGATGACGAACGGCACGTTCATTACGCGGGCCAACGCCTGCGCAAGATAGGTTTTGCCCACGCCGGTGGGGCCGAGCAACAGAATGTTTGACTTGGCGACCTCGACGTCAGCCAAAGGGTCATTGCTGCGGCGGGCAGCACGCGTCTGGGTGGGAACGGATTGCTTGGCTTGTTTGCCGGTCTGGCCACTGTGCCCGTTATTCCCGTCAAGCTGCTCAGCGGACTCCTGAAGTTCCATGTTGACGCGCTTGTAATGGTTGTATACGGCTACGGATAATGCGCGCTTGGCGTTCTCCTGACCGATGACGTAGCGGTTGAGATAATCGAAGATCTGAGCGGGCTTGGGCAGGCTCAGCGAATTGACCTCGGCATCTTTGACACGCTCCTCGGAGATGATGTCCACGCACAGGGCGATGCATTCATCGCAGATGGAGGCATTGGGACCGGCCACCAGTTTTCGTACCTGATGTTCGGTTTTGCCGCAGAACGTGCAACGGGGTACGTCCTCGTTGTAGCTCACCACACGTCCCATGATTCTCCTTTGCCGACTGCGCCGCACCGTCGAACCGCCACGCTGCGCATTATCATTGTCATCCTTGAAATACAATACCCCCGGTCGTTGCCGACCGAGGGTATTGCAATGTCCGGAAGTTTTACTGGCGGTGTTCCAACACCTCGTCCACGATGCCGTATTCCTTGGCTTCAGGAGCGGTCAGGAAAGTGTCCACTTCGATGTCGCGGCGAATCTTCTCGACGTCTTGGCCGGTGTGCTTGGCGAGGGTCTCCTCCAGCCATTCACGCATACGCAGCATTTCCTTGGCCTGAATCTCGATCTCCGTGGCCTTGCCGAAGCCTTGGTCGATGGCCGGCTGGTGGATGAGCACACGGGCGTTCGGCAGCATCAGGCGCTTGCCCTTGGTGCCGGAGCTCAGCAGGAACTGCCCCATGGACGCGCACATGCCCAAGCCCACGGTCGCCACATCGGGCTCAATGAGCTGCATGGTGTCGTAGATGGCCATGCCGGCGGTGATGGAGCCGCCCGGCGAGTTGATGTACAGCCAGATGTCCTTCTTCGGGTCTTCGGCGGCCAGCATCAGCAGCTGAGCGCAGATGCGGTTGGCCATATCGTCCTTGACCTCTTCACCCATCCAGATGATGCGGTCTTTGAGCAGACGGTTGAAAATCGGGTCGACGGGGCCGGCCGGGACGTCATCGCCCGCCATGACCGGCAAGGTCGCAAAGGTATTGCTCACCTTGATTCTCCTTCTAATTACTCGAACATTGTTCAGACTACCGCCTTGAAGCGACTGAAGGCGGCTTTTCGCGTGCTTTTTGGCGGGCAGCGTAGGGATTTCGGTTTATTCGAGGGTGTCGAGGACGTCGTCAATGAGGAGGCGGGTCTGGGAGGCGGCATCGTCGCCCAGACGCGGGAAGCGACGGGCGGCATTGGCGGGGCTGGCACCGGCGGCTCGCGCTACGTTGGACTTGCTGGCACCATGGGCCACGGCTTTTTTCCGCGAGCCGATCGACCAGTGAATCGGCGACTTGGCGCATCTGTTCGGCCACCCATAATTGGGCCATATCCGCAGGTAAGTCGTAGTCTTCGGCCACATCGCTGGCTGCCTCCTGAATGGCGGCCCATAACACCATGAATGGCTTTCGATAGTAGTCAATCTGCTCAGTGAGCGGCTCAGCGGCAAGCAATTCAAGTGCCGAGCGAATTTCTGTATTTTCTGACATAGCTTTCTTTACCTCGGCTCCCCTCTCTGAGGGGAGCTGTCGCCATAGGCGGCTGAGGGGAGTTTCGACCGGGGCAGCTCCCCTCAGAGAGGGGAGCCAGAATATATGTATTTACTTACGACTCAGCAACCACTTTGATATCAGTGACGACGTGGCCACGGCCATGCCGACCGGCACAAAGAAGGTAATCGGCGCTTCAGAGAGCTCCATCACCAAGCACATGGCCATAAGCGGTGCCTGTTGTGAGGCCGAAAGCAACGAAGCCGCACCGATCAAGGCACACGCGGGTTACCGAAGTCGTCGAACATCAGTATCCATACGAGGCCGAGCATCGCACCCAGCGTGGAACCTAATGCGATGCCGGGCTGCAGCACACCGCCCGACGCACCGGAGCGAATGGTCATCAGCGTCACCAGCGCTTTGGCAACAAAGGTGAGTGCCAACACACCCAGCAACATCCAGATATTGGACTGGGACAGCGGGAAACCGGCGTTCATCACGGATCCAGAAGGGCCGCTCCCACCCTGAAGCATGGCCCAGAACGATGCCATTCCAGAGCCCGCTCCCCCGCCAGAGGCCGAATCGGATACATTACCGCCGCCCGTCAGCAAGTTCCATGGAGAGGCGGCCGCTGAAGATGCCGACTGCATGGCACCAGCAGTGCCGGCGGTTTCAGGAATGAATGTGCTGAATCCAAGTTGCGCTGCGGCACGGCCGTTGCCCATCACCTGCGGCACAACAATCGCCACCAAACCGGTGATGAGACCAGCCAGCGGCATCTGCCACAGAATAGCCTTACCGGTTGGCTTGTGCGCTTCCGCCCATTGCGAACCTTTTCGGAACAATGCGCCGCCCACTCCACATGCCGCACCGCAGATCAGAGCGAACACCATTAACGTTGGCGTGGATTCCGGTTGCATGGCGGTAATGTCGTAGAACAGGTGATGCCCTTTGATCGCAACCGCACGAATGCGGCAATGGCAGACATGCCCAGTCCAAACGCAACTTTTTTCGATTGTCACATCTACCAACAGGATTTCGACGGCGAAGAACATGCCGGCCAGTGGCGCGTCATAGACGCCTCCTAGACCGGCACCGGCAGCCACTGCCACCACCATGCGCCGGTCGATGCCGTCAACGCCCTCGATATGGAACAGGTCGCAGAAACGTTGCGCGAGCATGGCGCCGAGTTCGCGTGGGGCGACTTCTCGGCCGATCGAGGCACCGGAGCCGACGATGAAAATCTGCAATACCACATGCGCAATGGTTTGCCAGAAAGGCATTCGCTTTCCCGCCACGGCCTTCTTGACTGAGGGCACCGCAGTCGTTTTGTGTCGCATCAGATACCAGATAATGCCTGCGATGCTGAGTCCCACGGTCACCGATATCGCACGGCGTGCAGCGGGCACGCCGAATGGACCAGGCAATTCTGGGCCTTCGATGTAGCCGAGCAGCACATGTTCAACGCCGTAGAGCAACAGGGTCAGCAGACCTGCTCCCACACCGATGAGCACGCCGAGCACAATGGTCGCCGCAGCGAGCCAACCAAGGCGTTTGATAGTAACCGTTGGCTGCATGTCAACCTCCGCACCCTATGCAACGAGTATGCCTTGGGAACTCCCCTCAGTCTCGCCACGCTCGACAGCTCCCTCAAAGAGGGGAGCCAAAGAAATAGTCCTTTTGCCAGAATAGGAAGAGCCCGGAACCATGAAACACGATTCCGGGCTCAAACAATCACGCTAACGCGATGAGGCTATGCTCACTCAGCATCCTTGGCGTCATCCTTGGCGGACAGTTCGTCGGCCACGGCGGCAGCAGCGGAAGCGGCCTCGACGGACTCGGACTCTTCGTCCTCAGCGGCCTCGCCCAGGAAGGCGGAGAGGTCCACAACCTCGCCATCAGCGGTGAACTTGACGGCGCGCATGCCGGCGAGCAGGCCCTTGGAACGGCCGACTTCCTGCACAGCGGAGCCAAGCTGGCCATTCTTGATGATGGCCTGGATGAAGTTGTTCGGATCCATGCCGTACTGCTGGGCGATGGAAGCGAGGAAGTTGAACACGTCGGACTGGGACACCTGAACGTCCAGCTTCTCGGCCAGAGCGTCGAGCACCATCTGATCGCGCAGATCCTTCTCCACGGTCTCCTCGGCCTGAGCCTTCTGCTCCTTGGTGGCCTTCTCCGGATCCGGGGTCATGCCCTTGAGCTGCTCTTCGACCATGTTGGCCTTGACGCCCTTCGGCACCGGGATCTCGAGGCCTTCCTGCAGCTTGGCGATGAAGGCATCGCGAGCCTCGGTGGCCTGACGACCTTCGGCGTCCTGAGCGGCAGCCTTGCGGATGTCAGCCTTGAGCTCGTCCAGAGTGTCGAACTCGGAAGCTTCGGAAGCGAACTCATCGTTCAGCTCCGGCAGTTCCTCAGCCTTGACGGAGTTGACCTTGACCTTCACGGTGGCCTTCTGGCCCTCGTGCTCGCCGGCTTCCAGCGTGCCTTCGAAGGTGGTCTCCTCGCCGGCGGACAGGCCGTCAAGGGCCTCGTCCAGACCGTCGAGCATGGTGTTGGAGCCGAGCTCGTAGCTCACGCCTTCCTGGGAGTCGACGGTCTCGCCGTCAATCTCAGCAGTCAGGTCGATGTTGGCGAAGTCGCCCTTGGCGGCCGGGCGGTCCACGCCGACCAAGGTGCCGAAGCGCTGACGCAGGGTCTCGAGGCGCTTGTCGACGTCCTCATCCTTGACTTCCGGCTTGGAGATGGCGATCTCAAGACCGTCGATTTCCGGCAGTTCGATGTCAGGACGACGCTCGACGGTGGCGGTGAACTTCAGCTTGGTCTCGTCGTTGGCGGACTGCGGAACATCCTGCACGTCGAACTCCGGCTGAGCCATCGGACGAATCTTCTTCTCATCCAGGGCCTTGGAGTACAGCTCCGGGACCGCGTCGTTCACGGCCTCACCGGCGACGGCGGCGAAACCGATGCGCTGGTCGATGATCTTGCCGGGAACGTGGCCCTTACGGAAGCCGGGAACGTTCACCTGCTTGGCGATTTCCTTACGGGCCGCATCCAGATACGGGTTGAGCTCTTCCGGTTCAACAGTGACGGTGAGCTTCACCTTGGTGGGCTCGAGGTTACGAACGCTGATCTTCACGCTAATGACTCCTCAAAAGTCGTTATTTCTTACAGTTCTGCCGTAAGGCAACCTCTACATGATAACGCCACTTACGGACGGTGCAATGAGTTTCACTTGCCAGTTCCTTGCGCCCTGCTCGATCAGGAACGTCTCGACGTCCACTTCCACCGGGTCTTCCACCCAGCACAGATTGCGTAGGATCTGTGGCTTGATGATCATCTCGGCCGGCGTGCGGGTGTCTTCGGCGATGCGGTTGATCACACGCCGCACCCGTTGCAGACGGTCATAACGCTCCGGATGGCGCTGTTGCCACAGCCGCATGGATCGGGGCGCGTTCACCACACCGTTTTCATCCTGTTCGGGGGCGGGCATGGTAGGCCATTGGGTGGGCTTCAGGGCTATGGCTCGATCGATGGCCTGCTTCCAGACCTTCGGTTTGACCGCACGCTGAATCGGCGCGTACCGCTCGAACATTTTGTCCTGCTCGGTGCCGGTATGGATGCGCACACGCTCGTTCAGGGATCGGAGCGCGCGGAATTGGGCAGCATTGTGCGGCTTGTTGGTCGCCGCCTCGATGATTGAGGAATCGGCCAATAACAGGCTGGGCGCAATATCGTATTGCCGGGCGAGTCGGTCGCGCTCCTCCCATAGGGATTTGGCGATGGCCAAGCCCCTTGGATCACGACTCAGCTGGGTGATGCGCGAGATACGCAGCCAAGGAATCGGATGCGGTTTGCGCGGGGCAAGGCCCGCAACCAAAGCGTGAGAAAACTCTTCAGCGGCCCACTCGTCCTTGCCTGCGGCTTTCAGGTCACGACGCATCATGGTTTCAAGTTCGATAAGCACCTCCACGTCGAGCGCCGCATAGTTACGCCAGTCGCGCGGCAGCGGACGGTAGGACCAATCGGCGGCGGAATGCTCTTTGGCTAGCGTGATGCCGAGGTAGTGTTCGGTGACGGCGGCCAGACCGAAGCGGTGCAGGCCGAGCAATCGCGCCGCTATTTCCGTGTCGAACAGGGCTTTGGGTTTGAGCCCGATTTCGGCGAATCCGGGCAAGTCCATCAGAGAATCATGCAGAATCCACGTGGCGTCGCCCACGGCGTCATTGAATTCATTCCAATCAGCTCCGGCCCGGGTCAGGGCGACGGGATCAAGCAAGGCGATGCCTGCACCCTCACGTTTGAACTGAATCAGCCAATCCTCGTGTCCATAGCGGAAGCCGGACGCCCGTTCGGCGTCGGCGGCCAGCGAGCCCGTCGCCTCGGCCATCGCATCGCAGACACGATGATAGCCGTCCAGCGTCGAAGTGACATCGGGTACTCCCCCGCGAGGCTCTTTCAGCAGTCGGGGTTCGGTGTCACGGACGTCACTCAACTGGCGTCATCCTCCTCAAAACGGATGGTGGATCTGATGAATGCGGCCCACGAGCGGACTTGTGCGCCGGCGTCCATAGTACCGTCCGGCCCGGTCCCGTCAAGCGGGGTCCATGAGACGCGAATCTCACACCCGGCGCTGGTGGAGCCGGCCATCGAGCCAAAAGCCGTGTTTTGGGTCACGGTGACTGTGCCGGATACCGAATCCGGCTCGATGCCGTCGAAATAGTCGCACATGTCATCCCAGTACATGCCGGGGGTCAGAGAATCGTTTTCGGCGGTTTCCAGCGGCAGTCGCGCGAACGCCACGCAACGCCAGTTGGAATCCCAGTCAATGCGCAGCTCATGAGCATAAAGCATCATGATCCAGCCTGTGGCGATTCGTGATTCGGCATCGCTGCCAAGACCGGCGGAAAAGGCATCGCCGAGGGCACGCTCTCCCGCTTCGAATTCCACGCCGATACCATAATCGGCCAAGGTGGAAGGCACGGGAATCTCCCGATAGCGCACGTCATGGATGCGCTTCATGGTGCTGACGGATTCGACGGCTGCCCATACTTCATCCGGCACACCCTGAGGGCGCACGGGGCGTCCGTCGTTGGACGCTCCCGTAGGAAATGCGTAGATGTCGGCCATATCTCTAGGGTATGGGCGAACGGGCCGAATCGTGGTATTTACGCGCGGTTCGGCCCGTCGCATTAATACACGGTGAAGCCGTGGTCCTTGACTGGTGGTCACCGTTCGCGGTGGCGCGTGGTCCGTCTG
>ENA-OQKC01000835-OQKC01000835.1-human-gut-metagenome-genome-assembly--contig:-NODE-835-length-11986-cov-2.743064_pt1 | contig 11986 bp, 10 predicted proteins | sample MGYA00242774_ERZ504790 | MGnify/ENA primary metagenome ERZ504790 (study PRJEB26092, sample SAMD00036419) | human gut metagenome | host: Homo sapiens | study: EMG produced TPA metagenomics assembly of...
ATTTATTTGCATTGATCTGTTCAATGAGTTTATTCACGGCTTGTAGTGATGATGATGATGAAAATTGGAAGAAAGTGCCTAGTCAGATTATTACAGCTGAAAATCTGGAACTGGAAACTAATATTCCGACAAGTTCTGATGCTAGTGTGAAATTAGCGATGACCGATGCGCAGAATGGTATTTTGACGTTGAATAAAGTGGTTAGAGGTGCAGATGAAATAGAAATTAATGTGACTGTTGTTGAACAGACAGACGGTACTTTTAAGTTTCAAGGCGAGAAAAGTGTAACGCCTGCTACTAAGGCGGCTTGGGTGCTGCTTAGCTCTACGAATGTGAAAGTTTCGGGTACTATCACATTAGAAGGGAAAGCTACAGTTACGGTTTCTACGGAGTTTGTAGGAGATATCGTGAAGAAATATCAGTTGTGTGATGCTGTTTATTATGCTGATTCTAAAGATAGAACCAATATTTATGCTCCGGGAAGATTGACTTGGGTATCGCCTTATGGAGAAGGTGGTAATGCAGGGATTGCAGCGGATAATATCTCGACAGTAGGGACGAATGTCCTATCTGCGGCTATGATACAGCTTTTGAAAGATGTAGAGTTCAAAGCTGATGGTTCTATTGTAGCCAGCTATGCAGAAGAAATAAACATTACTATGGATCAGATGATTATGGCCGGTATGGGGCAGCTCCCTTCAACGGACGGCATTGTTTGGAAAACTTCTCCCACAAATCTGGCTTATTGGTATGTGAAGGGTGAGCATATCTATGTTGTGCTGAATATTCCTGCCATTGTAACCGAAGCATTGAAAGATGCTGAGGATTCTCAAATGACTCCGGAAGCTGTTTTGCAGATTATAGAAATGGTGAAGAGCATGAGTGGAGCTGACATCAAGAATTTGTTGGGTCAGTTGTTGGCTGGACTTGAAGATGATAATATGCTGAAAAAGTTAGATATTTCTAAAATTTCTGATAGTGATATTGAAAAGCTGATTAGCTATGTAATCGATGGTTTCCCCTTGAACTATAGAACCACCCAATTGGAGATAAAGAACGAGGAAGAGCTCGTAAGAACGGTAAATGATCTCTCTATCTATTTGGATAAGGATTTATTTGATATTTTTATGCCTGCTCTCTATCCGATGTTACCTGATGTAGATGCGTTGTTAAAGAACACGAACATTGAATTCAGGGGACAGAGTATACCTTTGTGGAATATGATTCAGATGCTGACTGCCTTGAACTCAATGACTGAAATAGAAGGAATTTGGAATGTTACTACCAGATTCAATTTAGGTATAAGTCTTGGTGACAATTCTTATAAAAAATAAGAAAAGATTTTTCTTTATCTATAAAGAGGGTTCTGTGCTTGGAATCCTCTTTTTTATTTTTTTGTTCGTTTTATTATAGAATAAAATACATTATCTTTGCCTGCATCAAATTTGAATAAATATGACTGAAACGGAAAGACTGCAAATCATTGCCCTTGTCAAGAACGAGGTCGTCCCTGCCATTGGTTGTACAGAACCTATAGCAGTAGCATTGTGTGTAGCAAAGGCTGTGGAAGTGTTGAATAAGCGTCCCGAAAAGATAACCGTATTGCTGAGTGCCAATATTCTGAAGAATGCAATGGGAGTGGGTATTCCTGGTACGGGGATGATTGGATTACCGATTGCTGTGGCGCTTGGCGCTTTAATAGGCAAGTCGGTATATCAATTGGAGGTTTTGAAAGACAGTACCCCTGATGCAGTGGAGGCAGGAAAGCGTTTCATAGAAGAAAAGCGTATCCATATATCCTTAAAAGACGATATAGAAGAGAAACTTTATATAGAAGTCTGCTGTGAAGCCGATACGGACAAGGCAACCGCCATTATTGCTGGTGGACATACTTGCTTTACTTATATAACGCACAACGGGGATATCCTGCTGGACAACAACCGCTTCTTGCATCGAAGAGAGGATGTATTGGACTTGACTTTACGCAAAGTGTATGACTTCGCCATGACCAACCCCATTAGACGACATCCGTTTTATTCTTGATACGGCACGACTGAACAAGACTGCCGCCGAACGTTCCTTCGAAGGTGAATATGGTCATGGACTGGGTAAAATCCTACGTGGCACTTACGAACACCGGATTATGGGCGACAGTGTCTTCTCTCATATCCTTTCTTACACTTCGGGAGCATGTGATGCCCGTATGGCCGGTGCCATGATTCCGGTGATGAGCAATTCCGGCAGTGGCAATCAAGGGATATCCGCTACCCTTCCCGTACTGGTCTATGCCGAAGAAAATGGAAAATCGGAAGAAGAATTGATTCGTGCCTTGATGTTGAGCCATTTAACAGTAATCTATATCAAGCAGAGTTTGGGACGCTTATCTGCCTTATGCGGTTGTGTGGTTGCTGCCACGGGTTCCAGTTGCGGTATAACCTGGCTAATGGGAGGAACTTATGAACAAGTGGCATATGCTGTGCAGAACATGATTGCCAATCTTACCGGAATGATTTGTGATGGTGCCAAACCCAGTTGTGCATTGAAAGTAACTACCGGAGTTTCAACCGCAGTGCTTTCAGCCATCATGGCCATGGAAAACCGTTGTGTGACTTCCGTAGAAGGTATTATTGATGAGGATGTGGATCAAAGTATCCGTAATCTGACAAAAATCGGTTCTTAAAGGAATGAATGAAACGGATAAATTGGTATTGGAGATAATGACAAGTAAATAATATAGAATTGAAAATTAAAGAATTAAAAATTAAAGAATTACCATGCGGCATGCTTAATACTGTGTAGTCTGATTCTTTAATTTTTAATTCTTTAATTTTTAATTCTTAATTCTTTAGTGGCAGCATCCACCTCCACATTCATGGTCGCCGCATCCGTCGCCACAGTCACCACAACCGCAGCTGCCGCAACCGCCACCCATCATACGGGCAACTTCAGCAAGCTCTTCGTTCGTAGCCGGGCGGCTTTCCACCACTTCTCCGGTAAAGTTCAAATCACAACCTGCGAGTGGATGATTCATGTCCATTACAACTACGTCTTCCTTTACTTCTACTACACTTCCATTGATGCGTTGACCTTCAGAAGTCATCAAGGGGATGACGGCGCCTTCCACTACACGGTCGCTGTCGAATTCTCCTTCTATCATGAAGATTTCTTTGGGGAGGTCAATAACATGGTCGTCGTCATATTCACCATAAGCTTCTGATGCCGGAATGGTAAAGTCGAATTTATCGCCTATCTGCAAGTCTTTTATCTGGGCTTCAAAAGGGTTCGAGTGTCATTCCCAGACCTGAGATAAACTGAAAAGGATGCTCTACGGGTGCTTCTTCTTCGAAATCTTTTTCTCCGTTTTACGATTGAGTACAGCTTATATGCTACGGTGATGTACTTGTTTTCTACTGTTTCCATTAATTTTCTATCTTTATTTAATTAGTAAATACTTTTTTTTGAGTATTTGAAGAGACAAAGATACGAATTATTTGTTTCGGGATGTAGAGAGCCTTTGGTAATTTTCAGATTATTAAATGGTTTCAATGATTGGCAATACATTTACATTGGCTGTCTGAATGGTGCTATTTAGAACTGTTAAGTGATAAAATAGGATTTTAGGGCGATATTTTCTTACGATTATTCATATTTATCTTATTTTTTTCTTCAATTTGTTTGGAGATTATAAAAAAGCCCTTACCTTTGCAGCACGTTTGAAACAAAAAAGAAGAATTAAGTTATGAATTTACATACATCTATTAACCTGGCAGTCCTGCATATTATTCGCGTCGTGGTGGTGGCATCAAGAGCGTGAGAAAGGTTATGTATGTATTCGTACGTTAGAAGATAATTTATTAAGCCTTTCTCACTATAGTGGGAGAGGCTTTTTCATTAAAAGGAGATTTGAAAATGAAGCATCAGTTACGCAGCTCGTTCAGCACACAAGGTCGCCGCATGGCGGGAGCCCGTGCATTGTGGACGGCGAATGGTATGAAGAAGGAACAGATGGGTAAGCCCATTATCGCTATAGTCAATTCATTTACACAATTCGTCCCCGGGCATGTACATCTGCACGAAATAGGCCAGTTTGTAAAGGAAGAGATTGAAAAACTGGGGTGTTTTGCTGCGGAGTTCAATACGATTGCCATTGACGACGGTATCGCTATGGGACACGACGGTATGCTTTATTCCCTGCCTTCAAGAGATATCATTGCCGATAGTGTGGAGTATATGGTAAATGCCCATAAGGCAGATGCTATGGTTTGCATCAGTAACTGTGACAAGATTACTCCGGGGATGCTGATGGCGGCTATGAGGCTGAATATACCGACTGTGTTTGTTTCAGGCGGTCCGATGGAAGCCGGGGAATGGAACGGACAGCATTTGGATTTGATTGATGCCATGATTAAATCTGCTGATGAAAGTGTGGGCGATAAAGAGGTGGCACAGATTGAGCAACATGCCTGCCCCACTTGCGGATGCTGCTCAGGCATGTTTACCGCTAATTCCATGAATTGCTTGAATGAAGCGATTGGATTGGCACTGCCCGGTAACGGCACGATTGTAGCCACTCACGAAAATCGCAAGAAACTATTTGAGGATGCAGCCAGGTTGATTGTAGAGAATGCCTTTAGATATTATGAAGAAGGGGATGAGAGTGTACTCCCGCGCAGTATTGCTACCCGCGAGGCATTTTTGAATGCCATGACGCTGGATATTGCGATGGGCGGTTCCACTAATACGGTACTTCATTTGTTGGCTGTGGCTCACGAAGCCGGAGCGGATTTTAAGATGGACGACATTGACATGCTCTCCCGCAAGACCCCCTGCTTATGCAAGGTGGCTCCCAATACCCAAAAGTATCATGTACAAGACGTTAACCGTGCCGGTGGCATCATTGCCATCATGGATGAGCTTGCCAAGGGCGGATTGGTCGATACGAATGTCCACCGTGTGGATGGAATGACGTTGGCAGAGGCAATCGACCGGTATAGTATTACCAGCTCTAATGTATGTAAAGAGGCAATCAAGAAATACTCCAGTGCGGCAGCCGGAAAGTTCAATCTGGTACTCGGCTCACAAAATGCGTCTTATAAGGAACTCGATACGGACCGTGCGACCGGTTGTATCCGTGATTTGGAACATGCATACAGCAAGGATGGCGGTCTGGCGGTTTTGAAGGGAAATATAGCTCAGGACGGTTGCGTTGTCAAGACTGCCGGTGTAGACGAGAGTATCTGGAAATTTACGGGGCCGGCGAAAGTCTTCGACTCACAAGATGCGGCTTGCGACGGTATTCTGGGTGGAAAGGTGGTCAGTGGAGACGTCGTCGTCATCACTCACGAAGGGCCGAAAGGTGGACCGGGTATGCAAGAGATGCTTTATCCTACTTCTTATATCAAATCCCGCCATCTGGGTAAGGAGTGTGCATTGATTACCGACGGGCGTTTCAGTGGTGGTACTTCCGGACTAAGCATCGGACATGTTTCTCCCGAAGCGGCTGCCGGTGGTAATATCGGCAAGATTAAGGATGGGGATATTATTGAAATTGATATACCGAACCGTTCTATCAATGTGAAGTTGACGGATGAAGAGCTTGCAGCACGCCCTATGACTCCGGTAACCCGCAACCGTGAAGTCTCCAAAGCATTGAAAGCATATGCCAGTATGGTGAGTTCCGCTGACAAAGGGGCTGTGAGGCTGATTGATTAAAAGCCCCCCTTTCCGAAAGCGAGGGGAGGAGAGAATGAAACAAATTTTTCAAGCTACTATTGAGCTTTTAAATATAATGAATAGATAAAGTATGGCTGATAATAATAAAAAGAGTAACTTTTCCTCCCTCTCCCAAGGAGAGGGTCGGGGTGAGGCTCTAATAACAGGCGCAGAAGCATTGATGCGCTCTCTGGAGCATCAGGGAGTAAAGACTATTTTCGGTTATCCGGGAGGGAGCATCATGCCGGTATTCGATGCCTTATACGACCATCGGAAGGAATTGAACCACATCTTGGTTCGTCATGAACAAGGAGCAACCCATGCGGCACAAGGCTTTGCACGTGTATCAGGCGAGGTTGGCGTTTGTCTGGTTACCAGTGGACCGGGTGCTACCAATACTATCACGGGCATTGCAGATGCCATGATTGACAGTACGCCTATCGTTGTCATTGCCGGCCAGGTAGGGACGAACTTCTTGGGTACGGATGCATTTCAGGAAGTGGACTTGGTAGGCATTACTCAGCCTATCACGAAATGGAGTTACCAGATTCGTCGTGCAGAAGATGTGGCCTGGGCAGTGGCACGTGCTTTCTATGTGGCAAAGAGCGGACGTCCGGGACCGGTCGTGCTGGATTTTGCTAAAAACGCCCAAGTGGAGAAAACAGAATATGCGCCTACTAAGGTGGACTATGTCCGTAGCTATCTTCCCGTTCCCGAAATGGAGCCGGAGGCCATACGGAAGGCTGCTGAATTAATAAATGGTGCGGAACGGCCTTTGGTGCTGGTAGGACAAGGCGTGGAGCTGGGAGAAGCCCAGCAAGAGCTTCGTGCTTTCATTGAGAAAGCCGGAATGCCTGCCGGATGCACTTTATTGGGACTTTCCGCATTACCTACGAACCATCCGTTGAACAAAGGAATGCTTGGTATGCACGGTAACCTGGGGCCCAATATCAATACCAATAAATGTGATGTCCTTATCGCCGTAGGCATGCGCTTTGATGACCGTGTGACGGGTAAATTGGAAACATATGCCAAGCAGGCGAAGATTATCCACTTTGATATTGACCCTGCCGAAATAGATAAGAATGTAAAGACTGATGTTGCTGTCCTGGGAGATTGCAAAGAGACACTGGCTGCCGTTACCCAATTGCTGGAACCCGCCAACCATCAGGAATGGATTGACAGTTTCCGGCAATACGAGGAAGTGGAAGAGGAAAAGGTAATCCGTCCGGAATTACATCCGGCAGGAAAAGCGCTAAGCATGGGTGAGGTGGTGCGTGCTGTGAGTGAGGCTACCCATAACGAGGCGATATTGGTGACTGATGTCGGCCAGAATCAGATGATGTCCGCCCGTTATTTCAAATACAGCAAGGAACGTAGCATTGTTACTTCCGGTGGCCTGGGTACTATGGGCTTCGGCCTTCCGGCAGCTATCGGTGCCACTTTTGGACGTCCGGACCGCACGGTATGCGTATTCATGGGAGACGGCGGCTTGCAGATGAACCTGCAGGAACTGGGTACCATCATGGAACAAAAGGCTCCGGTGAAGATGATTCTGTTGAACAATAACTTCCTGGGCAATGTTCGTCAATGGCAGGCGATGTTCTTCAATCGTCGTTATTCGTTTACTCCGATGATGAATCCGGATTATATGAAGATTGCTTCGGCATATGATATTCCTGCACGCAGGGTAATGACCCGCGAGGAGCTGGCAAAAGCGATTGACGAGATGATAGCGACTGACGGACCGTTCCTGCTCGAAGCTTGTGTGGAGGAAGAAGGAAATGTAATGCCGATGACACCTCCGGGCGGTTCGGTCAATCAGATGTTGTTGGAATGCTGAAGTCATGCGAAATTAAAGAATTTACTCTATCTATGGATAAAAAACTATATACAATCATTGTTCATTCGGAAAACTTTGCCGGTTTGCTGAATCAGGTGACGGCTGTGTTTACCCGCCGGCAGATAAACATCGAGAGTTTGAATGTATCGGCCTCCTCCATCAAGGGGGTACATAAATATACCATTACCGCTTGGACGGACAAGGATACCATTGAAAAGGTGACCAAGCAGATTACCAAGAAAATAGATGTGCTGCAAGCCCATTATTTCACGGATGATGAAATCTATCAGCACGAGATTGCCCTTTATAAAATAACGACCCCTACGCTGGAAGAAAAACCGGAGGTGTCCAAAGTAATCCGTAAGTACAATGCCCGTATTGTGGAGGTGAATGCTGTATTTGCCATTGTTGAGAAGAATGGCATGAGTGAGGAAATAACCAATCTTTATGAGGAGTTGCGCCAGTTGGATTGCGTACTTCAGTTCGTCCGTTCGGGTCGCGTAGCCATTACGACCAGCTGCTTTGAGCGTGTCAATGAATATCTAGCGGACCGTGAAGCAAAATATCGTCAAAGTAAACACCAAGAATCATGATGAGCGAGAACAATAAGATAGGTACCTACAAGTTTGTTGCCGAACCGTTTCATGTCGACTTTACCGGACGGCTGACAATGGGAGTATTGGGCAACCATTTGTTGAATTGTGCGGGTTTCCATGCCAGCGACCGCGGTTTTGGCATCGCGACTCTAAACGAGGACAATTATACTTGGGTATTGTCCCGTCTGGCTGTCGAACTGGATGAAATGCCTTATCAGTACGAAGATTTCTCCATTCAGACTTGGGTGGAGAATGTCTATCGCCTTTTTACAGACCGTAATTTCGCTATCATCGATAAGGAGGGTAAGAAGATTGGGTATGCACGTTCCGTTTGGGCGATGATTAGCATGAATACCCGTAAGCCGGCAGATTTGCTGGCTCTTCATAGTGGCAGCATTGTAGATTATGTTTGCGATGAGCCTTGCCCGATAGAAAAACCTTCGCGGATAAAGGTGGCCTCAAAGGAACCGGTTGCTGCTTTGGTAGCCAAATACAGTGATATTGACATTAACGGGCATGTGAACAGCATCCGTTACATCGAGCATATCCTTGATTTGTTCCCGATAGAGATGTATAAGGAGAAGCGCATCCGTCGTTTTGAAATGGCATATGTAGCCGAAAGCTATTATGGGGATGAGTTGACTTTGTTCATGGATGATGCCGGTGAGGGCGTTTACGATGTGGAGGTGAAAAAGAATGGCAGCGAAGTGGTCTGTCGCTCTAAAGTGATATTTACAGAGAAATAAATAAATTTATCAACGTTGGCGTAAGCCACAAATAAAAATTAAAACAAAAAATGGCACAATTGAATTTTGGCGGTGTTATTGAAAATGTAATGACCCGCGAAGAATTTCCTTTGGAAAAAGCACGTGAGATTTTGAAAGATGAAACAATTGCAGTAATCGGTTATGGCGTACAAGGCCCGGGCCAGGCTTGCAACTTGCGTGATAACGGTTTCAATGTGATTGTAGGACAACGTCCGGGTAAGACATACGAAAAGGCTGTGGCTGACGGATGGGTACCGGGTGAGACTTTGTTCGGCATCGAAGAGGCTTGTCAGAAAGGTACTATCGTCATGTGTCTGTTGTCTGACGCAGCTGTAATGTCTGTATGGCCGACTATCAAACCTTATTTGACTCCCGGAAAGGCTCTTTACTTCTCTCATGGTTTTGCTATTACCTGGAACGACCGTACCGGCGTGGTTCCTCCTAAAGATATTGATGTTATTATGGTTGCTCCCAAAGGTTCCGGTACTTCACTTCGTACCATGTTCCTCGAGGGTCGTGGCTTGAACTCATCATATGCCGTCTATCAGGATGCTACGGGTAAGGCTTTTGACAAGACGATTGCACTGGGTATCGGCATCGGTTCGGGATATTTGTTCGAGACAACTTTCATCCGTGAAGCCACTTCCGACTTGACCGGTGAACGTGGTTCCTTGATGGGTGCTATCCAGGGATTACTGTTGGCTCAGTATGAGGTATTGCGCGAAAACGGCCATACTCCTTCTGAAGCATTCAATGAAACAGTGGAAGAGTTGACTCAATCTTTGATGCCATTGTTTGCCAAGAATGGTATGGACTGGATGTATGCCAACTGTTCTACTACGGCACAGCGTGGTGCGCTGGATTGGATGACCCCGTTCCATGATGCCATCAAGCCGGTTGTACAGAAATTGTATGCAAGTGTGAAGTCGGGTAACGAAGCTCAGATTTCTATCGACAGTAACTCCAAACCCGATTATCGTGAGAAGCTGAATGCAGAATTGAAAGCCTTGCGTGAAAGCGAAATGTGGCAGACAGCTGTTACTGTTCGTAAACTTCGTCCGGAAAACAATTAATCAGCTTTATATAAATAGGTGAAATACCCTCTTCGGTGTTACCGGAGGGGGTATTTCTTTATTATTGATTCCCTATATTTTGAATAAACTCCAATAGCTTCGGTAAAAACCGTGATGTTTCAGCGTCTCTGCCTCTCCCAATATTACCAGCTTCATACGTGCCCGGTGATGGCTACATTCATTCTCCTTAAATCATTCAGGAATCCTATCTGCCCTTCTTCGTTGGCGTCGGACAAGGCTGATGAAGATAACATCGCGCTCTTGCCCTTGGAAGCCATCCACCGTATTTACAGTGAACAAGCTGCGATAAGGCTTGAGTGAAGCGTCTGCCTTTATCTTGTTGCGGAGATATTGCACTTGTGCCTTGTAAGGGGAGATGATGCCGAAGTCTATTTTTTCTTCCAGAATGCGGTTGCCACTGATACGGTTGATGTAGATTTTCAGTTCTGATAGGAGCAGGTCCGCTTCCGCCTTATTAATGCGCCCGAAAGTCTCTCCCACAAATTCTTCTTTGAAATCCATTTCGGAGGTGTCAATCCAGTGGATGGGGGTATCCCAGTCCAGGATGCCCCGGTAACGCACTTCGGAAGCGGCTTCCAACTCGCCATTATAAAACCATTGGGAAGGAAATTTCATGATTTCCTCGTGCATGCGGTATTGTACTTTCAGCAAAGAGACAACGGCAGGTTTGTTGGACACCACTTTCTCCATCAATGTTCGTTCCAGACCTCCACGGGCGGCTTCGTAGCATTTTATGGTGGGCGGAAGTTGGCAGTGGTCACCCGCCAATACCACGCGGTCTGCTTTTCGGATAGCTATCCAGCAGGCAGCCTCTAAGGCCTGGGCTGCTTCATCAATGAAAAGGGTGCCGAAACGGCGTCCGTTCAGCAGCCGGTGATTGCTGCTTACCAGCGTGGAGGCTATGACATGTGCCCCATCAAAAAGCTCTGAATTGATTTGTATTTCCAATGCGGTGGCGCGGTCGCGCAGGCGGCTCATACGGCTGCGTACTCCTTCGCGTTCGTCATAGCTGCCACGGCGGGCACGGCTGCCCAGTTCACGGAGATTTTTCCGGATGCTCCACAGTTCCGGATAAAGCGGATGGTTCTCGAAACGACGCTCGTAGGTAAAGGAAAGCATCTTGTCGTTGACACGGGTCGGATTGCCGATACGCAGGACATTGACGCCACGGTCCACAAGTTTTTTCCGAAATCCAGTCGACGGCAGTATTGCTTTGGGCACATACCAGTACCTGCGGTTCCCGATGCAGGGTTTCATAGATGGCTTCCACTAAGGTGGTCGTTTTTCCGGTTCCCGGAGGACCATGTACAATGGCCACGTCGCGGGCACACAGCACTTTGTTTACAGCTGTCTCCTGCGTGGAGTTCAGCCAGGGAAACCGTACGGGGTAGAGCTCTCGGAAACCGGCTTTCGAGGTTCCCAGCAATATGTCCCGCAATTCGGCCAGGCGGTTGCCTTTGGAGCGTAACGTATCTTCCAAGGCTTCGAACATGGTCCGATAGGATGTTTCGTCGAAATAAAGTTGCACGCCGAGGTTGTCCGTTTCCTGCACTTCCATAACGGCACCGGCTCCGGGCATTATCGCTACCATCCGTGTCTCGTCGGCATAGCTTACGGTAGCGGTGAAGTTCATATAGGTTATTTTTCCATCGGCAGACTGGCGGAAAAAACATACGGGACGGCCGAACTCAAAATTATGTTCTATATCGGTATTTTCTGTGTGTGTAATTTCTATTACTAATTGATTCAGTGAATTATAGTAACTTCGTCCCGGAGTGGCAGGATACCAGCAAAGTCCCCGTTTCACTTTCCGGGCAACCCCCATGTTTTCGGTTTGGCGTTTGAATTCCTCTTTTTCGTATTCGTATTCCATGCGCAGCAAAAGTTGCTGCTGTTGGAGGTGAATAATAGGACTATTTGAATCTTGTTCCTTCATGGTTGCAAAGGTAATCATTCTTCGCTTCCGACGGAAAA
>ENA-OQKC01000836-OQKC01000836.1-human-gut-metagenome-genome-assembly--contig:-NODE-836-length-11986-cov-1.848975_pt1 | contig 11986 bp, 9 predicted proteins | sample MGYA00242774_ERZ504790 | MGnify/ENA primary metagenome ERZ504790 (study PRJEB26092, sample SAMD00036419) | human gut metagenome | host: Homo sapiens | study: EMG produced TPA metagenomics assembly of...
ACCAATAACTTTCTTGGCCTCGTTCAGACTTTCTACCAAACGAGTCGGATCCATCGCTTTGGTGTTGTGAGCAAAGTAGGTATGGGATTTCTTCTCAATTTCTACCGCACGCTGGATACGCTTGTCGTGTTCCTCGGTTGTTTCCTTGAACTCATCCATGTCAAATAGTGTAGGCTGGTGGATGAGATTCTTTTTTGTATCAAGTACGATAATCTCTTCCATGATGTTTTCCATCAGTGAAGAATCATTGTCGGCAATGGGGATATAGATACCCAAGGATTTGCGAATCTGGTTCTGCTTGCGATAAAGCACCTTCATGATAATCTTGTCCACTGGATTGGTATCTTCATCAAAAAGGGTAAAAATGGCTACTTCTTTCTCAGTTTGGCCAAAACGGTCGATACGACCGTTACGCTGCTCCATGCGGTTGGGATTCCACGGTAAGTCATAATGAATGATACTGTTAAATCCCGTTTGAAGATTGACTCCTTCTGATAGACAATCGGTACATACAAGGACATGACGAGGTGACCTTGACAGTTCGTCAATTTTCATCTTCCGGTCTTCATCCGTAAGACGGCTGGTAACGACTTCTATGGCCACATCTTTGTATCTCTTATCAGAGGACAAACATTTGGCTATATAATTTTTGCAATATTCGGCTGTCTGAATGTATTGGCAGAAAACAATAGGGTTATAATTTGAGTTTAATGCAAATTCCACATTCTTTGTCAACTCGCTTACTTTGTTGTCTTGCTTATTTTCCTTGATTTCACGAAGCCGTGTAATAAAAGAACGGAACTTGACCTTTTCGCTGTTGGAAGATTCTTCGTATGATTCCCGGGAGTACATCATCGCCAAGAAGCCCGTCTTTCAGCGCATCATTGAACTTGTATGCTTTTCCTCATCTTACCGCAACATCGTCAGAGTCATTGGAACGCTTGGCAATCTTGTTCTGTAACATACTGATGCCGGCTTCAGGACTTGACATGACGCCTCGGATTAGTGCCAATAAATCCCAATAAATATAGCGTTGTTTCACCTTGCCCAAGGTACGGGCTATCTTTACTCCCTCACGTACATAGTCTATAATATCCATCAAAAGTGCATGGTATTGTTTGCTAAGTGCATAAGTGGCATCAAACTGTACACGAGATGGAAAGATTATATCGTCACCTACATAAGGTTTTACGTCTGCTCGACGACGCTGAATGAAATAATGGGACAGTTCCTCACGCTGCTTTGCATCCTCTAAAGTGAAATTCCTGAATTCCGGCTTTAATAAGCCGATGACAGACTGAAATTCTTCGCTGTTTCCACTATGAGGTGTAGCCGTCAAAAGTACAATGTGGCGTTCCGTATTTGCCAAATCCGAAAGCAAGGAATGGCGTAATTGCTGCCCTTTGTTCGCACCCTTGGGCTTGGCGCATGTATGGGCTTCATCCACAATGATGAACTCGGGACAATGCTGCAAGAACATGGGCTTACGGTCGGAAGACTTGATGTAGTCGATGGAGATAATTTGAAATGGAACATCACGGAGCACGCTTTGATTGGCACGCATATTCTTTTCCAAACGGCTGATAGTGCTGGAACGGATGATTTCGGCTTCCAGACCGAATTTATCTCGTATCTCATTTTGCCACTGTTCACAAAGATGTGGTAAGCAGATGACAGCAAAACGCTGTATCTCTCTGCGGTCAAGCAATTCTTTGGCTATAAGCAATGACTCTAAAGTCTTGCCAATACCAACGTCATCAGAGATAAGAAGTCGTATCTGTTTGTGTTTGAGGGCGAGAATCAGAGGCACCATCTGGTAGGGACGAGGTTCAAAAGAAAGTTTTCCCAAACACTGAAATGGCCCGGCCACGTCACGAAACGAGAGCCTGCACGCATTGTAAAGAATGCGTGCGGCTTCAGGATAGCTGTTTACACCCACATCTTCCGGTGATGGTTTGCGGAAATTGTATGAGCTTACCGTGGAATCAAGTTTATCGCCATACAGAGGTTTATATAAACCAATGGTCTCGGCATCAGTTCCTCCAAGAGGCTTGATGACAAGTAGGTCTTTATCTGATGATTGCTGAACCACCCAAGGACGTGAGCGAAATTCAACGAGTGTTCCTGTCTTATAATCCATGTCTATTAACTTATGGGGATAAATATATCAGAATGTGCGGCCACAAAATCTGCTAAAGAAGTTGCATAGTGCCATGCTATCACTATATAGCCGGCATCTTCAAGCACCTCACGTTTATTTCGGTCATCTTCTTGTACCTCCGGCAAATCGTGGGGCGTACCGTCACAGAAGATGACAATTCTGTCACCATACATGAAATCCGGCTGCACGTAATACTGCTCCGGGAACATAGGCTGTGCCTTGTCCGGCAGGCGGAGTTTATGCTCATAAAGGTATTTCAGAAACTCGTACTCCGTACTACTATTGTGGTCACGGGCTGCTTCAAGAGCTTCGTATTGTTTATCGTAACTTTGGTACTGACCGGCAGAACGTACCTCTATATCAGCGTTCATCATGATGCAAAGCGTATTGTAAATTTTACGCACATCGATAAGTTGATGATACGGCTGGTTGTAATAGTTGAGTAGATTTGTATAGTCTGCCGGTATTAGTTTCTCACGTTCTTCATCAGAAAGCAGTGATGATTTTTTATAGCAAATTTCATAGGCCCGTTTTACAACGGCGTGATAAGAGGCAGGCTCAGCAACGAGGCGACTTAAAACGCCTAAAGAACCTTCCGCATTTTCATAGATGAGTACGTTGGGGATTTTCTCTTCGCCCATCACATCTGCACCTATCTCGCTGCCCTCAATTTGGAACACATCTTCTATGGCCTGCTTAAAGGCATAGAGAAATGTACGCACGGCTCCCTTGTCTCCAAGCGCAAGAGCTTCAAGCGGCTGAATATAGATGGCATTGGCCGTTGTTTCCGTAAACAACTTGACATACTTGATGTGACTGGGTTCTTCCGGATGTTCTTGCTGCTTTTGTGCATAAATTGTCATACGCTCTGAACTAATCCAGTCACCTGTTTTTGTGTCGAATGCAAATCCGTTTGCATTATTGTCATTCTTGGATTCAAGGATGTAAGTCAGGCGGCATGAAGGTATATATCGTATATTGGCAAGATGGGTACCATTGCCAGTCTTCAGTTCGCACATACTCATTGCATGCGTGTCATCAGATGAAAAGTAGGTCTTTAGTTGATAGAACTTTCGGCTACGTTCTTCTTCCTGACAAGTGATTTTTTCTGTTTCCTGTGCCACCATATCCTGTGATTGGATGCAGTAACCGGGGATCATTCTTGAAATACCATCGAGACTTTCACCTGTGATAATATCGGTATGGTGGGCTGCATTTTCCTGATTTTTATAGATTACTCCTGTCTTGGGATTATAGAAGTAATTATTTGGGAGTCGGGTCACCTGTGAGCATCATACGTGAGATTACGGAATTTACCCTCCATTATTGTAGATGATATTCTGCGGACCGAACTCAGTTAATGCTAATGATTTGGCACGACTCAAATACTCAACCTTGTCACTATTCTTATATTGTAAAAGAGCACGTTGAGGAAGTTTCGTGAAGTTATAACCGGGTAAAAAGCCCTCACTTGCAAAGTAACGGTATGGATAAAACTCATTTTCCTCTGCATTTTTACCTTGATTTTGACCAAGCAACATATCACGAAGTTCTATACCACGTTTTTCTTTTAGCAGGGCCTCCTTTTTCTCGTTGGAATTTTCTCCGTACACATTGTTCCGGAGAATAGTCTGCGCTTCTTCAATTTGTTGTTGCGCCAATTTATATAAGCTACGCCAGCGATTCAATGCCTTATCGAAATCAGCCAGATAGTTGTTGAGTATGTTATCCATCCAACTATTCGTAAACCAATATGGCAATTCATTAGAAATTCTGTTTGACAGATATTGGTCTGCAATCACCTGCTTAAAAATCTGTTTAATCTCAGTTTTTCGCTCATCGGAAAGTTGAAGATGGTGTACGACTTCCTGCTTTAAGGTAATTGCATTAGCATTACTATAATCAACAAGGTCTGCAATGCCATTAGACAACTGAAGAATAGGGCATATTGAAAGTATCGTAGAATGAAAATGTGTAGAGAACAACTCTTCGTTGACCAATTCCATACGCGGAGCCTTTACCTCACCACTTACCATTTTCTCTGGATGACGAAGATAGTAATTCTCGTGGGAGTTACGGGGACGGCAGTATGTGTAGATCAAAGCCGCCTGACCGCTACGTCCAGCACGTCCGGCACGCTGTGTATAGTTTGCCGGCGTAGGAGGCACATTGCGCATACCGACAATAGACAGATCTTTGATGTCGATACCTAACTCCATTGTAGGAGAGCAATAAAGTACTGGAAATTCACCGTTACGGAACTGTCGTTCACGTTCTTCACGCTCTGATTTAGATACCTGTCCGGTATGGTCTTTGGCTTCCAATTTCACGTTCGCCATAGGGATCTGTTTGTAAAACTCTTGAAAATACTTATTCGGAGTATATACAATTTCATCGCCTATTGTCCTAATTTTGATGAGGTCGGCTCGAATATTCTTTTCATCGCCTTTTCTCCCACAAAATGCAGGAATAGTACAACTGATAAGCACCGTCATTTTCTTGAATATAATTACCTAGTGCGGCAAATAATGACTGCATATAAGCGACATATTCTTCGGCAGAGTTGATTGTCACAGCACTTCCGTTTGCATTTAGAAAATCACGAACAAAATAAGCAAGTTTAGAGCGATAACCGGCAACCTCCTTACCGTATGACTTTCGCTTGTTTTGTGGCTTTACAAAACACAAAGCGTGAGCGGACGCAATTTTATCATTGTCATCCAACGTCCATGGACTTTTAAGATTCTCTCGAACCTGTTTTTCTGTATCCCTTGCTGCTTCTTCCGTTCTTTCATCAGAATAGATACACAGTTTATGACGCATATAGTCCAATATCTGAACGATGAAACGTTCTTTGCTCTCATCGGACAAACCCTCTAATTGAGGTATGTACATACAAACGTTCGCTGCCATTTTCACCCGTTATCTCATCATGAAGAAATTCGTAGTTAATTTTCAGTAAAGCACAATCTTCCAAATTGGGCATATTAACTTGCCAGTTTCCAGCCAAATCATCAAAAATGATAGTGCCCAAATATCTCTCCATGACACTTTCCACTTTCTTTGCACGACCACCACTCCAGTTTGGATAACGGAAGTAGTCTTCGTGAGAAAGGTTAAGATGTTTGAATACAAGTCGAGCAATTTTATCACTACCAACAGGAACTTTAAAATTTTTTACTGCATTCCATATTGCAGAACGGATTTTTCCAATGCGTATAAAGTCATTAAAGTGTCCGGCCTGGAGTGCAGCATCTTGACGAGCATCCACAAAGGTCATAACTTTCCTGTCGGCTGAATCGACTCCGGCATTATTCATTTTAATGATGTTCTCATAAGAAAGTACTGTGGTGGCCGTACTTCTACCTTCACTGCCAATCTTTGAAAGTTTTGACCATTCTTTACTGGAACCCGAGAAAATGGCCTTGGCCGTCGGATCATACTTCAGTGGACTTGGTATGTAGACACCCTCGATTGAATTTTCAAGCATATCTTCAGTTTCAGACAATTGCCCAAATACATTGAAATATATTTTCTTAGGGAATCGATTTGAGTATGTTTTCTTGAATTTACGATTTCCTTGTCTATCTAACTTATACCAATCTTCTGGTATGTCATCCGAATTGGGGTCAAGCAGGAGGTCGTCTATACATTCATTGTCGTGAGGCACAATAATATATCCATTATCAACGGATTGTTCCTGCTCTTCTTCGTCAGAATCATTTCGTTCATCGAAATTGCGAGGTGAAAGTGTCCCGTTACTAATTTTAACCGAATATAGTTCATGTCCGCTAAGACGGCTGAACATGATGGGATAATACATTACCTTGCTACTTTCATTTGACAACTCTTCACAATATTAATTTTTCCTCTACAGTGATATATCTATCCCTTGGATTTCCTAAAGTAGCATAAACATTACCGGTTTGGGGAATAAACTGGTGAATTTTATAAGGCAAAAGATTGGTACCATGATTGACGTTTACTTCATTACACCAATTCAGAACACCTATGATATGGGAAAAACACTTTTCTTGCGATATAGTCCCGTCTATATCGTGGAATAATTTTTCTGCAATATTTTCAATAGAACATGGCGTTCCTCTGAAATATTTCCGTTCTTCAACGTCATAACGCAATGCTACGTTCTGCTCAATCCAGTTTGTCGTGGGAAAATCCTGAATCAAAGTGGCGTTCAGTTCAGATGGTATAGGCGCATTGATTGCCGCAACCAAATCAGATTTAGTGTAATGTGGATTTGTTAAGCCGGCCTTTAAGGTTTCGTCTACTACTTGACTTGAATCATATGTGCTACCAAAAATGCAAGAAGCCACATCTGCAACCTTTTGGCGTTGTTCTTTGTAAGAAAGTTTGTCATCTGCCACCATAGTCGCAGATGTACCAAAACACAGTACCTCACCTTTTGCTTGTGCTTTAATGCGACGAATCAAAAATGACACATCACTTCCTTGCATACCACGATAAGTGTGCAGTTCATCAAATACGAGATAATGCAAATTTTCAAGGAAACAATCTCTAAGATGTTTCTCGTCGCCTGCACGAGTCATCAATAACTCCAGCATCATATAGTTAGTCAATATGATGTTAGGAGGCGTTTGTTGCATCCGTTCACGAGCCTGCGAGTCTTCTTGTCCTGTATATTTTCCGAAAGTAAAGGGACATTTTTTTCCTATTGTTTCTTCATATTGTTGCTGATAACGACCTAATTCTTCTGCCTGTGAGTTAATCAAAGCATTCATCGGGTACACAATGATGGCTATTGTCTTCTCAATGCAATCTTCTTGATGTTGTAAGACATAGTTAAAGATGGTAGCCATAAAAGTACGCGATTTGCCGGAACCCGTACCGGAGGTGACAATAAACTCTTTGTTTTGACATCCCAATTCGATTGCTTCTTGCTGATGTTTATAAAAAGGAGTCTTAAAAAATTGTTCCAAATCACTATGAATAGGAAGCCCCCTTTCTATCAATTGAGAAACGCCAATACCTTGGGCAAAGTTTGGATTGAATTGAATTAAAGCCTTAGGCCATAATTTCTCATCCTGAATCGCTTCACAGACCTTTTGCTTTATCCGTTCATCTTTTATAGAGACAAAACTTCCGATGTAGTTTTTATAACTACTCTTTAATTGGTTATATATGCTAATTATATTCATTCTGACTAATATTTAATTTATTGTATATCATCTATTTACCTTATACCGGCAATGAACGGATACTTTTATAGGTTCATCGAGGGTGATAATAGTTTTGCGTAAGCTGTCTGTGCAGTATATGAGTTCTATCATATTCTCTTGAAGATAGAAGTTCCCAAAGATACTATCACATTGAACACAGCCGAATGAAGGATATGCTCCTCCAATCGTTTTGCTATATCTTGGTTTTATATCACCCATAATGAATGTTTCTGACGGATGTTCTTGTATATACCTCTTAAATCCCTTGATGATAGAGGGGTTGAATGTGAGGTCTTCATCTATCATTAAATTCTGTCCATCAATCACCACGCCTTTTTGTGAAAAGAGGCGATTGACGAAATATACATCATTTTCTTTATGACACTTCCAACATCTGTTTTATAGAAGCATAATTCTACTTTGTTGATTTCTGCTTGTTCCGCTAAACTTTATCTTGCCATCAATAATGGAATGAAGGAACGAAATAACTCAATTTGATTAGTTGGAGTTATTCATCCAACTTTTGAATTAGAGACATACCTATTTACCTTATCTGTTTTGGATATAAGGTTAAAACATGGAAGACTCTGTTCTTGATAAGATGAGTTTCTAGTTGGCAATAGTAACCAACATCCGCAAACACGCTCCTTACGCATAGCTTTGTATGCAACTTCTACATTGCGAGGACATTTACACACGTTGAAAGCCACTTTGTATGTTTTATGTTCTACAACTATATCTGCATTCCAGGTGGCAGACCTTACTTGGTTATATAGTCTAAACCCCATGGCTTTGCAAACGTCAATAATAGCTGATATGATTGTTTCTTTATTTATACTCATAATTTTGTTTGTTCTTCTTTCTCCCTTCTCTCTTTTACCTTATCCATCCCCGGCATCTTTTTGGCTAATACGCTTTCTCCAGCAGGGAAATAGAGTGGAAAGACTTGAATCAAGAAACTTACAATGTCATTACGCTTCTTACCCATATTGAAAAATGTAGAGCAAACGCGTAGTACTAAGTTCTTGCTGACTGCATGTTTCGTAGGGTTGGATTTTTATGGAAGGAGGTAGTATAAAGTCATGTTGGGCAAACGATAACGCACTGGCAAGAATTGCTTTTTGCTCTTCCTCGGTAAATATCTTTATTTTCCCTGCCAGCCATTCAAGCTCTCCTTGCAGAAGGACTTGTTGTTTTTCATTTTGATGTTCCAAAAGAATGGAAACCTTTTCCTGTTCTTTTGCCGTTAGGGCTTCCTCTAATTTTTGATTCTTACGTTTTACAGTGTTATACTTTTCCATATAAGCTACAGCAATGCAAAAATATCCGACTGCAATATCTAAAGCCAATACTGCATGAAACCTTATTTTAGCTGTCATGTCAGTTTGTATGTCGATATAATCGCAGGTCATAAAAGCTATCAGAATCATAAGGGTTGCGCCCACATACATTGTTCTGTATTTGGCTTTTGAACTTATTGGGGCTATGCCTAGTAATAAGGCTATGGCTAAGAAAGCTATAAGCAAGGTAAAGACTAATATGAATATCGCCATAATCCTATTCTTGTTTATGGTTTGACAATAATGCGCCAATAGCCAGCTTTATCCGAACCTTCATGCGTAAGAATCCCTCTGTCTCGAAGGTTTTTTATCTGTTTCTTGACACCATCTAAAGAGATACCCAATTCATCTGCCATTTTTTCACGAGTTATCATCGGGTTAGATATAACCATATCTATTATACGCTGAGCTGTTCTACCAACAGGTTTGTTAGTATTCCTTTTTACAGGGTACTTTTTGGGGGTACTATTTTCGTTTACAGGGTACTTTTTCACCGAACTTTCTTCGTTTACAGGGTACTTTTCGAGGGTACTATTTACCCTGTTGGCTACTTCTTCCACAGGAATTCTTCCGTTCTCGTCCCAGTTCAGGTTATAGAACGTGGTATAGAAAGAAGTCGCTTCCGTTTGATATTGCGGTTCTTTTCCTTGCAGGAAGTTGGGTAGTTTTTCCGTCAATTCTCGCATTTTGCGTAAGCCGGAACCTCGTTTCTCCATATAGTCCAGCTGTGTGAACACATCCGCAATGACGGGATTGCGGCGCATGGACGGCACTTTGTATATGTCACGGTCTTGAATTTGTGTACCGTCAAGCATGGCACCGGGCGATACCAGTTCCACTCGGTCATCGTAAATGTCAATATGTACTTCGCCACCCATTACCGTATAATCTCTATGGATAAGATGGTTTACCAACCCTTCAAAGATTGCACGGTCGGAATAGTCGGGGAGATTCAGACGATAGTTCGGCATCTTCACCCATCCGCTCATGGTGTAGTTCTTGATGAAGTCCATGCCGTATTTCAATAGCAATACTAGGTTAGCCCGATGTTCTACGGAACTGATGGCATCATCTTTATAAAGTCCGGTCCAACGGGTGCAGAAGATACGCGATTGGAATACGGTGCAATTATCCACGAACAATAATCCGGCATTGGTTAGTTTACCATCAGGAGTAACCAGACCGAATGATTCCAGATACTTGTCATTCCATTCCTGATGGGTTTGCTCACGGAAAGTATTGGCGAGAATAATAAATGAGTGCTTGCTGGCATCCACTTGTGTAGGAAGAGAATCCCATGTCATGTGTGTACCTTTCAATACCAACGAAAGAAGTTGTTGTGAATTACACTCCACGCTTTCATTGCCAACCCGTACATATGCGGTACGTGTTCCGTCCTGATAATAGTAATAAGGTGTAAGCGTTCCTGCCTTTACTTTCACTTCAAGCAAAGAGTGCCCTTCGTGTTCTATCGGAATAAGTTGAACTTCCGGAACAGGGTCAAGTCTTGCCTTTATCATTTCGCTGATAAAGTCGGCATCGGCTTGTGGATTCTCTAAACCTACAATCACTCCATTATCGTTCACTCCATAGAACAAACTGCCACCATCCGTATTGGCAAAAGCCGATACAGATTTAAGCCATGACTTCACCTTCTTACGTTCCAGCATTTCCTTGAAATCGTAAGCCGAGCATTCCGCTATCAATGTATTGTTTTGAATTTGCATCGTTTCCTTATAATTGTTAGGGTACAACTCCCCAATATTATGTACAAAGATAAGGATAAAAGTGGAGATTCTGTTAAAATTGACACAGACTTTTGATTTTTATGCGTTTACATCTCTTTATTTATGAATAAAAATCGTACTTTTGCAGTCAAGAGCCGTGGTTGCTTCTGGATGCTTATTTTCGGATTTGCGATATAATTGCAACACGTGTACGCAAGTTGCTCATACTGAGATAATGTTGATTTTGAGGAAGTCAAATGATTCCGATAAGGATACAGATAATAAACAATAAGCAAAAGCGTGCAGCTCAATGAGTTGCACGCTTTTTGCATTTATGGGGTTCATGGTTGCTATGTGTTTTCTATGGGCTTTTTTATCTCTTATTTGCGACATGTTTGCGACACGTCTTATTTGGCGATAAGGTACAACTTAAATTGATATAAACCATTTAAAACGAGAAGAATATGCCAAGAGGAAATTACACTATTCAAAGAAGTTGCGAGGAGTGCGGTAAAATCTTTACTCCTCCGACATTAGTGTCGAAGTATTGTTGCCCTGCTTGTTCCAAGAGGGCGTATAAGAAAAGACAAATCGCAAAAGAGAAAGAAGCGATACGCCAAGCACTGATTAGACGAATACCATCCAGTAAGGGGTATCTAACCGTAAAGGAAGCTATGCTGATTTACGGAATTAGTAAAGACGTTCTTTATCGTATGATACGGCAAGGCTTGATACCGTCATACAATTTTGGTCAGCGTCTGATACGCCTTAGTCGGCAGTATATGGATGAACACTTCAAAACAAAGGCAGGGAGTAGAAAGAGAAAAAAGGAGGCATTGTCCTTTGAACCCAAAGATTGTTACACCATCGGAGAGATCGCAAAGAAGTTCCATATCAATGACAGCAGTGTGTTTAAGCACATACGCCGTCATTCTATTCCTACACGCCAAATCGGTAACTATGTTTATGTTCCCAAATCTGAAATTGATAAATTGTATAAGTCGTTATGAAGAAAGCATTACCCAATACCAAAGTGACCGTCAAACTCAGAAGGTCGAATTATAAAGAAGAGTGGTATCTGATTATAGAGTCATACCCAGTGTATAAGCGAGGTTCTAAACGGGCAAGCCGTGTGGTGGAATCTATCAACAGAACTATATCCACACCCATTTGGGATAAGTCATCCATAGCACGAATCTTAGCCGGATGGAACATTCAACTATAAGCCTAAACGTGATTTGAATGGAATTATCCAATGCCGTTCAACGATAGACCAAGAGGCTTGCATCTATGCCGACAATGTGCGGAAGTTACGGCAGCATGAATACGATAGTGCCATCCTATACACTGATAAGGAAACGAAATCGCTGCACAGAATGAGCGGAGCGAACAGGATTTATACAGTATTTCAATCGTATTATAAGCACACGTCATACCCATAGTTCCGATTCGATTATAGTCAACTGGAGGCGTGTAGGTGAAGTTATGAAAATGTATTCACAGGGCAACCATTACCATTCAAGGCGTATTCCGTTAAACTGCTTGAAGATATAAAGATGT
>ENA-OQKC01000837-OQKC01000837.1-human-gut-metagenome-genome-assembly--contig:-NODE-837-length-11983-cov-4.383350_pt1 | contig 11983 bp, 16 predicted proteins | sample MGYA00242774_ERZ504790 | MGnify/ENA primary metagenome ERZ504790 (study PRJEB26092, sample SAMD00036419) | human gut metagenome | host: Homo sapiens | study: EMG produced TPA metagenomics assembly of...
CTGCAGCAGCAGAGGAAGCACCTGCAAAAGCAGAAGAAAAACCGGCAGCAAAAGCTGCAAAAACAACCCGCACAACAGCAAAGAAAACAACGACAAAGAAAGCGGCTGCACCGAAAAAACCAGCAGCAGTGAAAAAGCCGGCAGAGAAAAAATCACCTGCAAAAGCAGCAAAGAAAGAAGCGGAGCAGGAGATGATTCTGCAGTTCGGCGGAAGAGAAATCAAGGAGAAAGATCTGTACGAGAGAATCCAGCAGATCTGGATCGAAGGATATGGCAAGAAAGCAGAAGAATTAAAGAGCCTGAAGGTTTATGTAAAACCGGAGGAATTTACTGCTTACTACGTAATCAATGATGATGTAACCGGAAGCATTGATCTGTAAGTATTATGTACCAGCTCTGCAGGAGCAAGAAAAAAGCGTGAGCTTTTCCGAAAAGAAAAGAGCTCACGCTTTTTGATGCCTGTTCCGGCATCAGGATGTTATACCGGGATGATTAGTACTGGCCAGAAGAACCGCCGGACATCTGGCGTTCCTGCTGCTCAATCATCTTTTTGACCATATAACCTCCGACAGAACCATTCTGTTTGGAAGTCAGGTTACCGTTGTAGCCATCACTGAGCGGCACGCCGAGTTCGCTTGCCACCTCAAATTTGAATTTGTCCAGAGCGCCTTTTGCTTCTGGTACTGCTGCGGTATTCGATGAACGATTCGCCATGTTCATTCCCTCCTTTATCTTTGTGCTTGTTAAAAGCTGCTGTGAAGCAGATCCGGATGTGTTTTTCATCTGTTCTGCTACGGTCATAGTATGTGGAAAGAAAACAAAAATAAACTTCCAGATTCTGTATTTTTTCCGGAAAAGCGGAGAAAGTAAAAGAAGAAGGAAAAATGGAACGGCAGAAAAAAATATAAAAACTGTGTAAAAAATTCACAAAAAGAATTGCGTATTGAGAATAAATTTGTTATAATTGCTGTACATGGTAGTAAAAACAGGAGAAGGGGCGGTTTGCAGTAATGAATATTGGAATCATAGCACACAACAGCAAGAAGAGTCTGATCGAGGATTTCTGTATTGCATACAAGGGAATCCTCATGAAACATGAGGTGTACGCCACCGGAACCACCGGACGGCGGATTGAAGAGGTGACGAACCTTCATGTACACAAGTTTCTGCCTGGAAGCGTAGGCGGAGACAAACAGTTTACCGAGATGATTGAACGCGGCGATATGGATATGGTAATTTTCTTTTACAATCCGACGATGATCAATCCGAAAGAGCCGGATGTCTACAAAATTATCCGTACCTGCGACCAGTACAATATCCCGATTGCAACAAATATCGGAACCGCGGAGTCTCTGATTTTGGGACTTGCAAGAGGAGATCTGGACTGGAGAGAGCAGTTGAAAGCCGACTGATCCATCAAACAAAAACAGTAAGGACGAAAATAAGACCAACATGAGAGTAATAGCAGGAAAATGCCGGAGTCTTCCATTAAAGACGGTTCCCGGCAGACAGACCCGGCCGACGACGGACCGGATCAAAGAAACCTTATTTAATATGCTTCAGCCGTATCTGCCGGATGCGCGTTTTCTCGATCTGTTCGCCGGAAGCGGGGCGATCGGAATCGAGGCGTTGAGCCGCGGAGCCGAGCGCGCGTGGTTCGTAGAGCAGAACAAAGCTGCAGCAGACTGTATCCGGCAGAATTTAAAATTTACGAAGCTGGAACAGCAGGCAGTGCTCCTGCCCATGGAAGCGCATGCAGCTCTGCAGTCGCTTCAGGGAGAGGAGCCTTTTGACTGCATTTTTATGGACCCGCCATACGATAAGGGACTGGAAAAGGACGTGCTGTATGCGTTCCGCGACGCCTCTTTTATCGGTGAGGATACCTTAATTATTGTAGAAGCATCGCTGAATACTGATTTCGACTGGGCGGAGGATGCCGGATACGAAATTCTGAAGAAAAAAATCTATAAGACAAATGTCCATGTATTCCTTACCCCGAAAAGCAAACACGAAGGAGTAAAAGAATCATGAAGACAGCCGTATACCCGGGAACTTTTGACCCTGTAACGTATGGTCATCTGGATGTCATTCTGCGTGCATCCAAGCTTTTTGACCGCGTAATCGTGGGAGTTTTACATAATTCCTCAAAATCTCCGTTGTTTTCTGTGGAAGAACGTGTTAATATACTAAAGAAAGCGACCCAGGACATTCCAAATGTCGAAGTCCGTTCTTTCAGCGGGCTCGCTGTTGATTTTGCGAAGGAATGCCAGGCGCATACGATCGTCCGCGGACTCCGCGCGATCACAGACTTTGAATATGAACTGCAGATGGCACAGACGAACCGCGTTCTGGAACCGGAAGTAGATACCACGTTTCTGATTACCTCGCTGGAGTATGCGTACCTCAGCTCCACGGTAGTAAAAGAAGTAGCTGCTTTTGGCGGCGACATTCACAAATTTGTTCCGGATTTTGTGGAAAAAGAAATCCGCGCAAAGTATGCCGCCCGAAATTCAGAAGGAATGCCGCAGGATAAAAGATAAGGAGAATTAAAATGAGCAGCAGAATTGAACAGATCATCGAAGAAATTGAGGAGTATGTAGAGAGCTGTAAATATCAGCCGCTGTCTACCAAACCAAAATCGTTGTAAATAAAGAAGAATTAGAAGAGCTTCTCCGTGAGCTCCGTCTGAAAACACCGGACGAGATCAAACGGTACCAGAAGATCATCAGCAACAAAGATGCGATTCTGGCAGATGCACAGAACAAGGCAGATGCCATCATTGCAGAGGCACAGGCAAAGGCAAGAGAGATGGTAGAGCAGAGTGAAGTGATGCAGTCAGCATACGCACAGGCAAATGAGACCGTCAACAATGCAAACCAGCAGGCACAGGAAATCCTGGATGCTGCAACCAACGATGCCAACAGCATCCGTCTCGGTGCCATCGGATATACCGATGATATGCTTGCCAACTTAAGCAATATTATGACGACTGCATTAAACGATGCAGGAGAGAAATACAACAGCTTTGTAGAATCCCTGACAAGCTGCTACAATACTGTTGTTCAGAACAGAAGTGAGCTCTCCCCGCAGGGTGCTCCGGAAGAAGAGCAGCCAGAGGAAGAAGTTGTCGTACCGGAATATGATCCGGCATCAGAAGAGGAAAGCGAAGAGGAATAAACCAAGCGTTCCTGCGAAAGCAGCACAGCAGAGCTTCCCGGCAAGATAAGGCCAGAGGGGCAGACCGCTGTTATGGATCATACAGTTTGTCTGGGCAGCGACAGAGAGACCGCCGAAGGCGGCGCAGGTAAGGACAGCAGAGACTTTTCCGGCGTAAGGAAGAGAGGACGCGGCAAGTTGTGCGATTCCCGTCGTGATTTCCAGCACGCCGCAGAGCAGGGGCGAGGCGGAACCAAACGGATGCAGATCCATCAGAAGTCCGGACAGAATGGAAAACAGGATGATGTATCCGCCAAGCTGTGTAATGATTTCAAATCCGTTCATGATAGAGGTGTCCAGCAGGTTTCCTTTGGAAGTCTGTTTTGACATCTCTTTTTTTTCCATGGAATGTGTCCGATGGGCGGTGTGCCGGTGCAGGCGGAAGCGGCGGAAAACAAGCCGGAACAGAAAACCAGTTAGAAAATTGGAACCGTAAAGCACGCCGAAGACGAAGCCGGGATGGATCTGTCCGGAAAACGCAGTTAAGATAACATAGGAAGACAGAAAGGCAGGACTCGGACTGCTGCAGAAGGTTAAAAGATAGCACGCTTCGTTCCGGTCAATTTCTTCTGCCTCATAGAGCTGGGCAGTGATGCGCGCTCCCATGGGAAAACCGCAGAAAAGACCGAGAAAAAGTGCATAAAACCCAGCCGGGGAAAGACCGAAAACCGTTTGAAAAAAAACTTCTGCACGGGCAGAGATCCGCCGCGCGGCTCCTGTTTCCAGAAGAAGGGATGTCAGAATCAGAAACGGCAGAAGTGACGGAAGAATGGTATGAAACCAGAGATTGACACCCTCGCAGGCATAGAAAAAAGTCCGCGCGGGAAAGATAAGAAGACAGAAAAAAGAAGCAGGGAAGAGAGAAATAAAAGTGATTTTTTCATGACGTTCGAACCTCCTCCCGCTTTCTAAAATAGAGTATGACGAAGCTTTGAAAAAAAGAAGATGGGAGAAGAAAAAATGAGCGTATTAGCAGGATTAAAACCGGAACGGGTATTTTATTATTTTGAAGAGCTCTGCCGCATTCCGCACGGCTCCGGAAACACAAAAGAAGTGAGCGACTATCTGGTTCAGTTTGCAAGGGACCATGAATTATCCTGGTATCAGGATGCGTCCAACAACGTGATCATCCGCCGCCCGGCATCGAAGGGATGTGAATTGGCTCCGACCGTGATTCTGCAGGGCCACTGCGATATGGTCTGCGAGAAGAAGCCGGGCAGCAGCCACGATTTTACGAAGGACGGCCTTGAGCTTCACATCGACGGCGATGAGATTTATGCCAGGGACACGACGCTTGGCGGAGACGACGGAATTGCCGTTGCCTATATGCTGGCTGTGCTGGAATCGGATGATCTGCAGCTTCCGGCCATCGAGGCACTGATTACGACGGATGAAGAGATCGGACTGCTCGGCGCAGCAGCATTAACGGGATGAATTAAGGGAGACACTGTTAAATATGGATTCTGAAGAGGAAGGCATTCTCACCGTATCGTGCGCAGGCGGTATGACAGCCATGATGGATCTGCCGGTGCGCAGAAGCGAAGTGATGGGTGAGCAGATGGAAGTGACGATTTCCGGTCTTGCCGGTGGCCATTCCGGTACGGAAATCCACAAAAACCGTGCCAACTCCAACATTCTGGCGGGCCGTTTCCTGTACGAACTGGCAGGAAAGATGGATTATGCCCTGATCGAGCTGGAGGGCGGTTTAAAAGCAACGCCATTCCGCGGACAACCCGCATGCTTCTTGCCATCGACGGCGGAGAGAAAGAGATCTTAAAAGAGGAAGCATCACGCTTCACCGAAAATCTTTGCAGAGAGTACAGCGGAACAGATGACGGTATTACCGTTACGGTAGAGAAAACAGGCGAGGGCGCTGGCACCGGCGCTTCATCCGGTCAGCCTGCAGAAAACCGTCTTTTTCCTGATGAATCTTCCGAACGGGGTACAGAAGATGAGCGGCCAGATCCCGGGACTGGTGGAAACATCCCTGAACCTCGGTATTCTGAAATTAGAGCCGGGATCACCTGCATGCGTGTGCGAGTGTGCGGAGCTCCGTGGGAAGTGCAAAGGAAGCCCTTTCCGACAAGCTGGAGTATCTGATCGGTTTCCTGGGCGGTGAGTTCCACGTAGAGGGCGCGTACCCGGCATGGGAGTATAAAGAGGATTCTGCCCTCCGCAATCTGATGGTGGCGGAATATGAAGCCATGTATGGACAGAAACCGGCAGTGGAAGCGATTCATGCCGGACTGGAATGCGGTCTGTTCTATGAAAAGCTTTCCGGTCTTGACTGTGTATCTTTCGGTCCGAACATGAAAGCAATCCACACGACCGAGGAGCGGCTTTCGATTTCCTCCGTGGAGAGAACGTATCAGTACCTGTGCCGCGTTCTGGAGCAGCTTTCGAAACGGCAGGCATAAAAAACTGCCCGTGTCTATTTCAAAAAAGTTTCTGAAAAACAGTCATAAAACAGAAAAGACAGGCATAAAGTAACAGGGTGGGGATTGAATTTCCAAAACGTTTACCATCCGATAAGAAAAATGGCTGAAAGCAGGAGCAAAAAAGGAGATTAGGGGACATGGATATACTGTTATGGCATGAGATTCTGGAACCATACGAGCTGGCTGTCAAGGAATTACAGGTGAAATTCCGGCATCTGATCAAGGAGCACCACGGAAAAGGGCTGTACTCACCGATCGAGAGCGTGAGCGGCCGTGTGAAGAGTGTTTCCAGTATTCTGGAAAAAATGCAGAGAAAGGGCATTGTGCCCGAAGAGATGGAGGAGCAGGTGGAGGATATCGCGGGCATCCGCATCATCTGCCAGTTCGTTGAAGATATCGAAAAGGTTGCCGACCTGATCCAGAAGCGGTCGGATATTGAGATTAAGAGCGAGAAAGACTACATCCGCCACATGAAGGACAGCGGTTACCGGAGCTATCACCTCATTGTTTACTATACCGTGGAGACGATGAACGGCCCGAAGCGCATCCAGGTGGAAATCCAGATCCGCACGATGGCGATGGATTTCTGGGCGACGATTGAGCACTCGCTGCAGTACAAATATAAGGCAAACATTCCGGATCACATCCGGGAGCGCTTAAGCGCAGCTGCAAAGGCGATTATTGTGCTGGATAATGAGATGTCCTCTGTGCGGAGTGAGATTATGGATGCACAGAATTCCTCCCAGATACAGCGGAATCTGATCACGGATATCCTGAATAATATCGAGAATCTTTACAAGGTGACGAACAAACGCGAAGTAGAAAAAATTCAGGATGAGTTTTATCACATCTATGCGCAGAACGATCTGCAGGAGTTAAAACGGTTCCACAAAGAACTGGATCTAATTGCAGAGGGATACCGCGCACAGGCAATTACAGACGAACTTTAGAACAAAAGGGGATAAACGGATATGATCACACTGCCGGAAGCCTTTGAGCAGGAGATGAAACAGCTGCTCGGTGAGGAAGAATATGAGGCATACCGCAAGACATTTGACGAGGCGGTACATAGAGGACTGCGGGTAAACAACGGAAAAATTTCGACAGAAGAGTTTCTTAGGCGGACCGATATTCCGCTTAAGAAGGTTCCGTGGATCCCAAATGGATTTTATTACGATGAAGAGAGCTGCAATCCGGCAAAGGATGCCGATTACTATGCGGGCCTGTATTATCTGCAGGAGCCGAGTGCGATGACACCGGCATCCCGCCTTCCAATTGAGCCGGATGACCGTGTGCTCGATCTCTGTGCGGCACCGGGCGGAAAGGCAACGGAGCTGGGAAGCCGGATCGGTGAGGGCGGCATGCTGCTGGCAAACGATATCAGCAATTCGCGGGCGAAGGCGCTGCTGCGCAACCTGGAAATCCAGGGAGTGGGACGTCTTCTCGTGACGAGCGAGGATCCGGAAAAATTAGTAACCTTGTATCCGGCCTTTTTTGACAAGATCCTTCTTGACGCGCCGTGCTCTGGGGAGGGCATGTTCCGAAAAGAGAGCTCAATGCTGCGCTACTACAGTGAAAATGGGCCGGAGCATTATGTGCCGATCCAGAAAAAACTGATCGAGCAGGCGTATCAGATGCTTGCAGAGGGCGGAGAGCTGCTGTACTCTACCTGTACGTTTTCTGTAAAGGAGAACGAAGAGGTCATCGCAGGGCTGCTGGATGCGCATCCGGATATGGAAGTGCAGGAAATTACCCCGGGTTACGAAGGGTTTGCGCCGGGAGTATCCGTGAATGGCCGCGATCTTTCCCGGTGCGTTCATATTTTCCCGCAGCGGATGGAGGGAGAAGGCCATTTCGTGGCGCTCCTGAAAAAGCAGGGAGAGAGCCGGAAACGGCAGCCTTCCCGCCTTTTGGAAACGACAAAGAAGCTGCCGAAAGAGGCGGAAGAGTTTCTTGCTGGCGTGCGCATGGACTGGAAGAATGGTTCGTTTGCCCTTGTGAAAGACCAGCTCTATTTTCTGCCGGAAGGTGTCTGTGCGGCAAAGGGTCTGCGCTATCTGCGGACCGGACTTTCGCTTGGCACCGTTAAGAAAAACCGCTTCGAGCCGTCCCAGGCGCTGGCGGCGTATCTGAAAAAAGAAGAATACGTTTCGTGTTTGACCATTCCCAAGGGAGATGACCGTGTCATGCGCTACTTAAAGGGTGAGACACTCTCGTTTTCCGAGGAAGAGTGTCAGGGGAAAAAGGACTGGGTGCTTGTGTGCCTGGATGATTTCCCACTTGGCTGGGGAAAAATAAACAACGGAACGTTAAAGAATAAATATTATGCAGGATGGCGGATGGTATGAGTAAATTACGACTCGATAAATATCTGGCGGACATGGGTGTGGGAACACGCCAGGAAGTAAAGGCCCTGGTCCGGAAGGGACGGGTGGCCGTAGACGGAATTACGGCAAAAGCCCCGGAACTGAAAGTCGACCCGGATGAAGCGCAGGTGACTGTGGACGGAAACAGCATTTCCTATGTGAAAATGGAATACTGGATGCTCCACAAACCGGCGGGTGTCGTCTCTGCGACGGAGGACCGCCGTGACCGGACCGTACTCGATCTTTTAAGTGGTGCGGCAAGAAAAGACCTCTTTCCGGTCGGACGGCTCGACAAGGACACCGAAGGGCTGCTGCTGATTACGAACGACGGAGCCCTTTCCCACCGGCTGCTCTCTCCGAAATCGCATGTCTCGAAAGTGTATGAGGCCGTGATTGACGGAAAAGTGACAGAAGAAGATCGGCAGGCATTTGCCGAAGGGCTCGACATTGGGGACGACAAACCGACACTTCCGGCCGAGCTTACCATTCTGGAAACGACAGAAAAAGAGCCTGGCATTTTTGAAAGCCGGATCCGCATTACCATCTGTGAGGGCCGCTTCCACCAGATCAAGCGCATGTTTGAGAAGGTCGGAAAAACGGTCGTCTATTTGAAACGGCTGTCGATGGGGAGCCTGGAACTTGATCCGGCGCTGCCAAAGGGCAGTGCCCGTCTCCTGACGCAGGAAGAAAAAGCGGCGCTTGGCATAGCGGACGCCGAAACACAGAAAGGAAAGTAAAGCATGCCTTTTTTACCAATTACAAGAGAAGAGATGAAGGAACGGGGAATCGAACAGTTTGACTTTGTCTATGTCATCGGAGATGCCTACGTGGACCATTCCTCGTTCGGACCGGCAATCATCAGCCGTGTGCTCGAGGCGAACGGCTATTCCGTCGGCATCATCTCACAGCCGGACTGGAAGGACGAGAACAGCATTTCGATTTTCGGTGAACCGCGTCTTGGCTTTCTTGTCTCTTCCGGAAATATGGATTCCATGGTCAACCATTATACCGTGGCGAAAAAGCACCGAAAAACAGATGCCTTTACGCCGGGCGGTGTCATGGGAAAACGGCCGGACCGCGCGGTTACCGTGTACGGCAATCTGATCCGGAGAACGTATAAACATACACCGATGATCCTCGGCGGCATCGAGGCATCACTCCGGCGCCTTTCGCATTACGATTACTGGTCTGACCAGGTGCGCCGCTCCGTCCTTCTCGATTCCGGTGCGGATCTGATTTCGTACGGAATGGGAGAACTTTCGATCGTAGCGATTGCAGATGCACTTGCGGCCGGCATTGACGTTCATGATATCACCTTTATTCCGGGAACCGTTTATCGGAGCAAAACGCTGGATCACCTGATTGACCCGGTGGTGCTGCCGTCATTCGAGGAGGTGCGGGAGAGCAAGCGGACGTATGCGGAGAGCTTTGCGATTCAGTATAAAAATACCGATGCCATCAATGCGAAGCCGATGGCAGAGCCGTATGAGGGCCAGGGCTACATTGTACAGAATCCGCCTTCCCGTCCTTTGACAGAGCAGGAGATGGATGATGTCTATGCGCTTCCATACATGCGCGCCTATCACCCAAGCTATGAAAAACGACGGCGGTGTGCCGGCGCTTGGAGAAATCAAATACAGTCTGACGAGCAATCGCGGCTGCTTTGGATCCTGCAGTTTCTGCGCGTTGACGTTCCACGAGGGACGTGTTGTGCAGACAAGAAGCCACGAATCCATTCTGGCGGAAGCGCGGCAGATGGTTCAGGAAAAAGAATTTAAAGGCTATATTCACGATGTCGGCGGCCCGACGGCGGATTTCCGCGGTCCGGCATGCAAAAAGCAGCTCACCAAAGGCGCCTGCCCGAACCGGAACTGTCTCTTCCCGGAGCCGTGTAAAAATATGGTGGCAGATCACAGAGATTATGTGAAGCTGCTGCGGGAATTAAAAGACATTCCGGGCGTGAAGAAAGTCTTTATCCGCTCTGGCATCCGTTTTGACTATGTCCTAGCCGATAAAGACCAGACGTTCCTTTCCGAGCTGGTAAAGGATCACGTCAGCGGTCAGCTCCGCGTTGCGCCGGAGCACGTTTCGAACCGTGTGCTTTCCTATATGGGAAAACCGCGCCACGAAGTATATCAGGAATTTATCCGCCGCTTCGATGCGTGCAACAAAAAGACGGGGAAGCAGCAGTACGCACTTCCGTATTTTATGTCGTCCCATCCGGGGTGTGACTTGGAGGATGCGGTGGAGCTTGCCGAGTACATCCGCGATATGGGATTTATCCCGGAGCAGGCACAGGACTTCTATCCGACGCCTTCCACACTTTCCACCTGTATGTACTATACCGGTCTTGACCCGCGGACGATGGATCCGGTTTACGTGCCGAAATCGCCGCATGAGAAGGCGATGCAGCGTGCGCTGATTCAGTACCGGAATCCGGAGAACTATGAGCTCGTCTGCGAGGCACTGCGCCGGACACACCGGGAGGATCTGATCGGATTCGGACCGAAATGTCTCGTACGGCCGAGAAAGATGGCCGGGAGGCAGGAAAACCGTCAAGAGGAAAAGGGTCCAACGGAAAAGGCTTTGGCCAGAAGACGGCGAATGACCGTTCCGGACAGGGAAAAGCAAAAACAGGCGGACGGCCGAAAAAGACGCTCCGCAACGTGCACAAAAAGAAATAAACACGCAGAAGATGAGCGGGGATCTTATCGAAGAAGGGAAATGACAGAAGAATGAAGATCAGAAAAGGGGATTACGGCTATATCCGCCGGGAAAAGAAAAAAAGACTGCTTGTGACACTGGGACTGTTCGTCCTTCCGGCCATCGTTTTTATTGTCGGGCTTGTGCTTGCAGACGGAAACAAGAGCAACATTTTTACGGTTGTCGCCGTAGTAGGCTGTCTGCCGGGCTGCCGCGCCGCCGTCGGTTTTATCATGATGGTTATGCAAAAGCCAGTGGACAAAGCAGTGTACGATGCCATTGAGGCAAAAAAAGGAAAACTGCTGATGGGATATGAAATGTATATCACACAGGAAAAATCGAGTCTGATGATCGAAGCAGCGGCGTTCTGCGGTGAGGAGATCGCCTGCTACACCACGCGCGCCAAAGACCAGAAACAGATCGAGGACTGCACTACGTATCTGAACAAGATCATCCGTGCCAACGGCTACAAATGCCATGTGAAGATTTTTGATCGGGAAAAAGCATTTCTGGAGCGCCTCGATTCCCTGAACCGCAACTACGATGAGCTGGAAAAGAGCGCCAGTGAAAACTTCAAACCGGATGAGCGGTACCCGGATCTGTCCCGCACGGAACTGGTGAAACACACGATGCTGGCGCTGGCACTGTAGGAGACCATTGCTATGAGAGAACTGACCGTGACAGAAAAAGACTGCGCGCAGCAGCTCATCAAATATCTGTCCAAATATATGGAGGAGGCGCCAAAGAGTTTCTTCTATAAAATGCTGCGAAAGAAAAACATTGTGCTGAACCAGAAAAAGGCGGACGGCAGTGAAAAGCTGAAAACAGGCGATACGATCCGGATGTATCTGGCGGAAGAGACCATCGAAAAATTTCGGAAAACACCGGAAAAACCGGCGGCTGGAAAACAGGTAAAGTATCCGAAGCTGGATATCGTCTATGAAGACGAAAAAGTAATTTTCCTGAACAAGCCGGCAGGTGTCCTCTCACAGAAGGCGAAAGAGACGGATGTGAGCCTTACCGAAGCGCTCGGCGCCTATCTTTCGGAAAAAAATGCCGGGGAGGAGACCATGTTCCGCGCCGGACTCTGCAATCGTCTGGACCGGAACACCAGCGGTCTGATTCTTGCCGGAAAAACCGTTGCGGCGACGCAGCAGCTTTTCAGAACTGATCGCAGAGCGGGCTGTTGGAAAATACTATCTGACGGTTGTAAAAGGAACCGTGACAGAGACAGAGCGGATCCGCGGATATCTCACAAAA
>ENA-OQKC01000840-OQKC01000840.1-human-gut-metagenome-genome-assembly--contig:-NODE-840-length-11952-cov-3.327104_pt1 | contig 11952 bp, 10 predicted proteins | sample MGYA00242774_ERZ504790 | MGnify/ENA primary metagenome ERZ504790 (study PRJEB26092, sample SAMD00036419) | human gut metagenome | host: Homo sapiens | study: EMG produced TPA metagenomics assembly of...
GACACCCCGGGTTTACGGACAGCAAGAAGCCTATACACGCTTCTTTGCAGACCTGGACGAAGGGCAGCAATTGATAAGGGAATACCTGGACGAGGGACGGTGACAACAACAAAATTCAAAGAGTATGATATGCTGACCAACGGCAAGACCTTGAAGGAGTGGTTAAAGTTTGCCAACTCACTACGTTTGCGCCTTGCCATGCGCATCTCCAATGTAGATGCAACACTTGCCAAAGACCAAGCAACCAAAGCACTGAATGACAATCAAGGTGTACTGGAAGGTGCAAGGGAAACCATCGCTGTAATGGGCAAGAACTATATCAATCCTTTGTGTGCCGTTGCCGGTTGGGGTGAAGTCTACATGAATGCCTCGATGGAATCCATTGTCAACGGTTATGAGGACCCGCGTGGCAAGAAATGGTATAACACCGCCCTTCTCGAAGGTTATCAAAAACAGTTGTTAGGCATTCCCATCGGGTTACCCATGAAAGACGGTGACGCCAACATTTACAGTTTTTGCTCTTCCCTCAACACAAGTACCATCGGCGAAAAGACCGGAGCCGTATTGATGAGTGCGGCAGAAGTCTGGCTGCTCAGGGCCGAAGCAGCCCTCCGTGGCTATACCAAAGAGAATCCCCGCACATGCTATGAATACGGGGTAAGTACTTCATTTACACAGTGGGACTGTGCTGGTGCCTCCGAATATCTGGAAAGCGACAAAACCCCTGCCGATTATAAAGATGTAGTCTCGGGCGGCAAGGTAGGCAAGGACATGAAAGCCTTGATTACCATATCCCCCAAATGGGAAGAAGATGCAGACATAGAGACGAAACTCGAAAAGATTATTACCCAGAAGTGGCTGGCATGCTGGCCCGAAAGTTATGAGGCATGGGCTGAGCAACGCCGTACCGGATACCCCAAACTTTTCAAGGTCCAAAGCAACACCGGAAAAGTGATTGATACGGATATCATGATCCGCCGCCTTCCGTTCTCGACGGACGCCGCCACTGCCGACCCGGCACAATACGCCACCCTCACGGAAAAACTGGGTGGCGCAGATAACGGCGCCACCCGCCTTTGGTGGGATACGGGGAAAAACTCTTTTTAGAACAGACTCCACGCAACCGTAAGCCCTGCCATCACAATGGCTACCATGCTCATCAGCTTGATTAGGATATTCAAGCTCGGACCGGATGTGTCCTTGAACGGGTCTCCTACGGTGTCACCCACAACTGTAGCCTTGTGGACTTCACTGCCTTTGCCGCCAAAGTTGCCTTCTTCCACATACTTTTTGGCATTATCCCATGCACCACCGGCATTTGCCATGAAGATGGCAAGCACGAAACCACTGCTCAATCCGCCAATCAGCAGGCCGAGCACACCGGGAACACCGAAAATAAGTCCCGTCGCAATCGGAGCAATGATAGCTATCAGTGACGGAATCACCATCTCGCGTTGCGCCCCTTTCGTCGAGATTGCCACACAACGCTCATAATCAGGCTCCGTTTCTCCCGTAAGGATTCCCTTGATTTCGCGGAACTGGCGGCGCACTTCGTCTACCATATGGGCCGCTGCACGCCCTACCGCATTCATCGTCAATCCACAGAAAAGAAATGCCATCATCGAGCCCAGAAACATACCGGAAAGAACTTTCGGATTCATCAGCGTCACATCGTAGTGATGCATAAAGTCGAAGAAAGTGGCATCTTGAAGAGCCACGGCATCGCCATGAGGAAGCGACAGTTCGGTAGTCCCGAGGCGGGTCAGCCCGATACGGATTTCCTCGACATAAGAGGCCAGCAAAGCCAATCCCGTCAAAGCGGCGGAACCGATGGCAAAGCCTTTGCCCGTAGCGGCTGTAGTATTGCCCAAGGAGTCAAGCGCATCGGTACGCTTACGCACCTCTTCACCCAGACCGGACATTTCCGCATTGCCACCCGCGTTGTCAGCTATCGGTCCGTAAGCATCTGTAGCAAGCGTGATGCCCAATGTAGAAAGCATACCTACTGCGGCAATGCCAATACCATAGAGCCCCAGACCCACATTAGAGAAGTCGAAGCCCGAAGCAAAGAGATAAGAAGCAATGATACCTATCACCACGGCAATCACCGGAATAGCCGTAGAAAGCATTCCCAAGCCTATACCGGAAATTATGACTGTCGCCGGACCGGTCTTTCCGCTTTCACTCAGCTTTTGGGTAGGACGGTAGGATTGGGAAGTATAGTACTCCGTAGACCGCCCGATGATGATACCTACTATCAAACCCACTATCACGGAGCAGGAAATCCACAGCCAGTTGTCCAACTTCAGCAACCACAGGATAAAGAAAGTGGCGACAACTATCAAAATAGAGCTGAGATTAGTACCGAAAGCCAGTGAGTTCAGCAAGTCCTTCATCTTCGCATTCTCTTTGGTACGCACGGAGAAGATACCGATAATGGAAAGCAATATTCCGACGGCTGCAATCAGCATCGGAGCGATTACGGCCTTGAACTGCATCAGCGTATCACCCGAGTGGATAAAAGCCGCAGCACCGAGGGCAGCCGTAGCAAGGATGGAACCGCAATAACTTTCGTACAAATCAGCCCCCATACCTGCCACGTCGCCTACATTGTCGCCTACATTATCCGCAATCGTGGCAGGATTACGCGGGTCGTCTTCGGGGATACCGGCTTCCACCTTTCCCACAAGGTCGGCACCTACATCGGCAGCTTTTGTATAGATACCGCCACCTACGCGTGCAAACAATGCCTGCGTGGAAGCGCCCATACCGAAAGTCAGCATGGTAGTGGTAATGATGCAGAGTTTATGGGTGGGAGTCATTACATCTTCCGGAATTACAGCATTCAGCAACAGATACCAGAAAGATATATCAAGCAAGCCAAGGCCAACCACTACCAGTCCCATCACCGCACCGCTACGGAAAGCCACGCGTAGTCCGGCATTCAGCGATGTGCGTGCCGCATTGGCAGTGCGAGCCGATGCGTAGGTGGCCGTCTTCATACCCAAAAAGCCGGAAAGTCCGGAAAAGAATCCTCCGGTAAGGAAAGCAATCGGCACCCAGGAGTTCTGCACTCCGAAACCGTATGCCATAATGGAGAAAAGGATAACCAGCCCCAGAAATACCCAGCCCACAATCTTGTATTGTTGGCGAAGGTAAGACATAGCACCTTTGCGCACAGCAGCGGCAATCTTAATCATCTGAGGCGTACCCTCACTCTCTTTCATCATCTGACGATGGAAATACCAGGCAAAACAAAGTGCCATAATAGAAGCGGCTGGAACCAGCCAGAATAGGATTTGGTCCATAGCATTTATTCGTATTAAAAGGTTGAACGAAAGCCTAAAAATATTGATTTGAAACGAAATAAGCAAATGAAAAAGAAAAGAAATCCAAGCAAGCATGTATTTATACTGGCGAATAAAACAACAAGCAGTACCCTTTTTTACCTATTTTTTGTATTTAATGAGAAGAATAGAGCACATATAGATATATATTACAACTTTTATAGTACCTTTGCAACAAGTAAACAAGCTAAAAACAAAGGCATTATGAAACCAATCTATTCTAACCTAACATGCAAGATGCTGGCTTTGACATTATGCAGCATTATGCTGGCATTCCTATCCATAGGATGCGAACATGACGTCTACAATCCCGATAATGGAAAAGACGATGAGAAGACTCCCAACTCTTTTGATTTTTCTACGACATCTTCCATCCAAGTAAACGTAAAGTATGATGTCCCCGAAGGCTATAAGTACTTTTTGAAATCTATCTTGAAGACCCGTTCACGATTGACAAGATGGCCAGATTATAAAACGCACAGACCTGGAACCGGTCATCAGACGCATGACAGACGGTAACGGTGCATATAGCGGCAAGGAAATCATCAATTCGGACCATGGGGACGAAGCATATATCTATACTTCTTATATAGGGGTCCCCACCCTCTTCAAAACAGTTATTGCAGGAGATGCCATTACTGCCGACATCAAATGGGATTCCACCGATGATAATCCGCAAACACGGGCGGAGGGATGGCAGGCACCCAAAGGATACCATGTATTAGGAACATGGAGCTCCAAAGGATATCCTCATTATTTAGACACAGACAACAAAATCACAATTCCCGGTGATGTATTGACAATCATCAATACGACCTTGAAGGAAGGAGGCACATGCCCTAAGCAATACCGACAAGCCATAGATTTTGAAATCAATGATCCGGAAGGGCGCAATGCGGAAGTATCCATCCGGATAATTGGAGGAACCAGCGGTGCAGCGAGCGCCTTTGGCTATTATTGCTATAGGGCAGACGCATCTTTAAGTGAAATTAAAAAAGCCCCCAAATGCATTGTTTTTCCAAACACTCTGATGGATAATTATTATAATAAAAAGGCTTCCGGACTACAAGGCGGTGAAAGTGTAAAGCTTCATTACATAGACCCCGACGGAGTGGACCAAGGCACCGTATTTCCCAATGGAGTAAAAATCGGATGGTTCCTATTGAATGACAGCTTCTATGGCGGAAACAATAAGCCTTTCTACTCTACTACAAAGCTGAATGGGGACGGCCGTACACATACAGCTGCATTCCGCATCGATGATTTTGTCGTATTGTCCTTTGAAGATTGGACAGACCAAGACTATAATGATATACAATTCAACGTATGGTCCAACCCCATCGAAGCCATCATCAATCCAGATATTCCTGATATCAAACCTGACGGTGGCAACGAGGATAAGAAATACAGTCTGGAATACAAAGGAATCATCGCTTTCGAAGATAATTGGCCCAGAAAGGGTGACTATGACTTGAATGATGTTATTGTAAAATACCAGTCCGTATTGAACTTCAATGATGCCAATCAGGTCCTTTCTACAGAAGACACCTATGAGTTGCTTTGGTCCGGTGCCACTTTCAAAAATGGTTTCGCTTACCAACTGAATACAGAACGCAGCAATATGTCAACTGAAATATTGGAAGCCCCCACAACTTTCAACGGACAAGGACTGGATACAGACCTTTCCAAAGCTACCGTCAATGTATTTCTAAGTGCGCTCGATGTAACAGAGAGAAATACAAAAACCGCTACATATAAGATAAAGAACACCTTCAAGACTCCACTATCACACGAAACGCTTGGAATTCCCCCTTATAATCCATTCATCATGGTACATGACGAATTGAAAGAATCACGCATCGAAGTGCATTTGGTCAACTATCCTCCTACTGAAAAGGCAGACATGGCTCTATTCCATACCGAAGAGGATTTGTCCTCTGTACCGACAAGCTATTATGTAGCCAATGGCAACTATCCTTTTACCATTCATCTAAGTGGAGCCACAAACTTCAATACTCCTGAAACCCACCCGATAGACAAGAGCTTTGAACATTTTATGGATTGGGTCAATTCCAATGGAACAGATTATAAGGATTGGTACAAATAACCGATAAAAGATACTCCTTATAAAGAAAATGGCAACCATTCACAGGGTTGCCATTTCTTATATCTTCCTATGTTGTAATATAGTAGAGCGAACTTATTCCACCGTTACAGCCGTACCGCATGCCGTAACCATCAACATGCTGCCACTGCCTCCTACCGTTTCATAGTCCAAGTCTACACCAATCACGGCATTGGCACCCATAGCACGGGCATGTTCTTGCATCTCGCGCAAGGCTATATCTTTAGCTTCGCGCAGCACTTCTTCATAAGAGCCACTTCGCCCACCCACCACGTCGCGGATGCTGGCAAAGAAATCGCGGAATACATTGGCACCGATAATCGTTTCACCGGAAACGATGCCATAATAGCGGGTGATACGTCCACCCTCAATAGTCGGGGTTGTTGTTACTAACATAATTCATTTTTTTAGTTGTTGACATATTAGACGCAAGGAATGAAAGAAAGGTTGCAAAGCTTTGCTTTGGTCAGAACATCCGGCTGACACGAACTATACCTGCCACCAGCACATCTATCTCCTCCCGGGTATTGTAAAGCCCGAAAGATGCACGCACTGTTCCTTCGATGCCAAGACGCTGCATCAATGGTTGGGCACAGTGATGTCCCGTGCGTACGGCAATGCCAAGACGGTCGAGCAATGTACCCATATCAAAATGATGGATATCACCTACCAGAAACGATATGACACTACCCTTGTCTTCTGCCTCGCCGAAGATACGCATACCGGGAATCTCTTTCAGCCGTTGCATGGCATACTGGGTCAATTCGTGTTCATAGGCGGCAATCTTGTCCATCCCAACCAGCGAAACGTAGTCCAAAGCTTTGGCAAGTCCGGTAGTACCGATATAATCCGGCGTACCGGCTTCAAACTTGAAGGGCAATTCATTGAAGGTAGTCTTTTCAAAAGATACATGCTGAATCATCTCTCCACCGCCCTGATAGGGAGGTATTCTATCCAGCCACTCCTCTTTACCATAAAGCACCCCTACCCCCGTAGGACCATACACCTTGTGCGCAGAGAAAACGAAGAAATCGGCATCCAGATCCTGCACATCTACCGGCATGTGGGGAATGGACTGGGCACCGTCCACAAGCACCGGAACACCCTGCTCATGGGCAAAAGCAATCATCTCCTTGACGGGATTGACCGTACCCAGCACATTGGAAACATGCGCCACACTGACAATCCTGGTACGTTCGGAGAACAACTGCCTATATTCGTCCAATAAGAGTTCGCCCTTGTCATTCATCGGAATCACCTTGATGGTAATTCCACGCTTGGCGGCAAGCAGCTGCCAGGGAACAATGTTGCTATGGTGTTCCATCACAGAAAGAATCACCTCATCCCCCTCCTGCATAAATTCCTCACCAAAGCTGGAGACAAGCAGGTTGATACTCTCCGTCGTACCACGGGTGAAGACAATCTCATTCGTGCTGCGAGCATTGATGAAACGTCTCACCGTCTCACGCGAGGCCTCGTGCAGCTCTGTAGCCTGCTGCGACAGGAAGTGCACTCCGCGATGCACATTGGCATTCACCGAATAATATTCGTCCGTAATGGCATTTACTACCTGGCGAGGTTTCTGCGTAGTCGCGCCGTTGTCCAGATAGACCAACGGCTTGCCATATACCTCACGGGAAAGGATAGGGAAATCAGCTCGAAGCCTCTCCCCCAGCCCCTCTCCCATAGGGAGGGGAGCCAAGATACTACTCTTATTTATATCGTTGTTCATAATGAATCGAAATTATAAGCTATCACTTGCAGATGGCGCACCCCTGGCATTTGTTCAGTTCCCCCCGGAAACGCTTCTCTACCAGCAGATGCAGACGGTCTTTCAAAGCATCCAAACGGATGGTGTCGATAACTTCGTTGACAAAAGCGAACATCAGCAACAGGCGCGCCTCGCGCACCGGGATACCACGCTGCCGCATATAGAAGAGAGCGCTTTCATCGAGCTGCCCCACCGTAGCGCCGTGACTGCACTTCACGTCATCTGCATAAATCTCCAGCTGAGGCTGGGTGTACATATGTGCATCTCGGGTGGCACAAAGATTGCGGTTGGTCTGTTGCGAACTGGTGTGCTGTGCGTCAGGGCGCACTAAAACCAGACCGGCAAAGGCACCTACAGCCTGCTCGTCAAGGACATACTTATAAAGCTCATTGCTGGTACAGTTGGGCACGGCATGGTCGATTGTCGTATGATTGTCCACATGCTGATTCTTGTCTGCAATGGCCATACCGCACAGATTCAGCTCCGCATGTTCACCGACAAGCGTCACACGGGTTGTATTCCGTGTAGTTCCGTTGTGCAAGGTCATACCATTCAGCAATACATTACTATTGGCTTCCTGCTTTACATACATATTGCTGATACGTACCGTACTGGTGTGTGTCTCTTCGAGTTCATAAAAATCGAAAATGGCATTCTCACCGGCAAAGATTTCTATCACCTGCGTTGCCAGGAAGTTCACGCCGTCCATCGCATGATCACACACCAACAAGCGGGCTTGTGCACCCTCCTCCAGAATAATCAGCACACGGCGGTTCACCATAAAATTGACGTCACCACGCAGGATATTCACCAGCTGAATAGGTTTCTCTACCACCACGTTCTTAGGAACATAAAACAGAACGCCGTCTTGTGCAAAAGCGGTGTTGAACGCCGTCACCCCATCCTCTGCCGTATCAGCCAACTTGCCATAATATTTCTTTACCAAATCGGGATGTTTCCCGGCCACCTCCTTCAGGCTGCCGAAGATAACCCCTTCAGGCAGATGGGACTTGGGCAAAGCCCTGCCATAAAAAGCATCGTTCACCACAAAATAAAGAGCAGTGCTCATATTGGGAACATCGCACTTGAACACTTCATAAGGGTTCACCGGAATTTCCAACCGGTTCAAGTTCAAGCCATAATCCGGCTCAAAGAACTTGCTGATATCCGTATATTTGTATTTCTCCTCCTTACGGGTGGGAAAGCCCAAGCGCTCAAAGTCAGCAAAAGCAACGGCACGCGGCGCATTCAGCACCTCGGCACTATGCCGGCATATCATCGCCTCCGTTTGGGAGAAAAGGTCTATGTATTGTTGCTCTACACTCATGTTTTCAGATTATGAGTTTATAATTCACCTGCTTCTTTCCTTATCCAATCGAAGCCACGTGTTTCAATCTCCTTCGCCAATTCCGGTCCACCGGTCTTTACGATACGTCCACCCAGCAGTACATGTACCGTATCGGGTTTGATATAGTCCAACAACCGCTGGTAGTGGGTAATGACCATAGCACTGGTTTCCGCAGTCTTGAGTTTGTTGAAACCGTCGGCCACAATACGCAAAGCATCCACATCCAATCCGGAATCCGTCTCGTCCAAAATAGCAAAAGTCGGTTCCAACATCGCCATCTGGAATATCTCGTTACGCTTCTTTTCACCGCCGCTGAAACCTTCGTTCACGCTACGGTTGGCCAGCTTGTTGTCCAACTCCACAATGGCACGCTTCTCGCGCATCAGCTTCAGGAACTCACTGGCCGACAAAGCAGGCAGATGGCGGTACTTGCGTTGCTCATTCACAGCCGCACGCATGAAGTTCACCATCGACACGCCCGGAATCTCTACCGGAGCCTGGAAAGAAAGAAAGATTCCTTCATGTGCACGGTCCTCAGGACTCATGGCAAGCAAGTCCTTGCCATTAAAGGTAATTGAGCCGCGCGTCACTTCGTAAGCAGGATGGCCAACCAACACATTACTCAACGTACTTTTACCAGCACCGTTCTGTCCCATCAGTGCATGTACTTCTCCATCACGTATGGTCAAGTTGATGCCTTTCAATATTTCTTTGCCATTGATGCTGGCATGCAGGTCTTTTATCTCTAACATCTTTATATTTACTATTTGACTATTTACAATTTACTATTTATAAATCACCCCACGCTTCCTTCCAGCGAAATGGCAAGCAATTTCTGCGCTTCTACGGCAAACTCCATCGGAAGTTTATTCAAAACTTCTTTGGCATAACCGTTCACAATCAGCCCCACGGCATCTTCCGTAGAAATACCGCGCTGATTGCAGTAGAATATCTGGTCCTCACTGATTTTGCTGGTAGTGGCCTCATGCTCCACGATGGCCGTTTCATTGTGAATATCCATGTAGGGGAAAGTATGCGCGCCGCATTTGTCACCAAGTAGCAAGGAGTCGCACTGGCTGTAATTACGAGCATTGTCCGCTTTCTGTGCCACGCGCACCAAGCCGCGGTAAGAGTTTTCGCTCTTTCCGGCAGAAATGCCTTTGCTCACAATGGTGCTCCGGGTATTCTTGCCCAGATGAATCATCTTTGTTCCCGTGTCTGCCTGCTGATGGTTATTGGTTACTGCCACACTATAGAACTCCGCTGTCGAATTGTCGCCGGAAAGGATGCAAGACGGATACTTCCAGGTAATGGCCGAACCTGTTTCCACTTGTGTCCAAGACAGTTTACTGTCCACCCCTTTACAATGGCCACGCTTCGTCACAAAGTTATAGACACCACCCCGGCCCTCGGCATCACCGGGATACCAGTTCTGCACGGTGCTGTATTTCACTTCTGCACGGTCGTGCACCACAATTTCCACAATGGCCGCGTGCAACTGGTTCTCGTCACGCATCGGAGCCGTACACCCTTCCAGATAAGAAACGTACGAATCATCATCCGCCACAATCAAGGTTCTTTCGAACTGCCCCGTATTGCGGGCATTGATGCGGAAATAGGTGGACAACTCCATCGGACAGCGTACCCCCTTCGGGATATAGACAAAAGAACCGTCGGAGAACACCGCCGAGTTCAGTGCCGCAAAGAAGTTGTCACGATAAGGCACCACCGAACCGAGATATTTCTGTACCAAGTCGGGATGCTCGCGTACAGCCTCGCTGAATGAGCAGAAGATGATTCCTTTCTCCATCAGTGTCTCCTTGAAGGTAGTCTTTACAGACACCGAGTCCATAACGGCATCCACAGCCATACCGCTTAACGCCATCTGTTCTTCCAGCGGAATGCCCAGCTTATTGAAAGTCTTTATCAACTCAGGGTCTACCTCATCCATGCTTTTCGGTCCTTCCTTCTTCTTCGTAGGGTCGGCATAGTAGGATATGGCCTGATAATCTATTTCGGGAATGCGGAGATGTGCCCATGTAGGCATCTCCAATGTCAGCCAGTGGCGATATGCCTTCAGGCGGAACTCCAGCAACCATTCCGGTTCTCCCTTCTTCTCAGAGATAAGCCGCACTACATCTTCATTCAGCCCGCGCTCAATGATGTCTGTATGCACGTCGGTCGTGAAACCGTACTTATACTTCTCCTGAGTGAGTTCCTTTACATATTTATTGGGTTCTTCTTGTTGCATCACTTCTATAATTACAAATTATGAATTACAAAATCACGGTTCACGGTATCAGTCAAAGTCTCCGTTTACAATCTGCTCCGTAACCGCCTTTGCTGCGGGAAAGAATATCCCGGCAAACTCTTCCATAGGATAATATAACACTGATTCTTTCTTTTTTGTTTTGCTAATCAGCGTATTGTCTCCGTCTATAAATTCGATGACACCAATCAGCAGGCTCGTCAGCAGGAGGTACTTCAAAGCCCCTAGACCAGCCCCCAACCAATGATTGAGCCAGCCCAGCGAGACGGCCTCCATTGCCCGGGTCAGCAGAGAAGCCACCAGGGAGAAGAGCAAAGGAACAGCCAGCCAGATGAAGACAAATGCCAGTACTTGCGCCACTGTCATAGAGTCTGTCAACATGGGGCACAGCTTCACTGCCAACGAGGCATACAAAGCCTTTGCCGCCAGCAGACCGACAATCAGCCCCAGCAGAGAGGCCAATTGCTTCACAAAACCTTTCATGAAGCCGATGATTGCGCCCAAGCCGAAAGCAGCCAATATGATGATATCTATAATTGCCATAAAATTAATGTACCAATAGTGACAATATGCTAATGTGCCAATATGCTAATGGGTCAATGAGCAAATAACTAATATGCAAAATGTGCCAATTGCCCTGCGGCATTTTCTGTACGCGCAGCCAATTGGCACATTAGCATATTTGCACATTATTCAATTATAATGTTTGCTTCACTTCTATTTCTTCGTAAGATTCGATAATATCGCCCACCTTGATGTCGTTGCAGTTTGTCAGGCTGATACCGCACTCGAAATTGGTACCTACCTCCTTCACGTCGTCCTTGAAGCGCTTCAATGCATTGATATTTCCTGTGAAGATAACAATGCCGTCGCGAATCAGACGGGCCTTGTCGCTGCGTTTCACCTTTCCGGTCTTCACCATGGCACCTGCCACAAGACCCACTTTGGTAATGTTGAATACCTCGCGCACCTCGATAGTGGCCGTCACCTGTTCCTTCAAAGTCGGCGCCAGCATACCTTCCATAGCAGCCTTCACCTCTTCAATGGCATCGTAGATGACAGAGTACTTGCGGATGTCCACACCTTCCTGCT
>ENA-OQKC01000841-OQKC01000841.1-human-gut-metagenome-genome-assembly--contig:-NODE-841-length-11949-cov-3.170530_pt1 | contig 11949 bp, 14 predicted proteins | sample MGYA00242774_ERZ504790 | MGnify/ENA primary metagenome ERZ504790 (study PRJEB26092, sample SAMD00036419) | human gut metagenome | host: Homo sapiens | study: EMG produced TPA metagenomics assembly of...
ATAAAGAGCTATACCTGCTATCTCTCCCAAGGGAATGTCTGTTTCAGTTCCGCCTTATCATATGTCAGCCCTTCCGGAGTTATTTCTACCCAAGTCTGCCCGCAATACTCCGCTTATAAATCTTATTTAGTCTGACAGGCAGCATAATCAAGATATAAATAAGACACAAGAACCAAATCAGCAGCGGACTGAACAGGCTTTGCTCTTCGGGAACAATATAGTGCCCTGTACACAGTGCAATACAAATATAAATGATGAACAACAAAGAGAAACTGAAATGACGGATGTCCCACAATTTATACAAAGCATACTTTTTCAGGCTGATATTATAATCACAAACCACGACACCTGGTTCCCGTGTCAGTTTGCTTTTCGGTATGCTGAAGATACGCAATATCTGGATTCCCCGTTTCACGCCATACCCGAATAATAAAACCATCACACCAAGATTTATCAAGATCCACCACCACAATGATTCGTTTGCCAAAGCCGGTTGCCCGACAAGCACCATTGATGCAAAAGTGATACCCGCCACCAATAACAACATACTACAAATTACAGTTAAAATCCATCCTTTTGTTTTCATAATAACCTTTTTATTTTATTCCATGACGGGAAACAAAGATAAAAGATTATAGCTAGATAACAAATAAAGAGCCGTCGAATTTAAATTATTGTTTGGTTAGGAACTTAGATTTTTTTCGTATGTTTGTCGCAAATATTAATGAAAAACACATTTCTATCTATGAAAAAGAGTGATATTCTGTTCTTTTTGTTTGTAATAGCATTGTTTCTACCCTTTTTTATTAGCGATACCATTTATGAATGGTACAAATCTTTCAATGCAATCCATGGTATGGTCATGAGTTTTGTGAAGTTCGCCATTCTAGCTACTTTGGGAGAAATGCTTGGGCTTCGCATCAGCACAGGAGTGTATCACAACAAGACCTTCGGTATTATCCCACGCATGGTAATCTGGGGGGTACTGGGTATGGGTATCAATATGGCTATGATTATTTTTTCAAAAGGCACTCCCATTTTCTTGGAATATATGGGTCTGGAATATGCCTCCACATTGATGAACGGGGATTTCTGTCTTGCCAAATTTCTGGTTGCACTGGCTATTTCCGTTACAATGAACTCTATATTCGCTCCTGTATTCATGACATTACATAAAATAACAGACACTCATATCGGGAATTGTGGCGGCTCTATCAAAGCGCTTTCCACCCCTATTCCCATGACACGTATTTTCACCGGATTGAATTGGGCGGTACTTTGGAGCTTTGTATTCAAAAAGACCATCCCTTTGTTCTGGTATCCGGCCCACACCATCACTTTCCTGCTTCCTCCGGACATGCGGGTATTATTTGCCGCCATTCTAGGGGTGGTACTGGGAGTATTACTAGCTATCGCTGCTAAAAAGGAATAACAATCTTCATGTATAATGAATACCAGCCTTCCCTGCTTTTAGCCCCCTATATTGACAAATACTGGGAATTTAAAGGCAATCCGGACTATGGGATGAAAATCAACATATTGCCGGACGGTTGCACCGATTTTATCTTCACCCTTGGCGAAGTAGCTGACATAGCGGAACAAGAAAGTCTTATAATGCAACCCTACCGTTCTTATTTTGTAGGTCCCATGAGCCGATACTCCACCCTAATAACCTATGCGAAAAGCATCCATATGTTTGGTATCCGTTTTCTGCCTTGCGGTTTATTCCGCTTCATGCAATTACCATTGGAAGAACTTGGGAATCAAAGAATCAGCACTTTTGAGTCAGGAGGTATCTTCAACGACTCGCTAGCAGAAAGATTATGTGAACAACCATACATACAGGACAAAATCAGACTGATAGAATCTTTTCTCACCCAAGCCTTATGTACTAACAACAAGATAGAAAAACAGATATCATATGCAGTAGATTGCATTAACCTTTCCAAAGGCCAACTGCCTATCCGTTCTTTAGTAGAAAATGTATGCTTGTGCCAAAGACACTTCGAGCGCAAGTTCAAACATCAGACCGGATATTCCCCTAAGGAATACAGCCGGATTATCAAATTCAAGAATGCAGTGGATTTACTGCGTTCCACCTCTTCCAATCAACTCTTCTCTGTTGCCATTGAGGCCGGATACTATGACACAGCCCATTTGAGTAAGGAAATAAAAGCCTTATCAGGCAATACACCCGGTTCCTTTTTATCCTTACCGGTTACGGAAGAAACCACATTAACATATCTGAAACTATAAAAGTCGTTTTTTTAACAACGAAGCCATCCTGGCGTTTCTTACTTTTGTACCGTATCAAAAACTAAAAAGAAACAATGGAATCACTTAAAGAAAAAGCAAAAGCTTTAGCTTACAACAAATGTGAAGTAGTCACACTAACTTCCATCAATAAAGAAGGGTATCCCCGGCCGGTTCCCTTGAGTAAAATCAAAACGGAAGGATTAACAACCATCTGGTTTGCAACAGGAAACAGTTCGGCAAAGACAAAGGATTTCCGCTCTAATCCGAAAGCCGGCATATGTTTCTACAAAGAGGGAAACAGCGTGGCCATGACCGGAGAAGTGGAAGTTGTATCAGACACTGGCACCAAGAAAGAGTTATGGCAAGACTGGTTTATCCATCATTTTCCTAAAGGACCGGAAGACCCCGAATATATCCTGCTGAAGTTCCGGGGAAACCATGCCACCATTTGGATTGACGGCCAGTTTGTTCACAGAAAAGTCTAAGTTTCCACCTCTTATCCTTGGATTTTTTCACATTTTATTTTTCATACACGTCTGTCATCCTTGAAACATCTTATTATATATGGATGTTTTAAGAATGACAGACAGGCATGAAAGGAATTCAAGACATCAGCTCCAGACCATCCGTCTACAAAATTCATCTCTTCCCTACCCTACCTTTCCAATACTTTCCCTACCTTTGTGCCATAAGTACGTATGACAAATACCAATATGGAACAACAACAATCATCTTATAAAGAAAAAGAACGTATAGACCTTCGCGAGCCGCGACGCTTCAAAGTTACTATTTTCAATGACGACTTTACTACAATGGAATTTGTTGTAAAGATATTAACTACCGTTTTTTTCAAATCAACGATGGAAGCAGAAGCTTTGATGATGCAAGTACACAAAAGTGAATCGGCCGTAATAGGCATCTATACGTATGATATCGCCCGGTCAAAAGTACAAAAAGCCACCCGTATGGCTCGTGAAGAGGGTTTCCCTCTCCGACTCACGGTTACACCGGAAGAAGAATAAAAAATCAAGAATAAGATATGGATATACCAAATACCGATTCGGTGAACTACGCTTTCGCTTCTGCGCAGAGCCAAGCGATGCAATATCGGCATGAATTTATCACGCCCGAACACTTATTGAGCGCATTGCTGGAACAAGTTCCTTTTCAAAAAGCATTGGCAGAGTGTTTTGTACCCCGGAGAACTGTCCCAGTCCATTTCCGAATATCTGTCGAAAGAAGTGGAACGAGTTCCTCAAGAAATAGAATATGAGTTGGAAATTTCAGGTCAACTCTCCGAGCTGCTGCAATATGCCTATATGACAATCAGCCATTCAAGCGCAGAAGAAATGGATGTTCCTCATCTGGTACAAGGAATGCTTCAACTGGAAGATTCATGGGCCGGCTATCTGCTAAAAGAAACAGTGGGAGAAGATATGCCGGAGTTTCTCAGCTCCCTCATTTCAAATTACGAGCACATGAATCAGTTTCAAGAGGAAACTTCCTCTGAGCAAGAGAAAAGCGAACCTTGGCGCAACTACGTCACCTGCCTCAATGAAGGTCTGCAAGACCGGAATCCGCTTATAGGCCGGAATGTGGAATTGGAACGCACCATTCAAGTTCTCTGCCGCAAAGAAAAGAACAACCCTCTGCACGTGGGTGAACCGGGAGTGGGAAAAACCGCACTGGTCTACGGACTGGCTGCACGTATAGAAGCAGGCAATGTTCCCGAACGCCTCACAGGTTGTCGTATCTACGAACTGGATTTAGGCAACTTATTGGCCGGTACACAATATCGGGGTGAATTCGAGAAAAGGCTGAAAGCCATTATGGAAGGAATACGGAAAGAAGGACACGCCATTGTATATATAGATGAAATACATAACCTGATAGGCGCCGGACGGACGGGAGACGGTTCGATGGATGCCTCTAATATGCTCAAGCCTTATTTGGAAGGAGGAGAGATCCGGTTTATCGGTTCCACTACTTACGAAGAATTCAACCGCTATTTTTCACGTAGCAGAGGATTGGTACGGCGTTTCCAACAGATTGACATACAGGAACCCGGAATCGAAGAAACTATCCACATAGTAGAAGGATTAAAAGAAAGGTACGAAACGTTCCATGGAGTAGTTTATGAAGAAGGAGTGATAGCATATGCCGTCACAGCTGCCGCACGGTATATCAGCGACCGTTTTTTGCCCGACAAGGCCATCGACCTGGTGGACGAAGCCGGGGCTTATCGTGAAATCCACCCCACAGATACAGAAACACAAACGGTGGACAAAGCATTGATAACCGATATACTGGCACGTATCTGTAAAGTGGATGTACTCGCCATGAAGGAAGAGGACAATGCCACATTAGAAACCTTGCATGAACGCATCAGTGCAAAGATATACGGTCAGGAAGAAGCTGTCTGCCAAGTGGTGGAAGCCGTACAAATGGCCAAAGCCGGGCTACAGGACGAAAACAAACCACTGGCCAGCCTTCTCTTCGTTGGCCCCACCGGAGTAGGAAAGACGGAAGTGGCCAAAGTATTGGCCTCCGAACTAGGTATAGCCCTGCAACGCTTTGACATGAGCGAATATACGGAAAAGCATACAGTGGCCAAACTCATCGGCTCACCTGCCGGATATATAGGTTATGAAGACGGCGGACTGCTGACAGATGCTATCCGCAAAACTCCCAACTGTGTGTTACTGCTTGACGAAATAGAAAAAGCGCATCCTGATATATTCAATATCCTGCTGCAAGTCATGGACTATGCCGTACTGACGGATAACAAAGGACGGAAAGCGGACTGCCGCCATGTTATACTTATCATGACCTCCAATGCCGGAGCACAATTCGCGCACCAAGCTTCTATAGGTTTCAGCGGACAAATTACTGCCGGAGAGGCAATGTTGAAACAGGTTAAGAAAACTTTCAAACCTGAATTCATCAACCGGTTGTCTGCAACAGTCGTCTTCCATGATATGGATTACGGAATGGCTTCTCTCATCCTGAACAAAAAACTCAACGAACTGAAAAACAAACTGTCTGCACGTCATGTAGGAATGGAACTCAGCCCGGAAGCCTATAAGCATCTGCTGAAACTAGGTTTCACCAAAGAATATGGTGCCAGGGAAATGGACAGGGTAATTACTTCGCAGCTGAAGCCACTGCTTATGCGTGAAATCCTATTCGGAGCATTAAAAACAGGAGGTAAAGTAAGAGTGACAGCAGGAAACGGAGAATTGAGCTTGCAAGTACTCAAAGAGTAATACCTTTAAATGAATCGGCAACTTCTCCGCAGAGGCAGAGATACGGAGAAGTTCCTACAGAAGATATTATATGAATCCAATAAATAAAAAACAATATGGTCTTTCAACTAACTCAAAAACTTGTTTTTCCCGACCCTCACTATGGCGAATCGGACGGACTATTGGCAGTGGGCGGCGACCTCTCCGTAGACCGTCTCCTCCTTGCCTATTCCAATGGCATATTCCCTTGGTATGCTTTCCGTGAAAAACAGATACAATGGTGGTGTCCCCTGAAACGGTTTGTGATTTTCCCTAACGAGATTCACATTTCTCACTCCATGCGTACTTTTATGAACAAAGAACAATATGGAGTCAGTTTTAACCAGGCATTCCATGAAGTGATTCAAACCTGCGGCAATCTGCGGATGGAAGAAACGGGAGCATGGTTGGGCAAAGATATCATGAAAGCCTACATCCGCCTGCATGAGCAAGGTTTCGCGACCAGCGTGGAAGTATGGGAAGAATCTTGTCTGGTCGGCGGACTCTATGGAGTCACTTTGGGAAAGTGTTTTTTCGGCGAAAGCATGTTTTCTCTAGTCCCCAATGCATCGAAACTGGCGCTTATCTATCTGGCACAAACATTTCAGGAGTTGGGAGGAACCTTGATTGATTGTCAGTTTGAAACCCCACACTTAAAGTCAATGGGTGGAAGGTATATAGACTATGAGGAGTATATGAGGTATGTGCAGGAACCTCTTGAATCTCTGTAAAGTCTTTGTTTACCGATTTTGATTATCAAATCATCAGTCAAAAATAAAATATAGGATACAAAGCTGAGATTATCAAATATATTTGCTAGCTTTGTTTTCGACATTACAAACAGAGCTATTTACCCAACTCAAAAACAAACATGAAAAAGATATTCTACTGTTTTTTACTACTTACCTTCTTTGTCTTGTCTTGCTCCAAAGAAGAGGCCGATATGGATGGTAGCCAAAATAAAGAAACAGAAAATAAAGAGATCAAAATTATATTAGAAGCAGAAACAAGTTCTCAAAACATATTTGCTCCTATTGTATTCTACCAATCTTTTGATTTTGGTAAAGATGCACCTTGTCTAAGCGAAGTGTATGATTCCATAGTGTGGAAATCATCTCATTCCCCAAATAGCTTTAAAGTATTCAGTCATTCAAATTATGCCAGATATGTGGAAACAACATTTTTCAAATGGGCACATGTTTATTATTCACCCGGCACATACAAGACTTATCTGCTAGGTTACAAAAACAATGAAATAATCTATAGTAGTGATACAATATCCATTGATATCACAAATAAAAAAGATTTCCTTGCTTTCAATTGGAAAGACGTAACCGACTCCGATTTTACCACAGGCTATGCAAATAATCTGGACGGATATTATCTGAGTACGCAAACCCATATCCATCAAGGTGTCCCATCTGTTATGCTGTATGCCAAAAGTGAGAAATATGAAAAAGGGGGATCTATGAAAAGCAAACAAATACTGTATAACTACATAAATTCATTTTTCTCACTCCCTAATTATACCGCAACCTCAGACGAGTCTTTGAGAAAAGAATTCAGCACTATATTTTCATTTCAAGAGGAGAATGCCATTCCACTAAACATTTGGCTTACCCCCAAAGCTAAAATTGTACTCCTCAGAAAAGATTTCAAGGGACTAGAGAGCGAATACAAAATTTATGCCGAACCAGGAGATTTGATTTAACCTGCAAAACACAATTGTTTAACTAATGAAACATCAACTCTGTATATAGCTACATTCAACGAATAGCACTACCAATCCAAACTATTTGGCTATTTTGACGGATCTTAAATAAGATTTGTTACAGAGTTTTATACCCTTATTATTAATCCACACAGATTGTGCACCATCCCTAAACCGATAAGTGCATAAGCATGGTTATACATTAAGTTAAACAATGAATTATACATATAAACAAATATGGCTCATCAACCTTCCTGTAATGATGAGCGTTTTAATGGAGCAATTAATCAACATTACCGATGCCGTCTTTCTGGGCCATGTCGGTGAAGTGGAACTTGGCGCATCTGCCTTGGCAGGAATATATTATCTGGCAACTTATATGCTAGGCTTCGGTTTCAGCATAGGACTACAAGTCATGATTGCCCGCAGGAATGGAGAACAGAACTATGCAGAAACAGGACGTACCTTCTTTCAAGGACTATTTTTCCTTTCCGGACTAGCACTCTCTTTATGTTTGTTGATACAGGGCCTTTCCCCCTTCCTCTTGAAACAATTAATTACCTCACCGGAAATCTATCAGGCTGTAACGGACTATCTGGACTGGCGCAGTTTCGGACTTTTATTTTCATTTCCCTTTCTGGCACTCCGGGCTTTCTTTGTGGGAATAATAAAGACCAGGTCCTTATCTTGGGCCGCAATAGCAGCCGTACTTATCAACATCCCTTTCAATTACCTGTTAATATTTACCTTAAAATTTGGGATAGCAGGATCGGCAATAGCCTCAACGCTAGCAGAAATGGGATCGTTAATCATTCTCCTTATCCATATGTGGAGAAAGATTGATAAAAACAAGTATGGACTGCAACCGATATTTGATGGAAAGCTATTGAAAAGACTGTTTTACCTGTCCGTATGGAGCATGCTGCATTCTTTTATCAGTATGGCGCCGTGGTTCCTGTTCTTCATCGCCATCGAACATTTAGGAAAGATGGAACTGGCCGTTTCCAACATAACCCGCAGCGTTTCCACCCTCTTTTTTGTGATTGTCAGTTCTTTAGGAGCCACCAACGGTTCCTTGGTAAGCAATCTTTTAGGAGCCGGACAACAAAAAGGTGTTTTTCCTATCTGCCACAAAATCATCAAAATGGGATATGCCATCGGTTTTCCGCTGGTAGGAGTCGCATTGTTTTGTGATTATTGGATTATCGGATTTTACACCAACAACGAAACACTGGTGCAACACACTGTCCCCCCTTTCATCGTCATGCTGTTCAATTATATATTCGCAGTACCCGGATATGTCTACATCAGTGCCGTCACCGGAACCGGAAAGACAAAAATTGCCTTTATCTTCCAAGTGGTTACCATTATGGTATATCTTCTTTATCTTTACTGGCTGAGCCACTGTGTACATGCACCTTTAGCGGTATATATGACAACCGAATATCTGTTTGTCATCATGTTGGGAATACAATCTGTCATTTACTTGAAAAGGAAACATTACTAAGTTCCTTGTTACCCCCTTTCTCCCGATTCATTCCGGCAATAAATAGTTATTTATAACTATCTTCAGTTTGAAAGCTTTTCTCTACTTTTGCAAACCAACTATAAAAGACAGCGTATGAATATTTTCGACATTGCCAAACAGAATCAGGAAAAAGCCTGGCAAGTTATCAAAAACACGAACATCATCCAGATATGGGAAGATGCCGGTGCAAAAATTAATCTGGTAGGTTCACTCAGAACAGGGCTGCTGATGAAACATAGGGACATTGATTTCCATATTTATTCATCACCCTTAAACCTGACGGACAGCTTTCAGGCAATGGCCAGACTAGCTGAGAATCCGTCCATCAAAAGAATAGAATGCGCTAATCTGCTGCATACTGCCGAAGCCTGTATCGAATGGCATGCATGGTATCAAAATGAAGAAAATGAACTTTGGCAGATGGATATGATTCACATCCGGGAAGGTTCACGTTATGACGGTTATTTTGAAAAGGTAGCCCAACGCATTTCGGAAATTATGACCGATGAAATACGGGAAACTATTCTAAGATTAAAATATGAAACACCGGAAACCGAGAAAATCATCGGAGTGGAGTATTATCAGGCAGTCATCCGGGATGGGGTGCGGGATTATAGCGGATTTAAGGAATGGAGAAAGCAGCATCCTGTTACAGGAGTAGTAGAATGGATGCCTTGACCCGATGAAATCGGGCATCAGCTTAACAGCCCCGACTCCTGTCCTAGGCGTATTGCCTCCAAAGAGTTTTGTACTCCCAGCTTACGCAACAGATTTTGCCGGTGAATATGGACGGTATGAATACTGATACATAATTTATCGGCAATTTCTTTGCTTAAGAATCCTCGTTGGATGAGGCGTAATATCTCCATTTCACGTCCGGTAAGACCGAAAGCCGGATTCATTATCACAACACCGGGTGAAAACATTTCTCCATTTCTCAGATTCAGCACAGTACATTCCACCTGTTCTGATTCTTTCTGACCGGGAGCCATACTCATATTCCCTATAATGAGCCATGCTTTTCCGTCATGGCTCTGTTCCAAAACTTGATGCCTGCTTGTTACACGCACATAGTTTCCACGAGCATTGAGTATACGGAAACTATACACATTACAATAGTCATTCCGATGTTCAAAAGGCTGGTTATAAATGAACTTCCCCAGCCTGACTTGCAAGTCTTCCAATTGGGAACGATCATGCGGATGAATACGTGACTCCAGATAATCACCCTGTTTTTCCAATGTTTCTATCTTGTGCCTGTCATACCCCAACCAATCGACAAAACCCGTAGAAGCATACGCATAACATCCTTTATATACATCCACCACGAAAGAACAGCCGCCATTGATTCTGGACAACTTCTGGAGCATGGATTTATCCCGTTCCCATACCGCATAATCCATGTTTTTGCAAGACAAATGTTGCTTTGCCCACAATTCCTCACGGGTGACATTTGTTACACTCATATTCTTACTCTTTATCAAAGTGGTACTTCAAGAAGATAGATTTTATCAGCCTACTCACTTACTTTTTTCAAAGTAAAACAGTCTATATCTGGAGCCCAGCAAAATGAGCTTCCCATACGTATCTTATTATTCCCTGCCTTCAAATGCACCGGAACAGTAATCGAAGCTATCTTTTGAGTCTCATCCGCCGACAGCGAATCAAGAAGAATCCTTTTTTCATTATTCACACAGACTTCCAGCTTACGGTCTGCTTTAGGCACATAGCGGATAGTCATTTCATATTCACCGCCCTGCTCGCTGTACACCTCTTTCCATTCTGCAAAATTCTCTTTCCGCCCTCCCAGATAACTTACCTTCATGCCTCCGGATGCTTCATGTAACGGATCATATACGATGCTTTTCGGAGTCTTTCCCAAATCATTGAAACAAGGCAGATAAGCCCATTCCGCTTCATAAACAGTCGCTTCCAATCTCTTCTCGGACTCCATCGTAAAATCAGCACACTATGGGGAGGTAATTCTCGATTCAGAACACCCCCTTTTATCTCCGGTAAATCCTGGTGTTTCACCAGATCGCGTGCCTTAACCTTTCCTCCTAATTCCAAAATATTCATCGGAACTGTAAAGCTACAAATCGTATCCGAAGGATTGTATAAAGCAACCGCACGTACATTACCACGCTTTCGTTCTATATCCTTCACCAACACATACCCTTCATTTTCATGCTGAACTACGTATGCCTGCAATCCTAAAGGGTCTTGGTTCAAAGCTATCAGTTCTTTATTTTTCAACAGTTTTAATGACGTCTCCGGAATGGTTGTCAGATCACATCCTATCAACAAAGGTGAACTCATGATACACCACATTCCAAAATGTACCTCTTCCTCTTCAGGTTTTAGCCCTCGACCTATCTCCAACATATCCATATCATTATAATGACCTTCTCCCGCATAGGCAGACAGATAAAGATTTTTATCGATGATATATTTTACTGATCCCCACTCCGGGCGGATATCCGCACTGATTCGCCATGAACGAGCAAGGTTTCTAGCCCAAGTACCTGGGAAAGCCCATCGACAGATATTAATAGAAACATGTCCGCAACCCAGATTATCTATAGCCTGGCGTATTTCGGTATATCGTTTTCTTCTTCCAGATTCAATTCCTGACCGGCTCCGCAATAATCAATCTTGATAAAATCAAATCCCCACTCTTTAAAATACAACGTGGCATCCTGAAATTCATGTCCATACAAACCGGAACCTATGCCGTTCATATCTTTATCCCAGATGGAACCGCAAGTATTGCTTCCCGCATCCGAATAAATACCGGCTTTCAATCCTAAAGAATGAATATGATCCGCCACTCCCTTCAATCCGTTCGGGAAACGCTCGGGATGTGTTTGCATCACTCCTTTTTCATCCCGCCATCCAAAAAAACCGTCATCTACATTCACATAGGAATAGCCTACTTCTTTCAGTCCTTTTTGCACCATAGCATCCGCTTGCCTTATTATTAAGGTGTCATTGATATGAACCCGATAGGTATTCCATGAGCTCCACCCCATAATAGGAGATTCAAAAACAGTCGTATTTTGGGCGAATACGCCGGAACATAGACCGAAAAGCTAAAGTCAAAAACAAATTTCTCATATTCATTAATCTCATTTTTACTTAAAGAAATCATCAAGAAGGTATATCTTATG
>ENA-OQKC01000850-OQKC01000850.1-human-gut-metagenome-genome-assembly--contig:-NODE-850-length-11881-cov-3.089501_pt1 | contig 11881 bp, 11 predicted proteins | sample MGYA00242774_ERZ504790 | MGnify/ENA primary metagenome ERZ504790 (study PRJEB26092, sample SAMD00036419) | human gut metagenome | host: Homo sapiens | study: EMG produced TPA metagenomics assembly of...
CTACGCCCGCAACGTGAAGGCGGCAAGCTATTTCATCAACTTACCTCTGCCAGCCTTCCGTGGCACTGCGCAACATGGATGCCATCGGCTACGTCAGCGCCGTAGCCACACCGGAAATCATGGAGGCCAAGACCGATACCACGCTCGACGTGCACTCCGACCTCAGCTACTTCTTCGGACCCCCTGCCCGGAGCCGACAGCCTGCAGATAGACCCGGTACAATATCCTTGACCGCCGAGTAGTGGAACGCTGCGCCATGATACGCGACTTCGGCGACCGCACGGAACTGGTGCTCGAGATGTGGAGCCGCGTGAAAGGTGACAATCTCAACACAGGCATCGTGCTGCTCATCTTCGCCGTTTTCGGTCTGCTCTTCATCTGGCTGGTATATGCCAAGATACGAAAGTACAAGCAGAAACGCCGCCACCGTCTCCGCAGAAAGCGGAAAAGGGGATGAACAACACATTGTTTACCTAAAAAACCGTCAACGTGCAAGGAACAAAGAATCTGACACAAGGCCCCATCAACCGCCAGCTTTTCACGCTGGCAATGCCCATCATGGCCACCTCGTTCATCCAGATGGCCTACAGCCTGACGGACATGGCATGGGTAGGGCGTCTGGGCAGTGAGTCCATGGCTGCAGTAGGTGCGGTAGGCATACTGACGTGGATATCCGGCTCCATCGCCTTGCTCAATAAAGTGGGCGCCGAAGTCAGCGTAGGCCAGTCCATCGGTGCACGCAGCGAAGAGGACGCACGCAGCTTTGCCTCGCACAACATTACGATTGCCCTGCTCATCTCCGTCTGCTGGGGAGGCCTGCTCTTCCTTTTCGCCCGCCCCATCCTGAACATCTTCGAACTGAAACAGCATATCACGGACGCCGCCGTGACTTATCTGCGCATCGTGTCGACGGGACTGCCTTTCATCTTTCTCTCCGCTGCCTTTACGGGCATCTACAACGCGGCAGGACGAAGCAAGATTCCGTTCTACATCAGCGGGACGGGACTGATAATGAACATCGTCCTCGACCCTCTGTTCATCTTCGGCTTCGGTTGGGGAACAGTGGGCGCGGCACTTGCCACATGGCTTTCCGAAGCTACAGTATTCGGCATCTTCGTCTACAAGCTCCGGGGGAAAAGCGCCGTGCTCGGAGGTTTCTCCTTTATCGTTCCGCTGAAAAAGAAGTACACCCGGCGCATCTTCAAGCTCGGGCTGCCCGTGGCTACGCTGAACACGCTATTTGCCTTCGTCAACATGTTCCTCTCGCGCACCGCCTCGGAGCAAGGAGGACACATCGGACTGATGGCATTCACCACCGGTGGACAAATCGAGGCCATCACCTGGAATACTTCGCAAGGATTCTCCACGGGGCTGAGCACGTTCATCGCCCAGAACTATGCCGCGGGGCAGAAGTCGCGCGTGAAGCAAGCATGGCGCACCACCATGTGGATGACGGGCGTATTCGGAAGCCTCTGCTCACTACTGTTCATCTTCTTCGGCAGCGAGGTGTTCTCTATCTTCGTACCCGAGGCCGAAGCCTACCGTGTGGGTGGAGATTTCCTCCGCATCGACGGCTATTCGCAAATGTTCATGATGATGGAAATTACCATGCAGGGCGTGTTCTACGGACTGGGACGGACAGTGCCGCCTGCCATTGTCAGCATCGGATGCAATTACATGCGTATTCCGGTGGCGTTATTGCTGGTGCACATGGGTATGGGAGTGGATGCCATCTGGTGGGCAGTAAGTGGAACGACCGTTGCCAAAGGTCTTATACTGACAGCCTGGTTCGTCCTCATCAAAAGGAAAATTCTCTAAAAAAGGACAGAACTGGCGAACTTTAGAAAGAAGAATATGGTTATTATATACATAAATTTGCAACATTAAAGATAAAGTCAACTTTTAAAGAAAAAGAGTTATGAAGAAGATGAAATTTACAGTATTACTTTTGTGCGGCGCATTGCTGCTGGGCAGTTGCGGCACAATGAACAACAAGGCCAAAGGTGGAATAATCGGCGGTGGCTCCGGTGCAGCAGCAGGTGCCATTATCGGCGGACTGATAGGTAAAGGCAAGGGGGCAGCCATTGGAGCTGCGGTAGGTGCTGCAGTAGGTACGGGTGCCGGCGTTGCCATCGGACACAAGATGGACAAGAAGGCTGCCGAAGCTGCCAAGATTGAAGGCGCCCAAGTGGAGCAGGTGACGGATGCCAACGGCTTGCCAGCTGTCAAAGTATCCTTTGCGGCAGGTATTCTTTTCGGCTTCAACTCCGCAGCACTGAGCAACGAGGCAAAGGCTTCCCTGCGCGAACTCGCACAGATTCTGAAGGAAGACCCGACAACCGATATCGCCATCATCGGCCATACCGACAAAGTGGGTACTTACGAAGCCAACATGAAAGTTTCCAAGAACCGCGCCTATGCCGTAGAGAACTATTTGCAGGATTGCGGCGTATCTCCGGCCCAGTTCAAGAAAGTGGAAGGCGTGGGATACAACGAATACGACGAAAGTCTGTCTGCCGACCAGAACCGACGCGTAGAGGTATATATGTATGCCAGCGAACAGATGATTAAGAATGCGGAGGCAGCTAATTAATATGGTAAAGTGATTAATGTGTTAATGTGCCAATATGCATATTGGCACATTAACACATTAATCACATTGGCACTCTCTCCATGAAACTCCCGAAGCCTTTGCGGTTCCTCCGCAACATCATATTATTCTTCTTTATTTCCACTATCCTAGCGGTAGTGGCTTATCGTTTTGTACCCGTCTACATCACGCCACTGATGGTTATTCGCAGCGTGCAACAGGTCTTTAAGGGTGAAAGTCCATGCTGGCACCACACTTGGGTATCTTCCGACAAGATATCCCCTCACCTGCCTATGGCCGTCATTGCCTCGGAAGACAACCGGTTTGCCACACACAACGGATTCGATTTCATCGAGATACAGAAAGCGATAAAGGAGAATGAAACAAGAAAACGGAAACGGGGCGCAAGCACCATCAGCCAGCAGACGGCAAAGAATGTATTCCTATGGCCCCAGTCTTCCTGGGTACGTAAAGGACTGGAAGTCTACTTCACCGTACTAATAGAGTTCTTCTGGTCCAAAGAACGTATCATGGAGGTCTATCTCAACTCCATCGAAATGGGAAAAGGCATCTATGGCGCACAAGCTGCCGCCAAATACAAGTTCAAGACTACAGCAGCCAAGCTCTCTGCCGGACAGTGCGCACTAATAGCGGCAACATTGCCCAACCCCATACGCTTCGACTCAGCACACCCCTCCCCTTACATAAAGAAAAGGCAAGGACAGATTCTACGATTGATGAAACTGGTACCCAAATTCCAGCTAAATGAGAAGCGGACAAAAGAATAAGAAGAGGATGTATCAAAACAGTTAATAGCACACAGATGACACATCCTCCTTTAATTCTTAATTTTTAATTAATACGCGTGTCCTCCCTCTTCCATCTCCTTCGCATCAATCTTGCGATTGTCGATACTGCGCCAAGCGTAGAAGATGTAGGCAAGAACGAAAGGAACAAGGATAGAGACATAAGCCATAACCTTCAGTGTGAACTGGCTCGAGCAACTGTTTGCCAACGTGAGTGAGCTTTGCAGGTCGTGGGTAGAAGGATAATAGGCCGTATTGTTATAGCCTGCCACAAGCAGCAGTGCCAATACCGTAAGCACCGTCCCTGCACCGGCAAACCAGATACCCTTGTCGAATGCCGGCTTCCACAGCGTGCGGATAATGCCCCAGAGCACAGCCACCACACCAACCAGGAATACAAGCAACACTACCGGCATCTGCAGGAAGTTCGTCAGATACTTGTAAGGTTCCATGAACACCTCTCCCGTTTCCGGGCGTACAGCATAGCCGTCGGCAAGCAGCGTACGGATGACGAAGGCCAGGAAGAATACCAGGAACAACGCCGTATTTCCCCAAAGTGCCCGGCGGCAGCGTTTCACCAAATCATCCTCATTGATATTATTAATAAAATAAAGCGCTCCCAAGATACGTGCCAGGAAGAACACAGCCAGCCCCAGCACCACATTCCACGGATTAAGCAACGCATCCAACCCATGCCAGCCGTTAGCCCATTGACTGATAACCGGCATTGCCGCATCTGCGATATTCCCTTTATTGATATAGAAGTTAGACCCCGTGAAGAACGTGGCCACTGCCCCACCCAGCAATACCGGACCTACCACTCCGTTTATCACCAGGAACGTGCGATACGTTGTCTTGCCCAGCAGATTTCCCGCCTTCGACTGAAACTCGTAGCTGACAGCCTGCAACACAAAGCTGAACAGAATAATCATCCACAACCAATAAGCTCCTCCGAAACTGGTACTATAGAACAACGGAAACGAAGCAAAGAACGCGCCTCCAAACGTGACAAGCGTTGTAAACGTGAACTCCCACTTCCGTCCCGTAGAATTAATCATCATCTTCTTCTGCTCCTCCGTCTTCCCCAGACAGAACAGAAGCGAATTACCTCCCTGCACAAACAGCAGGAATACCAGCAGTGCTCCCAGCAAGGAGACTACGAACCACCAATAGTGTTGAAGAAATATATAAGCATTCATTGTGAGTTATGAGTTATAAGTTATGAGTTATGTGACGGTGTGTGCGTTTCGGTTTCCGGACCTTTGCGAATGGCCTTCAGCATAATTCCCACCTCGGCAATCAGCATGACAGTGAAAAGTACCAGGAAGATAAAGAACGTGGTCTGCACGGAGCCGACATCCAGCTTGGAGATGGCGGCACTCGTGGGCAGCATATCTTGGATGGCCCACGGCTGGCGACCGCACTCGGCAACCACCCATCCGGCTTGTCCCGGCCAGATAGCCCAGCGGAATGGTGAGCATAGCCACCCAATGCATCCACGGCATCCGCGACAAGTCTTTCTTATAGGCCAGGAACAGCACTACGATAAAGAAGAGAATGAAATATCCACCCAACATCACCATCACACGGAACATGTAGAACGTAAGAGGCACATTCGGCACCAATTCGTTCACATCCTTGATATAACCGTAACCGAAATAGGCTACATTATCTTTCAACACTTTGGCAGCCACCTCCGCATCCGCCTCATTGCCCGCAGCCTTGGCTGCACGATAGGCGGCAAACGCACTGATGGCCGTTTTCCCTTTTTCTATTTTCTCTTCTGCCGAAAGCGCCACAGTACCGTCCTTCAACGGGTATCCGCCTTTCAGCAGGTCATTGATGCCGGGAACAAAGGCATCCGTCTTCCGTTCGGCAAGCAACGACAACATCTTAGGGATTTCCACACGGAAAAGGAATGGGTCTACTCCGTCTTGCGGCGTCTGCTTGGCAGGATTCAGCAGCCCGAACGCTACCAATCCGGCACCTTGCCGCCCTTCATAATAACCTTCCATAGCAGCCAACTTCATCGGCTGCTTTTGCGCCACTTGATAGCCGGAGCCATCGCCCGTCCAGGCAGACAGCACGGCGGCACACAGACCTACCCATGCGGCAATCTTTACACTTGCCAGCGCAAATTTCTTCTCGCGCTTCTTCCACAGATACCAGCAGCTTACGCCTACTACAAACACGGCAGCCAGCACCCAGCCGGACAGCACGCTATGGAAGAACTTATTGACAGCCATCGGCGAAGTTGCCACAGCCCAGAAGTCCACCATCTCGTTGCGTGCCGTATCGGGATTGAACTCCATACCTACGGGATTCTGCATCCACGCATTGGCAACCAGAATCCACCAGGCAGAAATCGTGGCGCCCAGCCCCGTGAGCCAAGTAGATGCCAGGTGGAAACGCTTGCTCACCTTATCCCAGCCGAAGAACATGACGGCGATAAACGTTGCTTCCATAAAGAAAGCCAAAATACCCTCGATGGCAAGCGGCGCACCGAAGATGTCGCCCACAAACCAACTGTAATTACTCCAATTCGTACCGAATTCAAATTCCAGAATAATACCGGTTGCTACACCAATAGCAAAGTTGATACCGAAAATCTTCATCCAGAATTTGGCAGTACGTTTCCAAAATTCGTCACCCGTACGGTAGTACGCTGTCTCCATGATGCCCATAATTACCGCCAGTCCAAGTGTCAGCGGCACAAAAATCCAGTGATAGATGGCGGTCAAGGCAAATTGGGCTCTCGACCAGTCAATCAGGGAAGTGTCAATGTGTCCAAGCATAAGAATCAAGTTATGAGTTATAAGTTATGAGTTATTAAGTTTTTAAGTTATCGGGTAAGAACAGAGAGACACGGAGAATTTATAAGGGCAAGGAAATAAACTCTGTGTCTCCGTGTTTAGTCGCCCAGACTCCGATGGATAAGCTCATTACTGACATAGCCTTCCTTGTCATCGCCCACCACGGGGGTATTCAGAAACCGTGGGAAGAAGAAAAGGCGGAGAATGAAAAACATGATGAACAACTTCACAAGAATAATAAGCCACAAAGTACGCCCTAACGTCATACTTCGAAAACCTTCCAAATAAAAACGCCAAATGTTTACCGCAGTCTGTTTCATGCCGATAAAATTATAATGATTACAAATATAAAATACTTTTATATAAAGAACAAATAAAAAGGTGAAAAGTTGAACAGAAAAAAGACTTCTCCCATTCATCGGTACAAAAAAGATTTTAGGCGAGGAAAATTCACTCTACGTCTATCACTTTTGCAATCCTTTCTCCACCCCACTACATTTGCAAATGTAAAACCATAGAATAACGAAGATATGACGAACGTAAAAAGATTGACAGTGATAGCGCTATGTATGGCAAGCTGCATGGGAGTGGCCGCCCAAAACGGCACTTCCACGCAGATACCCGGCAGTTCCGAGCAGCCAGCCGACAGCCTGCCCGCCCAATGGGACTTGCAAGCGTGCATCGACTATGCCTTGCAGCAAAACATCACCATCCGCAAGAACCGCCTCAACGCGGAAAGTGCCCAGGTAGATGTAAAGACCGCCCGAGCCGCTCTCTTCCCCAGCCTTTCGGCCAGTGTGAGCCAGCGTGTCGTGAATCGCCCGAAGAGCGAGACAAACACCACCATCGACGGCGACAACATCACCAGCAGCCAGAGCAAGACTTCCTATAACGGCAGCTACGGCATCGATGCCAACTGGACCCTCTACAACGGCGGGAAACGCCTCAACACCATCAAACAACAGCAACTGAACAACCGCATTGCCGAACTTAGCGTAGCACAGAGCGAGAACAGCATCGAAGAAAGTATCGCACAAACCTACGTACAGATACTCTACGCCGCCGAAGCCGTGAAAGTGAACGAATCGACCCTGGAAGTGAGCCAGGCCGAATGCGAACGCGCCCGCCAACTTCTCGAAGCAGGAAGCATAGCCAAAAGCGACCTGGCACAACTGGAAGCGCAAGTGAGTACCGACAAGTACCAGCTGGTGACAGCACAAGCCCACCCTGCAAGACTACAAACTACAACTGAAACAACTCCTGGAACTGGACGGCGAATCCGAGATGAACCTCTACATCCCCACACTCGGCACGGAAAACGTACTGGCACCCCTGCCCACCAAAACGGACGTTTACCGTTCTGCCCTCGTGCTCCGTCCGGAAATAGAAGCCGGCAAACTGAATATACAGACATCCGACCTCGACATCAAAATTGCCCGCGCTGGCTATCTGCCTACGCTGAGCCTCAGCGCCGGCATCGGAACCAGCCATGCCAACGGCAATGACTTCACCTTCAGCGAGCAAGTCAAACAGAACTGGAACAACTCGCTGGGCTTCACCGTAAGCGTGCCTATCTTCAGCAACCGGCAGACCAAGAGTGCCGTAGAGAAAGCCAAGATTCAGAAGCAGACCAGCGAACTGGACCTGCTGGACGACCAAAAAACGCTGTACAAGACCATCGAAACCCTCTGGCTCGATGCCAACAGCGCCCAGCAGCGCTACGCCGCCGCCACAGAGAAACTGAAAAGTACGCAGACCAGCTATGAACTGATTCAAGAGCAGTTCAACCTGGGCATGAAGAATACCGTAGAACTGCTGACTGAGAAAAGCAATCTGCTCAGCGCACAGCAGGAGACACTGCAAGCCAAATACATGGCCATACTGAATATGCAGCTACTAAAGTTTTATCAAGGAGAAAAAATCGAATTATAATACCTTATATATATGAACAAAAAAAGAATCATCCTCATTGCCGTAGCTGCCGTAATCATAGTGGGCGGCGGCGTATGGCTCTTCGGTGGTGCCAAGGCCAAGCACAAGGTGACCTACGCCACAGCAACCATCCATAAAGGCGAGATTTCCGAATCCGTAACCGCCACGGGGACCATCGAACCGGTGACGGAAGTGGAAGTGGGTACCCAGGTGAGCGGTATCATCGACAAGATTCATGTAGACTACAATTCCGTAGTAACCAAAGGCCAACTCATTGCCGAGATGGACCGCGTGACACTGCAAAGCGAACTCGCTTCGCAACGCGCCGCCTACAACGGTGCAAAGGCCGAATACGAGTACCAGAAAAAACTCTACGAGCGCAACAAGACGCTGAACGAAAAGCAGCTCATCGCCGCCACGGACTATGAGCAGTCCGTCTATAACTACGAGAAGGCCAAGAGCAACTACGAAAGCAGCCAGGCATCACTGGCAAAGGCTGAACGCAACCTCTCCTACGCCACCATCACCTCTCCCATCGACGGTGTAGTCATCAGCCGCGACGTGGAAGCAGGACAGACCGTGGCTTCCGGCTTCGAGACACCGACACTGTTCACCATCGCTGCCGACCTGACGCAGATGCAGGTTGTGGCCGACGTGGACGAAGCAGACATAGGCGGTGTGGAAGAGGGACAGCGCGCCACGTTTACCGTAGACGCCTACCCGAATGACGTGTTCGAAGGAGTGGTCACACAAATTCGTCTGGGAGATGCCAGCTCAAGCAGCACGTCGAGCACCAGCACCAGCACGGTTGTGACCTACGAAGTAGTCATCTCCGCCCACAACCCGGACCTGAAACTGAAACCACGCCTGACAGCCAACGTCACCATCTTCACCCTCGACCGCAAAGACGTACTGTGCGCTCCTGCCCGTGCCCTGCGCTTCAACCCCGAAAAACCGCTTATCGGCGACAATGATATCGTGAAGGATTGCGAAGGGGAACATAAACTCTGGACCCGCGAAGGCAACACCTTTACCGCCCATCCTGTGAAGATAGGTATCTCCAACGGAGTCAACACGGAAATTATCAGCGGCATTAACGAAGGTACCGTAGTGGTGACCGAAGCCACCATCGGCAGCATGCCCGGCAGCGGCGCTCCGGACATGAGCCAGGAAGCTCCCGGAGGTGAGAAGAGTCCGTTCATGCCTGGCCCTCCGGGAAGTAAGAAGAAGAGCGGAAAATAATACAAAAAAAGAATTATGAATAAAGCAGTCATTGAACTTCAAAATATCAAACGCAACTTCCAGGTGGGGGACGAAACCGTGCATGCCCTGCGCGGCGTCTCGTTCACCATCCGTGAAGGCGAGTTTGTCACCATCATGGGTACATCGGGCTCCGGAAAGTCTACTTTGCTGAATACCCTCGGCTGCCTGGACACGCCCACCAGCGGCGAATACCTGCTGGACGGTATCTCCGTACGCACCATGAGCAAGCCTCAACGCGCCGTACTACGCAACCGTAAAATCGGCTTCGTATTCCAGAGTTACAACCTGCTGCCCAAAACCACTGCCGTGGAAAATGTGGAGCTACCGCTGATGTATAACTCCTCCGTCTCGGCTTCCGAAAGGCGGAGACGTGCCATCGAAGCCCTGCAAGCCGTGGGGCTGGGCGACCGACTGGAACATAAGTCCAATCAGATGTCCGGCGGTCAGATGCAGCGCGTAGCCATCGCCCGCGCCTTGGTGAACAATCCCGCCGTTATCCTGGCAGACGAAGCTACGGGTAACCTGGACACCCGTACTTCTTTCGAGATTCTGGTACTGTTCCAAAAGCTGCATGCCGAAGGACGCACCATCATCTTCGTCACCCACAACCCCGAAATAGCCCAGTACAGCAGCCGCAACATCGTGCTGCGCGACGGACAAATCAAGGACGATACCATCAACACCCAAATCCAGAATGCAGCCGAAGCCCTGGCAGCATTGCCTAAGCAGGAGGAGGAATGAGGGATAAGGGATTAAGGATTAGGGATTAATTTTAAACTTTCCATTAAAACGATATGAACGGAACAAACCTTTTCAAAATAGCCTTGCGAGCCTTGAACAACAACAAGCTGCGCGCATTCCTCACCATGCTGGGCATCATCATCGGCGTGGCGTCCGTCATCACGATGCTTGCCATCGGACAAGGTTCGAAGAAAAGCATCCAGGCGCAAATCTCCGAGATGGGCTCCAACATGATTATGATTCACCCCGGTGCCGACATGCGCGGCGGTGTCCGCCAAGACCCCAGCGCCATGCAGACCTTGAAGCTGACCGACTACGAAGCCCTGCGCAACGAAACCAACTTCCTGGCTGCCGTCAGCCCCAATGTCTCCTCCAGCGGGCAGCTCATCGCGGGCAACAACAACTACCCCTCCTCCGTGAGCGGCGTGGGCACGGACTATCTCGAAATCCGGCAGCTCAGCGTGGAGAACGGCGAGATGTTTACCGAAGCCGACATACAGACCTCTGCCAAGGTGTGCGTCATCGGAAAGACCATCCAAGACAACCTCTTTCCCGGAGGAGAGGACCCCGTGGGACGTATCATCCGCTTCAACCAAGTGCCCTTCCGCGTGGTGGGCGTGCTGAAGTCCAAAGGCTACAACTCCATGGGCATGGACCAAGACGACGTAGTGCTTGCCCCTTACAGCACCGTGATGAAACGCCTGCTGGCACAGACCTACCTTAGCGGCATCTTCGCCTCCGCCCTCACCGAGGACATGACGGACAATGCCACCGACGAAATCACCGAGATACTGCGCCGCAACCACAAGCTGAAGGAGAGTGACGACGACGACTTCACCATTCGCAGCCAGCAGGAACTCAGCACCATGCTGAACTCCACCACCGACCTGATGACCACGCTGCTTGCCTGCATAGCCGGCATTTCGCTCGTAGTGGGCGGCATCGGCATTATGAACATCATGTACGTATCGGTGACGGAACGCACGCGCGAAATCGGCCTGCGCATGAGTGTAGGCGCCCGCGGTGTCGACATCTTGAGCCAGTTCCTCATCGAAGCCATCCTCATCAGCATCACCGGAGGTATCATCGGCGTCATCATAGGATGCGGAGCCAGCTGGATAGTGAAGAGCGTTGCCCACTGGCCCATCTTCATCCAGCCGTGGAGTGTATTCCTCTCCTTCGCCGTATGTACCGTCACCGGAGTGTTCTTCGGTTGGTATCCCGCCAAGAAAGCTGCGGACCTCGACCCGATAGAGGCCATACGCTACGAATAACCTTTTCTCCCTTGCCGGAAGTTAGCCAAATAGTTCTTAAGTATTAGGAAAAAAGTTTCCGGCAATAGGGAAAAAAGTTATGCGAAACTAAGAATAATCTCTATCCCAAGCCTTGGGATAGACATCCGCAAGCTTGGGATACATATCCGCAACCTGGAAACGCTTATCCGCAACCTGCGAACAGAAATTTGCTTCGCAGGCGGTGGATATTAACAATATTCATCTAAAATTCCTATCTTTGTATCATGATGAAACAACAGCTCCCTAACCCACGCCACCGCGGCATCGAAACCCTGATACACATCATTGTCTGGGGTATCGTCATCGGTTTCCCCTTTCTGATGATGACACGCAGCGGCTTCAATATCAGCCTCGCGGACTATCTGCGCCACGGTAGCAGCAGTACCCTCTCATTCTCCTTGTATTCTACATCAACTACTGCCTCTCATTCCCCGCTACTTG
>ENA-OQKC01000851-OQKC01000851.1-human-gut-metagenome-genome-assembly--contig:-NODE-851-length-11879-cov-3.312457_pt1 | contig 11879 bp, 10 predicted proteins | sample MGYA00242774_ERZ504790 | MGnify/ENA primary metagenome ERZ504790 (study PRJEB26092, sample SAMD00036419) | human gut metagenome | host: Homo sapiens | study: EMG produced TPA metagenomics assembly of...
TTTGCTGGCTTCGTTGATTCCTGCAGAGGAATGGTTGTTCGGTTATTATGCCAGGTCGGGATATGCTCCAGTTTTTGGGTATGCGGTTGAGCAGGTAAGGGTAGACAGATTATGCCCTGCGCCCGGTTGCCGGATAGAAGTATGCGAATTTCCCGGTGTGGAACATTATCATTATTTTGATTCCCGTATGCATGGACGCAGGAGTTGCATTCAGCATCCTAAAGAAGATTTTCTGGTTATTATGGCCGATTTAAGACTGGGTAATGGCAAATTGCTGGTTGCCTGGGAAGCGGATAAAATAGTGGGGATGGCATTTACGGTAATGGGGGATGATACATTATATATAAAGGAATTGCTGGCAGATACGGATGCGGTGCAGGATACTTTATTGTATGAAGCGGCCCATATATATAAGGTACAGCGTATGGATTATTTCATTCCGTCGTCTGCCGATACTTTGTTTTTGGGGATGGCAAGAGTTATTCGTGCAGAGGAGTTGTTGAAGGTTTTCGCCCATAAGTATCCGGCATCCGAACTTTATATACATATTGAGGGAGATGAAGCGATTCAGGAGAATAACGGCTATTATACGGTACGGGATGGTTTCTGCTTTCGTGAGAGAGTACCGGAAAAAAAATATCACACTTATACGTTGGATGGTTTTACCCGGTTGTTACTGGAAGCGGAGCATCCTTATATGAGTTTGATGCTGAATTGATCTTTATTACTGGTTGCCTAGGTTGAATTTCTATGTTTAAGATTGATAATCAGTGGAGTAAAAATCCGGATAGGTTATTAGTCTTCTTTTGTCAGAATACGTTCCAGCTCTTCGGCAGTCAGTCTGAGATGGAATTGTCCTTTATAAGCCACGGATATGCCACCTGTTTCTTCTGAAACGATAATGGCCAATGCATCTGTTTCCTGCGATACGCCCATGGCAGCCCGATGCCTTAATCCCAATTCTTTAGGGATATTCAAGTCGTGAGATACCGGGAGAATACAACCGGCTGCTTCTATCCGTTTATGGCGGATAATCATGGCTCCGTCATGTAATGGACTGTTTTTGAAGAAAATATTTTCTATCAGTCGTTGGTTCACATTGGCGTTGATAATTTCTCCTGTACGGATGATGTCATTCAGAGGTACACTTTTTTCGATGACAATCAGTGCCCCCACCTTCCCTTTGCTCATGCTCATACAGGCAAGTACAATCGGCATAATATACCGCTTTTTACCGTACTTTTCCTGCTTGTTTCCCGTCAGGAAGCGGAAAAAACGTCCCAACTGTTTATGCGAGCCCAGTGTGACAAGGAACCGGCGTATATCATCCTGAAAAAGAATAATCAGGGCTAGGACACCTACACTGACCAATTTATCGAAGATAGACCCTAGCAGTTTCATTTCCAAAACCTGAGATACAATCAGCCAGATACCTATAAATACCAGGATACCGATGAAGATATTGATAGAACCCGAATCTTTCATCAGACGGTAAGTCTGATAAAGCAGATAGGCTACCAGCAGGATATCGATGAGGTCTTTTATACTAAAATCAATAAACATCTTTCTAGAATTAAAAATTGAAAATTAAGAATTAAAAGGCAGCAGAGTCTTTCATCTTCTGTACTATCTTCACGGTTTCTACAGCAGCTTTTACATCGTGCACTCTGAGAATATCCGCTCCTTTTAGTAGGGAAATGGTATCCAGCACTGTTGTTCCGTTCAAGGCATCATCAGGGGTTCCGCCTAGTAGCTTGTAAATCATTGATTTACGTGATATGCCGACCAGTAACGGTAGTTCGAACAGGCTGAATTCTTCCAAATGATTCATCAACTGGTAATTATGTTCCACTGTTTTTCCGAAACCGAAACCAGGATCCAGAATAATATCTTTTACTCCTAAGTCGCGTAATTTCTGACTTTTTCCGAGAAATAGAGAAAGACTTCTTTCAACAGATTGTCATAATGCGGATTCATTTGCATATTTTGCGGCGTGCCTTGCATATGCATAATAATATAAGGTACTCCCAGCCTGGCAATCATGTCGAACATCTGCGGGTCCATTTCTCCGGCGGCAATGTCATTGATGATTGCCACTCCGTACTCCTCTACACACATCTGGGCTACATCCGCACGGAAAGTGTCCACGGACACCACACAACCGGGATGATAGCGATTGATGATTTCCAGTCCGGTACGCAGACGGCGCATCTCTTCCTCGGGGCTGATGTGCTCGGCATTGGGACGTGAGGAATAGGCACCTATATCAATGATGGAAGCTCCTTCTTCTATTATTTGGGAGGTACGGTTGATAATATCTTTTTCCGTTTGCTGCCGGCTGCCGGCATAGAAAGAATCGGGTGTCACATTCAGGATTCCCATTACTTGCGGATGGGAGAGATCCATCAGTTTCCCATTAACATTAATATATTTGACGGTTTTGGTTTCCATTGTTTACGGCTTGTCATTTAGGTCGTACAAAAGTACGCACAATTCTTGAGTTTTTGTTATTTCATGAACTATTTTTCAGTTATCTTTGTTGCAACTTAATTTAAAAGCAAAGCGAAAGATGGATATTTCAGCTTTATATAAGTGTTTTACGGAATGCGGCAAGGTAACTACCGACAGCCGTAACTGCCCTGAGGGCTCTATGTTCATAGCTCTGAAAGGGGAAACATTCAATGGAAATGCATACGCGCTTCAGGCGCTGGAAAAAGGTTGCCAGTATGCCGTAGTAGATGAAAAAGAATATGCCGCCGATGGGCATCCGCGTATCTTGTTAGTAGACGATTGCTTGAAAGCATTGCAGGAACTGGCTAATTATCACCGGCATAAAATGGGTACCCGAATCATCGGCATCACGGGAACCAATGGGAAGACTACTACCAAGGAATTGATAGCCTCAGTGCTGCAAAAAAGATATGAAGTGCTTTATACACAGGGTAACTTGAATAACCATATCGGTGTTCCTCTGACTTTGCTGAGGCTGACTCCCGAGCATGAACTGGCTGTCATCGAGATGGGAGCGAACCATCCGGGTGAAATCAAGGCACTGACCCGTATTGTAGAACCGGATTACGGTATGATCACTAATGTGGGTAAGGCGCATTTGGAAGGCTTCGGGTCTTTTGAAGGGGTCATCAAGACTAAAGGTGAGTTGTATGAGCATCTGCGTTACAATGGCAAGCATATTATTTTCATTGACAAGGACAATGAGTATCTCACAGCTATCTCTCAGGGTCTTACCCGTATTTGTTATGGTATGGAAGGAGGAGAGGGACTTTATATCAGCGGCAAGCTGGGCGCTTGTGCTCCGTTTCTTTCGTTTGAGTGGGAACACGAGGGACAGAAGTTCGAGGTGAATACCCACCTTATCGGCAGTTATAACATGAAGAATGCATTGGCAGCCATTACGGTAGGCCGGTTCTTCAGTGTACCGTCCCGGCAGATTTGTGAGGCACTGGAGGCGTATGTTCCTCATAATAACCGTTCGCAATTGACGGAAACCACGGATAATAAACTGATAGTTGATGCATACAATGCGAATCCTACCAGTATGATGGCGGCTTTGGAGAATTTCCGGTTGATGAATGTCGCTCATAAAATGGTTATTCTGGGTGATATGAAAGAACTGGGAGAAACCAGTCATGAGGAACATCAGAAGATTGCGGATTATCTGGATGAATGTAAATTTGACCGGGTACTTTTGGCAGGAGAGGAGTTTGGCAAAGTGATTCCGTCCTTTGAACATTTTAAAGATGTGGTTGCATTGAAAGAGTCGTTGGAAAGATATAAGCCGAAAGGATATTATATTCTGATTAAAGGTTCCAACAGTATGAAGTTGGGCCAGCTTCAGGAAATATTATAGTTAACCGGTTGGCAGTTTCATTCACAGTAGGAGGATGAATGTGTCAAAAGTCCAAAGTAACTATTAAATGTGCTGTTTGCACCTGTATAGGTATATTGTCCCACCTGGGTGGAACTGCCATTTCACAAAGGTGGAACTACGCTCTCACCTGGGTGAAATGCCCATTTCATCCGGGTGGGATTTCTATATATGCTGCATGGAAACATGAATGGCAAAGATCCTTTGGGGAATGATCCTTCACATAGTCTGCCTCTATGGTAAATGTAATCATAGAATCTTTCTTCTTTATTATTTCTCTGAATTTTTCTTTAAAATAGATATAATAATCGGTTTTGACCGTTTTCTGACTCCTTCCTGCCGAATTATTATCCCGTGTTATTACAGAAATCAGTTACTTTTGCAATGTTATCAATAGAATTGCTATGAAGAACTTATTTCTACTAATCGCATTATGCTGTGTGGCTTTTTCTGTTCGTGCCCAACGTCTGGTTGAAGTGGGGAAAGGCTTTAGCAGTACTTCGGTAAATACTACTGTATTCCGTAATAACTCCATTGTGACGCATGGAAACACACAATACATTTCTTATTATGACGCTGAAGGATGGCTGATGTTAGGCAAACGCCGTCTGGGCACTGGGGAATGGATTTTGCACCGTACCCAATACAAAGGACATGTAAAAGATGCACATAACATTATCAGTATGATGGTGGACGGCGACGGCTATCTTCATCTTTCTTTTGACCACCACGGACATAAACTGAACTATTGCCGCAGCATTGCCCCCGATACACTTGTTTTGGGAGATAAAGAGCCGATGATAGGCAACGAAGAAGAAGATGTGACCTATCCTGAATTTCATTTGTTGGCTGATGGCGGTTTGCTTTTTGTATATCGCTACGGGCGACTTCCGGAAGAGGAAATATGGTAATGAACCGATATGATGTGAAATCCCGTAAGTGGGAGCGTGTGCAGGATGTCCTTGTAGATGGAGAAAACGAGCGGAATGCCTATTGGCAGTTGTATGTGGACCAATCAGGAACCATCCATCTTTCCTGGGTGTGGCGTGAAACCTGGCATGTGGAAACCAACCATGACTTATGCTACGCCCGTTCTTTTGACGGAGGTAGAACCTGGTATAAGACCAACGGACAGAAGTATGAGCTTCCTATCCGCCTGGGCAATGCCGAATATGCCTGCCGTATTCCTCAGAATGCCGAACTGATAAACCAGACCAGTATGAGTACGGATGCCGGAGGTCATCCGTACATCGCTACCTACTGGCGCAATCCCGATAGTGATGTTCCCCAATACCGCATCGTTTGGCATGATGGCGTGAACTGGCACAACCGACAGGTTTCCGAACGCAAGACCCCTTTCTCGCTCAAAGGGGGAGGAACCAAGATGATTCCCATGTCCCGTCCCCGGATGGTGGTGGACAATGGAGAAGTGTACTATCTGTTCCGTGACCAGGAGCGTGGAAGCAAAGTTTCCATGTACTATACCAAAGACATACAGTTTGGTGAATGGCACGTGAAAGACCTGACGGATTTTGCCGTAAATGCGTGGGAACCCAGTCATGACACGGAGTTATGGAAAATGAAGAAACAACTTCATATTTATGTACAGGATACCCGACAGGGAGATGGCGAGAAGCAGGTGGAAACAGAACCGCAAATGGTTTATGTGTTGGAATTGTAAATAATGTGCTGATTTGCCAATGACCATGCGGCATATAGCGCAAGCACATTAACACATTAGTAAATTGGCAAATTGATAAATTATTAATATGATGAACAAATTATTGAAACAAACCCTTGTTTGTGCAGGTACCTTGCTGCTTTCCATGCAGGTTGCCGCCAAACCTTCTTCCGAAGCCAAGGAAGTACGGGGGATTATAGACAAGGTAAACACTTATTGGCAAACGCATAACAAGCCCGAAGTCCGTTCGTTTTGGGACAATGCCGCTTACCACACCGGAAACATGGAGGCATACTTTCTGACCGGTAATGAAAACTACCGTGCATATTCTGAAGCCTGGGCTATACACAATGAATGGAAGGGAGCCAAGGAAAAGGATAAGTCTAAATGGAAATACTCTTACGGTGAGAGTGATGAATATGTATTGTTCGGAGATTATCAGGTTTGTTTTCAGACATATATCGACCTTTATACTATTCTTCCGGACAACTATAAGATAGCCCGTGCCCGCGAAGTGATGGAGTATGAGATGAGTACACCCAATCATGATTACTGGTGGTGGAGCGACGGTCTGTATATGGTAATGCCTGTCATGACCAAACTGTATAAGGTGACGGGTAATCATCTCTATTTGGATAAATTGTATGAATATATTGTATATTCGGACAGTATCATGCTCGACCGGGAAACCGGCCTGTATTATCGGGATGCCAAATATGTTTATCCTAAACACAAGACTTCCAGCGGAAAGAAGGACTTTTGGGCACGTGGTGACGGATGGGTGCTTGCCGGACTGGCGAAGGTGCTGAAAGATCTTCCCGCTGATTACGAGCATCGTTCTTTTTTCGTAAACAAGTATGTGAAACTGGCCGAAGCAGTCGCAGCCATCCAGCAACCGGAAGGCTATTGGACCCGTAGCATGATGGATCCCACTCATGCTCCCGGACCGGAAACCAGCGGAACGGCTTTCTTTACTTACGGTTTCCTTTGGGGAATCAATAATGGCTATCTGGATGAGGCAGTGTATAAACCGGTGATAGATAAAGCATGGAACTATTTGGCAAAGACTGCTTTGCAGAAGAATGGTAAGATTGGTTACGTACAGCCGATTGGTGAGAAGGCCATTCCGGGACAAGTAGTCGATGCTGATTCTGAAGCTAATTTCGGGGTAGGTGCTTTTCTGTTGGCTGCTTGTGAATATGTCCGTTATCTGGAAGCTCCTGAAAATCAGGATCGCGCCTACTGGTGCAATCTGCTTTATAAGATGGCAGCTCCCGTACTGAGCAATATGGCGGAAGGTAATCTGAAAAAGAATATGCTGGTAGAGGTGAGCCCTAATTGGGATGGACGTAACAAAGGGGTGACTTATATGGAAACCTTCGGACGCCTTATGGCAGGTGTCGCTCCCTGGTTGACACTTCCCGATGATGATACGGAAGAAGGACAGATGCGTAAGCAACTCCGTGAATGGGCATTGAAAAGCTATGCCAATGCGGTGGACCCTGCCAATCCCGACTATCTGTTGTGGAGAGGACACGGACAGGCCTTGGTGGATGCGGCATACGTGGCCGAAAGTTTTTCTGCGTGCTTACGACCAGCTTTGGATGCCTTTGGATGATACAACCAAGAAACGTTATTTTTGAAGAATTTACCCAGTTGCGCCGTGTGGACCCGCCTTACACCAACTGGCTGCTGTTTTCTTCTACCATCGAGAGTTTCCTGGCAAAGGCAGGAGCGGAATGTGACGAATACCGTATCAATTCGGCTATCCGCAAGGTGGAGGAATGGTACACGGGAGATGGCTGGTATGCGGACGGTCCTTCTTTCGCTTTCGACTATTATAGCAGTTATGTCTTCCATCCCATGTATCTGGAAACGTTGCAGGGCATGAAGGATGCAGGGAAATACACTCGTATTCATTATAAAAAATATTATGACCGCGCCTTGAAACGTGCCAGGAAATTCAGCCTTGTACTGGAACGCTTGATTTCTCCTGAGGGTACTTTCCCGGTATTCGGCCGTTCCATTCCTTACCGTTTGGCCACTATGCAACCCTTGGCGCTGATGGCTTGGTATCAGCAGTTGCCCGAAGGGGTGAGCAACGGACAGGCGCGTGCCGCACTGACTTCTGTGATGCACCGGATGTATGACAACACCGAGAACTTCAATGAGGCGGGCTTCCTGACCATCGGTTTTGCAGGCCGTCAGCCCAATGTGGCGGATTGGTACACCAATAACGGCAGTCTTTATATGACATCATTGGCGTTCCTTCCGCTGGGGCTTCCTGCCGCACATCCGTTCTGGACAGATGCCGCACAACCTTGCACACAAGCCAAGGCATGGGGCGGACAGCCTTTCCCGAAAGACCATCACTGGAGTGATGATATACGCACTTGGGATTTATTCTGATTGCTTTTAAATCCGAACGCCGCAGATGATACGAAGTTGTTTTTATACTTATCCGTATCATCTGCGTTGTTCGTGTTTAAAAAATAAAAGCTTTGTGTCATCTGTATCTGAAAATGGCAAAAAGATAGTAGCTTTGCATCCATGAAAACAAAACTTCTCCCTATTCTGAGATATATAGTACTTGCATTGCTTCTTCTGTGCATTGTACTTTGCCGTTTTTTTCCCGTCATGGCCGAAGGGTATGCCCGTCATATCTATCCGTGGCTGTCGGCGGCGTTGTCCGCTATAGCTTCTGTTTTCCCTTTTTCCTTGGAGGAGGCGCTGGTGGTCGTAATCATTTTATGGATGATTATTTATCCTTTTCTTAAACGCCGGAAGAAGAAAAGCTGGAGATTCATTGTGGGCAGGGAAGTGGAGTTGCTGGCATGGGTCTATATCTGGTTTTATCTGGGATGGGGCTTGAATTATTTCCGTTACGATATTTACCGGCGGATGGAGGTGGAGCCTGCCGGTTACGATGAACAGGCATTCCATCGTTTCCTTGTTTCCTATACAGATAGTCTGAATCAGTCCTATACGGCTGAGGTGAAAACGGACCCTGAAAGGATGCGGCAGGAGATCAAGGAGATTTACCGGCAGGTTCCGTCTATGTATGGTTTGGCTCTTCCCCGGGATTATCAGCATCCCAAGCAGGTGTGGTTCAATCCGCTTTATTCGGGTGTGGGGGTATTGGGATATATGGGACCTTTTTTTGCAGAGTCGCAATTGAATGAAGAATTGCTTCCTGTACAATTGCCATTTACGTATGCCCATGAACTGTCTCACCTGTTGGGGGTAAGTAATGAGGCGGAAGCGAATTATTGGGCTTACAGGGTTTGTCGCTCTTCAAAGCGGCCGGCGGTGCGTTATAGTGCCTATTTCGGTCTGTTGCCCTATGTGCTGGTCAATGCATCTTCTGTGTTGACGGAAGAGGAATTTCGTGAATGGATTAAGACGATCCGTCCCGAAGTGGTGAAGGATTATGAATATAAACGTATGTATTGGCATGAGCGTTATAGTACCCTGTTGGGTGAAGTGCAGAATAAAATTTATAACCTGTTTTTAAAGGGTAACAACATTCCTTCCGGTAGAAAGAATTATGCGGAAGTGATCGGGATACTGCTTTCTTTGGAAGAAAAATAGAAACAGAATGTTCAGGCTGGACTTGAATTCGATTGTGACAGTTATAACTTGATCCAAGAGTTCTACAACAAACGAGCTTTATATTGTTGCTCCACTGCTACCACTTTTTATCGGCATTTCAGCAGGAAGGGTGGTAGCAGTGGCAGCAGAAATATAAAACTCTAAAGAAGAACTGCTCAGGATGATACCAAGCAATGATCAGAATCCGCCAGGGAGTCTACTGTTTCTGTTTCACATAATCCGAAGGCGACATTCCGTATTCGTCCTTGAAACATTGGCGGAAATAGGCCACACTGCTGAATCCTATCATATAGGCTATTTCTGAAATAGTATATTGTCCGGACATCAGCAGTTCCACTCCCTTGCGCATTTTTACCTTACGGATAAATTCGTTGGCGGACATATCTGTCAGTCCTTTTATCTTGCGGTAAAGGGTAGAGTGACTCATGCACATCTTGTCGGCAATGAAAGCGATATCCATCTTTTTCCATTTCCAGATTCTCTTCGATTATTTGCGTTGATTTTCTGCAAGAATTCATTATCCAGTTTTGTTTAACGACTCACGGCACTTTTCCTGTTTGGGTCTGTCGTATCGGCCAGTGCCAGCAAAGAGGCTATTTTCTTACGGGTTTCCAACAGATTGTTGATGCGACTGTGCAGCAGCTTGGCACTGAACGGTTTGGTAAGATAGGAATCTGCTCCGGATGCATATCCTTCTTCCTTGTCTTGTAAAGAATCTTTAGCCGTCAGTAAGATTACAGGGATATGGCTGGTGCGCATATCCTCTTTTATTCGCTTGCAAAGTTCGATACCGTCCATGACCGGCATCATGATATCACTGACAATGATGTTGGGAATTCGTGCCTGTGCCAGTTCCCAGCCTTCTTTACCATCCTTGGCAGTGATTACTTCATAGAGTTCAGTAAAAGAACTCCGGATATATTCCCGTATGTCTGTATTGTCTTCTACCACCAGTACAATGGGATGATTCTCGGTTGGTGTATCGGTAATGGTGGTTTCCTCTGCATCCATCGGCTTCTTTTCCATATCATGTTGGGCATGGATAGCGTTGGGATACGTATTCTCGGTGAGCAGGCGCAGTGTGAATGTGGTTCCCGTATCCACTGCGCTTTCTACTTTCAGGATTCCTTCGTGCAATTCGCTCAAACCTTTGACCAGAGCGAGCCCGATTCCCGAACCCGATGCCTGATATTTGCTTTTTGCCTGATAATAGCGATCGAAAATGTGTGGTAACGCTTCGGCGTCAATGCCATGACCGGTATCACTGACACTGATTTCCGTGTATTTTATCTGGTTCTCTTCTACTGAACGGAGTGATAAGGTGATATCTCCCTCGGAAGTATATTTGGCGGCATTGCTCATCAGGTTGTCCAGTATGATGGTGATCATGTCCGCGTCATAGAAGATTTCCGTATCTTCTGTTTCGATATGAATATGATAATTTACTTTGTTATTGGGATTCAACTCTTTGTAACGTAATCCCACTTCCTGTACCAATTGTCCCAGATCTCCCTTGGCTACAGATAATTTACGGTTCTGGGTCTCGGTCTTGCGGAATTCCAGTATGCGGTTTATCAGATTCAGCAGACGGGTGGCGCTATCATGAATGATGCTGATTTTGTTGGCGTGTTTGGGAGATAAGGTAGCATCACTCAACAGGTCTTCCAATGGACCTAGAATCAGCGTGAGCGGAGTACGCAGTTCATGGGTGATGTTGGTGTAGAAGCGCAGGCGTTCTTCATTCAGTTCTTGTTTGTTCAGACTTTGCTTGCGCTCCACTTCCAGTGAACTCTCTAAGTCCAGTTTACGTTTATAAAAACGGAGCAATGCATATAATGCGAAGATAAACAATATGACATAACCCAATTTGGCATACCAGGTAAGCCAAAGGGGAGGAGCAATTACCACTGTCAGTTGTGCTGCATTCTCGTTCCATTCCTGATTGCGAAATCGGGTTTTCACTTTAAACACATAGTTGCCGTGCGGTATGTTACGGAAGGTGACCTGATTATCTCCTTGGGTGCTGTACCATGCATTCTCAAGTCCTTCCAGCATATATGAAAATTCTACTTGTGAACTTTGTGTATAATCCAACACATTGAAAGATATGTTGAAAGTGTTTTGATTATAAGGTAGCTCAACAATTCTGTTACTGATTGGAACCGGTAACCGGGTATCCCTGCTTTCTGTCTGTTTATTATAGATAAAGAATTGGGTGATGGTAACAGGGGAAACTTCGCGTGGTGATGATAGTTCACGCGGATTGAAATAACATGCCCCGTTTTGGGAGCCGAAAAACAGAGTACCGTCTGGAGTGATGCAAGTGGAACCATCCATGAAATCACCCATAGGTATACCGTCATGATAATTATAATTGTAGAATCTTTTGTTTTTTTCATCTAGACGAGAAATGCCACCATTGGTGCTTATCCATATATAGCCGTCATGGTCTTCCTGTATGGCACGTACCTGTGTGTTTTCCAAACCTTCCTTTGCACCGAATGACACAAAGACATTAGGTTGACTTACATCTTTAAAAATAATAATACCTTCCCGGGTGGCAACAAGAATGCGTTTGCGAGAATCTTCCATCATATAATTCACGGCATTGGATGGAAATGAATGGTCTGTTGTGAAATTATAAAGCTTTTTATCATCTTCATCAAACACCACTACTCCTTTGCCGAATGTTCCTACCCA
>ENA-OQKC01000853-OQKC01000853.1-human-gut-metagenome-genome-assembly--contig:-NODE-853-length-11821-cov-4.875919_pt1 | contig 11821 bp, 9 predicted proteins | sample MGYA00242774_ERZ504790 | MGnify/ENA primary metagenome ERZ504790 (study PRJEB26092, sample SAMD00036419) | human gut metagenome | host: Homo sapiens | study: EMG produced TPA metagenomics assembly of...
GCCAAGTACAAAAGGAAATGCGATCCCCCATATTGCTTTCAGCACATCGAGCACCACATCAAACTTCCACAGGGCGACCACAAGAAATGCTGTAAACACAATAAGCTCCCGGATTTTTTTTACAGATATTTTACTTATATCCACTATCATTCTCCTCTTTTTCTTAATTTCATGCGTATCCATTTAAGCAGCTGAATGATCGGAAGACTTGCAAACGCATACAGATATACACAGCCAAGCTGCATCAGATCCAACGTCTCTACTTTAAACAGGAGATGAAATCCTGGAACCGTCAGTACAACGGTAATGAGTACTGCCCCAAGTACAAATGCTCCCTGAAGCCATTTATTATTAAAGAAACGTTTTGTAAAGATAACCGGATGATCCGATTTGCAGTTGAATCCATGGAACAGACGTGCCAGACAAAGTGTTCCGAAGGCATAAGTACTGCCAAGCAGTGCACCATTCTGATGATATCCTGTCAAAAATCCGATCATCGTCATCATACCGATCACCAGGCCTTCCAGACCGATTTTACCAAGAAAATCCTTTGTCAGTATTGACTCGTCTGCTGATCTTGGTTTCTCATTCATCACCTCACTGCTGTGCGGCTCCACGCCTAATGCGATCGCCGGAAGGCTGTCTGTCAAAAGATTGATAAACAGCAGATGTACCGGTGCAAAGGGAACCGGAAGTCCTGCAAGGGATGCACAAAGAACTGCCAAGATCGCACCAAAGTTTCCTGACAGAAGAAACTGGATCGCATACTTGATATTCTGATATAAATTTCGTCCGTTTTCCACTGCTTTTACAATTGTTGCAAAATTATCATCTGTAAGCACCATTGCTGCGGCATCCTTTGCGACCTCGGTTCCGGTCACTCCCATTGCAACACCAATATCTGCCTGCTTCAATGCCGGAGCATCATTCACACCGTCTCCGGTCATTGCCACGATCATCCCCTTCTCCTGCCATGCACGGACAATACGGATCTTGTGCTCCGGTGACACTCTTGCATACACAGAAATATTCGGGACAAACTCCTTCAGCTGCTCATCACTCATATTTTCAATATCAGCACCTTCGCAGGCCTCTGACAGATCATGTAGGATCCCGATCCTTTTTGCGATTGCCGCTGCTGTGATCTTATGATCTCCCGTGATCATGACCGGCCGAATCCCCGCTTTTATACATTCTGCAACTGCAGCCTTTGATTCTTCCCTCGGCGGATCCATCATAGCGATCAGGCCAAGAAATACCAGATGGTTCTCATCTTCTATCGTCAATACATGCTTCTCCGGAATTTCACGATAGGTAAATGCCAGTACCCGTAACCCTTCCATTGAAAATTCCTGATTCTGACGCCGGATCTTTTCTTTATCTGCTTCTGTGATTTCCCGAACTCCGTCCTTTGTCCAGATCCTGTCTGTCAGCTCCAGAAGCCGGTCAACCGCACCTTTTACGATCATCCGGTTTTCATCATCAATTCTGTGAAGTGTTGACATCATCTTACGGTCACTGTCAAAGGGAAGCTCTCCTTCCCTTGGATAAAGCTTTCTTACACCAGCAGCCTCGATTCCGTACCGGCTGCCCAGATTGATCAATGCCGTTTCCGTCGGATCTCCGATCTCCACTCCATTTTCATTTGTTGAATCATTACATAAAATGCTGTAGTCCAAAAGACATCTCTGCGCCGGATCTGCTACATCAATTGCATCTGCTGTGATTCTTTTTCCATCAATATAATAATCTTCTACTGTCATTTTATTCTGTGTGAGTGTTCCGGTCTTATCCGAACAGATAACAGATACGCTTCCAAGACCTTCCACAGCCTGAAGCTTACGAATGATCGCGTGCTCCTTTGCCATCTTCTGTGTTCCGAAAGAAAGGACGATCGTCACGATGGAGCTTAAAGCTTCCGGAATCGCTGCGACTGCAAGTGCTACTGCAAACATAAATGCACTGCTGATCTTCTCACCGCGGAATACACTGATCGCAAACAGAATTCCGCAAAATATCAGGATCAGAATGGAAAGCTTCTTTCCAAAATCATCCAGATTCGCCTGAAGTGGCGTCTGTTTTTCCGAAGTCGATTTCAGAAGTCCCGCAATCTTTCCAACCTCTGTCTGCATTCCTACATTCGTTACAACCGCTCTGCCACGCCCATATGTGACAAAGCTTCCGGAAAACAGCATATTTGTCCGATCACCAAGCGGTGCTTCCTCCAAAATAATGTCCATACTCTTTTCAACCGCAAGACTTTCTCCGGTAAGGGCACTTTCATCGACCTTAAGGCTTGCATTTTCAATCAATCTTCCATCGGCCGGGATCATATCACCTGCTTCAAGAAGGATCACATCTCCTACAACCAGTTCTCTTGCCGGGAGCTGTACCGCCACACCATCACGTAATACCTTTGCCTCCGGTCCGGAAAGCTTCTTTAAGCTCTGCAGGGACTGCTCAGCCTTTACTGTCTGCACAGTTCCCAAAATCGCATTGATCGTAATAACGATCACGATAACTGCTGCACTTTCCACATCTCCAAACATACCGGATATCACTGCCGATGCGATCAGGATCAGCACCAGAAAATCCTTATACTGTTCAAAGAAGATCTGCAAAATACTTTTTTTCTTTCCTTCTGCAAGCTCATTCCATCCGCACTTCTCTCTGGACCGTCTGACCTGTTCATCGGTAAGCCCTGATTCCCTGCTTTCCACACGCTCGAGAACTTCTTCTGCTGTCTGCTGATAAATTTCTTTCATTACCTTTGCCTCCTTTTTTGCAAATATTCACCAACTGTAATTTTTTTATGCAATAAAGGATTTTTTTGATAAAAGGATATAAAAAAAGAAACCCTTATTGCACAACAAAAAATGCAATAAAAGTCTCACCATTTCCCTGCAGCGCCGGATGTTTCCACCGTACTGACGACACTGCAAACGCAGATTTCCAAACGTAGGTTACTCCCCTTTATCAGTTTTAATAGTATAACAGGATCGGTACCTCTGTCAAGATACTTTATAAATCACACCTTTCAAATATGATACTCCGGTAACAGAAAAACTCCCATTTTTTGAATGGAAGTTTTTCTGTTACCCTGAAAGTATTATAGGCCTGCAGCCGTTTTATTACCTTTTAAGATTTATTACTTTGATCAGCTACAATATTACCCTGCACAACTCTTCCCTGGTCTTTTCCTTTTCTCAGTCCTCGAACTACCTGCACATTTCCAAGAATCAGATAATCCATTTCCCTCTTAGTGACTTTCGCAAAATTTTTCTTTGAAACAAAATAGAAGGTAACTCCCATCAACACCCACACGATCAGTGCTGCAAAGGACTGTGGAGCCATGAATGCAGGAGAACCGGGCACGATCAGGAGCAGCAATATTACAACAGAGATCACGCAGCCGCCCATTGCTACTGCCGGATGGATTTTATTTGTATCTGTATCATCGCCATATTTTTTCAGAAGAATATAAGCACCTGCACAGGTAAAGAAATATCCGAACGCAGTACCTACGGAACACATATCTACAACCCAGCCGATCACTTCTCTGCCGAAAAATGGGCAGATACAGCAGATGATCATGGTAAACCCAACACATATGGACGGAGTTTTATGCTCCGGATGAACCTTTTCAAAAGCTGACGGAAGCATTTTTGCTCTTGCCATACCAAATAAAAGACGGCTGGATGTCATAAAGAATCCGTTCATACCGGTAAAAATCCCCATGCACACTGCCAGTGCCACAAAGCACACACCAACTTTTCCCATTGCAAGATCAAGAACTGCACCTGTATGCCATTTTACAAGAGTTCCATTCGCATCTGTCATAGTCAGAACCTGCTGCCAGGGAACAACACAATCTGTCACCAGTGCCATTGCACCATAGATCAATGCACCTACGATCAATGCTGAAATGATCAGCATTTTGCACTTCTGTGGTGGAAAATCATATTCTTCTGCCGCCTGTGGAATACAGTCAAATCCTACGTAAAGGAACGGAGCCAATGCCAGGATAGATACAAAACCGCTTCCAAGAGACTTGCCTTCGGCTCCGTATGCCGGCTGCAAGTTTGAAGCATCAAAATGTCCTGTTGCGATCACACCAATGACTGATACAACAACCGCTGCACACATGATAAGGACCATCGCAAGCTGAAGATTTCCTACAGATTTCGCACCTTTGTAATTCATGATCCCGAAAAGTATGATAAAAAACAGGGATAATCCGACTTCACCCATATATACATCATATCCTGCAATTGTATACAGGTAACCTCTGTTAAAGACTCCAGGAAAAATATAGGATGCCAATACCGGAAGTGCCGTTGCATTCAAAGCTACAATAGACAGATATCCAAGCGACAGCATCCATCCGCATATGTACGAAGCAGTTCTTCCAAAGCCTTTATATGCATAGGCAAATTCACCACCCGCTACCGGGAATTTTGCGATCATATAAGAATAGCTGTAGCCTACCACGATCATTAAAAGACCGCCTGCCAGAAATCCCAGAAACAGCGGGAGCGGTCCACCTGCACGTTCTGTCCAAAGGCCACCCTGTATAAAACATCCCCATCCAATGATGGAACCGACTGCAACTGCCCAGATTGAACCAGGTCCCATGGATTTTTTTAATTTTGTTCTTTTATTTCTTTCACCCATATATATCCTCCTGCTTCATCAAGCATATCATTCATCATCATCTTCTCTGGTTTCTTCACTGATCGTATATGCCTCACTGATATCGGAAACAAAAATTTTTCCATCACCATAATGTCCATACTGCCCACTCTTTGCACTGTTAATGATAATATCTACAACCTCATCTTTTTCTTTGTCCCCAACAGTAATATACAGCATGTTTTTTGCCATTTCCTGATAAAGGACATCCCCTACCTGAATTCCTTTTTCCTTACCTCTTCCTGAAATTGCCCATTTTGAAAAAGCAAAATATCCTTCCTGCTCCAGTGCTTTGATGACGTCCATCACTTTCTCAGGTCTTACGATTGCTGTGATCAGTTTCATAATCCTTCATCTCCCATCCATAAATACAAAAAGAGCCCAGATACCAAAGTATCCGGACTCCATCGTCTCTTTTTATATTATCATTATTTTTTTCAATATTCAATCAAAATCTTTCACTTTCCGGCCAGATATCGATACATCTCATCCAGCATCTCGTCTGTGATCTCTACCGGATTGTTATAAAGGTTCGGGTGTCTGCTAATGCGAACCAGCTCCGCAATCTGATCATCATCAAGCTCCAGATCCTTCAGATCACACCGCAATCCCATTTTTTTCTTAATTCAAGAACTGCATCCGCCATCTCTTCTGCATCTTTGAATCCAATCCTTCTGGCAAATTCCTCTACACGTTCACCACCTTCGCCTTTTGCATTGATTCTTATAAAATAATCCAGGGTAAGGCCACACGCCTCGCCATGCGGGATGTGATAAATATTGGTCAATGGAAATGAACACGCATGGGACGAAGTGGTTTTCGGTAAAGTAAACGCCAATCCTGCGATCAAAGATGCTTCGCACATTTTCTCCCTTGCTTCCTCATCATCGGGCTTCCTGTATGCTCTGTAAACATATTTAAATACCAGTTCTGCTGCATGCATCGCAAGTACATCACAGATCGGCTGATGACCTTTGCTCCAATAGCCTTCGATCGCATGGGAAAGACATCAATTCCTGTTCCTGCCGTAACCTGCGGTGGCATTGTATAAGTAAGTTCCGGATCAATGATAGCTGCTGCCGGATAAAATCCCTCTGATACGATCGGCGCTTTTTTTCCATTTGCATGATCCGAAAGAACTGATACACAGGTCACTTCACTTCCTGTTCCTGCAGTCGTAGGAACTGCGATCAGTGGAAGATGTTTCTCCGGCATTGCTACTCCGGTTCCATGATACTTACGGATGGAATCCGAAGTCAGAGCTACACTGGCAGCTGCTTTGGCACAATCCATGGGACTGCCTCCACCCAGTGCTACCACAAATCCGATATTTTTCTGCCGGATCACTTCCGCACAGGCATCTACCTCTGCAACGTCCGGGTTTGGAGAAACATCTCCAAAAGAAGCAACGATCATTCCTTCTGACTCTTTTATGACCTTTTCGGCAAGACCGCTTTTAAAGAAAAACGGTCCTGCCACCAGAAGGCCTCTTTCGCAGCCAAGCTCTCTGGCTATTTCTTTGATTTCTTTTACTCTGCCTTTGCCGAAATGAATTTTTACCGGCTGTAGATAATCCCAGTTCATAGGCTACCTCCTGCTTTATCAGTCACAAAATTTTTCATCGACCATTGTAAGCACTTCATCAAGGATCGGGAGATACTCTTCCAGCTCCTCTTTCGTGATGATCAGTGGCGGACAGATTTCAATAAAGTTCTCACGTCCGAAGGTTGCAAAGCCACGTTTTTTTAATTCTGCAAATATCCACGGCATTACCGGTCCGGGTACGCCGTATTCCTGCATCGGTTCTCTGGTTTCTTTATTCTTGACTACTTCAAGTGCACCGAACAAACCGATACATCTTGCTTCACCAATACATTTATGCTTCTTTACCATCTCATCCATAAACGGAGCAACGATCTCGTGCATCTCAGCTACATGGCCCTCGATGTCGTGTTCTTTATAATATTTCATTGCTGCTACACCAGCCGCACATGCAAGTGTATGTCCACTGTAAGTAAGTCCGCACTGAAGAACATTTTCCTCAAAATACTCCGCAACCTTTTTACTTACAATACATCCGCCCAGCTGTACATAACCACAGGTAACACCTTTTGCAAATGTAATGATATCCGGTTTCATGTCGAAATTCATAAATGCAAACATTTTTCCTGTACGGTAAAATCCTGCCATAACCTCATCACAGATCAGAAGGATTCCATATTTGTCACAAAGTGCACGAACACCTTCCATATATCCGTCTGGAGGAAGAATGACACCGTTTGCACCTACTATAGACTCCATCAGGATCGCTGCCACATTTCCGGGGCCTTCATATCTGAGCTGCAGATCCAGCGCATCCAGATATTTTTTCGTTACCTCTGCATCATCAACTCCTTTTGTATATCCGTCACGATACATCTGAGGGTTCATAAAGTGTACGAACCCATTTGCGCCACCGATCTCTGCTGCATATCTTCTCCAGTCACCAGAAGCATTGGATGCTCCAAGTGTAGCTCCATGATAGCTTCTGTAGCAGGAAAAGATCTTGGTTCTTCCGGTTACCATACGTGCCATTTTTATAGCATTCTCATTGGATTCTGCTCCACCATTTGTGAAGAAAACTCTCTTGTATGTATCTGCTCCTGCTGCTTCTACAAGCATTTTTGCCAGCATGCTCTTAGGCTCGGATGCATATGCCGGTGCCATGAAGCACATCTTATCAGCCTGTTCCTTGATCGCTTCAACGATCTCCGGAAGCTCATGTCCGAGGTTGGAACACACCAGAAGTGAAGCCATATCTGCATATTTTTTTCCATCATAATCGTAAAAATAAATTCCCTCAGCTCTTTCTACCGGTAAAGTATCTGCTCCTGATCTTGCCCATGACTGCATCACATAATCTTTGTGCATCTGTGCTACTTCTTTTCCTGTTAAACTCATAATAACTTCCTCCTCTTTATCTGTAATTCAGTTTTAAATATTGTTCATTTTTGCGGTAAACAAACTTATTATTTGTTGTAGAATAAGAAAAGCGCCCGGCCCACATTCATTTGTGAACCAGACGCCTTTGTCTTATCTGAGTCATATATTACTCTCGACACTGGCTGTCTGCAATAGACATCTATCCAATTATTTTTGTGCTGCAGCACAATCGTTATTATTCTGCTGCCGCATTTTCCTTTTACATTTCATTCATCTGATATAACAGGAAACCCAGCCTCAGCTGAAAACGCACATCAAAATCAGAAAGATTTTTTCCAAGTATCTCAGCAGCCTTTCCAAGCTTATAATTAATTGTATTTCGATGTACGATCAATTCCTGTGACGCACTTTTGACACTGCAGTCGTTAGCCAGGTAGCACTGAAGTACTCTGACCAGATCTGAGTGGTTCATCTCATCATATTCATACAATGGAGCTACTGTATCTGCCAGATATTCTTTTATTGCTTCCTTATCTGTAAGTGTGAGCAGTACCCTGTAAATCCCAAGATCTTTGTAAAAAATAATCTTTCCGCCATCTGTGCTTTGCTCGCCCGGAACCTGACAGACACATAATAGATCAGACATTTTTTCCGCAAACTGATAGCTCTTATAAATCTGCCTGATCCCGGAAATCCGCTTACTTACACTTACAAAAATCTGTTCCTTCTGACATACCATCCTGCATAGTATCTGAAAAATCCTCTCTGTAGTTTTTCTGCATGCTTCATCAGAATAATCACACAAAACCAGAAGAATCTGCTTATCCTGGGCACAACACAAAATCCCATTATAATTACAGCGGATATGACTGCTCAGTTTAGATAAAATCTGCTCTAGCCTTGTTCCTGTTACACGATCATTGTCTTCCAGAACACACACATTCACAACCGTATATGCACTGTCTGTAAAATACCCTTTTCTCATCAGTGCCGAAACATACAGTTCTTCCTGGGACGGACATAAAAAGGCATTGTTCAGTGCCGTCGCAACCTCAATTGCGTTCTGCTGCTCTTTTGTTATTGCAAAACATATGATCCGCATGATTTCAGCCATTCGAACCCTCCACGGTACTTCAAATACCGGGAATCCCTTTTCATTTGCAAAATCAATAACATCCTGTCCGATCTCACTGATATAAGGCCCTGTATTGATCACGATCCCACTGGCTTTGTTTCGCCATACTTCCTTTACCAGACGAAGAAGAGTCAGATTTTCATTCAGTCCCAACCCTGTTGTAAAGGTAAGTTCCTGTCCCTGCAGAAATGCAGAAATCGTGTCGCTGTCTACCATATGCGTCCATGACACTTCATGATCCAGTCCTGTCTCACCTGCTACCAGCTTCATCTCCAGATGCTGTACCTGTTTTATGATCTCACGCAATGTTACTGCCATATTTATACACCTTTCTCCACCGCAGCTTTCTGTGATCAACTGCATCAGACGATCAAAGATACTCCAGATATCAGAAGCAGTATATAAGTCAGATTCAGAAATACCTTCTGAGATACTTTACATACCAGCTTTTTACCTAACCATGTAGCTATAAGTAATGGCAGGATACTGATACAGATCAGTCGAATATCTGCCGTTCCAACCAGGCCGCTCCTGAACTGGGTAACCATCAGAAAAAAATTCAGCACCACCCATACAGGGGCCACTGTCGCACGAAATTCTTCTTTTTCTTTCAGTACCTGTGTTGCATAGATCACAAGTAACGCCCCTCCTGATACAAACATACCATGAATTATCCCTGCCAGGATCAGAACTATCCACAAAATGAGATCCGGAAGTTTTTTCTCTGTATGGATGCACAGATTCTTTAATGCAACTACGACGATTATGATTCCATATATTGTCAGAAGAATATTTTCAGATTTCACGATCCGGCAGATCTGTATCCCTGCAAACATTCCAACCAACATGACCGCAGACATCTTAAGCAATTCTTTCCAGTTTATATGTCGATATCCGGTCACTGCGATCATCAGTCCGGACAGCCAGGCCATAACATTCAGGACCACCTTTGCATGATCCAGCCCAAGCAAATAAACGGAAGGCGGCATCGCCAATACCGTACCGGCAAACCCTGTGATAGCCTGAATAACATTAGAAACAAACAATACAAGCAAAAATAACAATTCTTTCATAGAGCATTCTTCCTTTTCTGTATTATCTGTTTACCGCACACTCTTTATCACTGCTGATAAAATAAAAAGACGCTTTGCAATAATGACTGCAAAACGTCTTTGTTTTTCTACACTCTCGATTTTAGCACGCTAAAAAGCAAAAGTCAACAGTTGCCTTTCTCCATTACCTTGACACATTCTTTTGTATTATTATTTTTTGCTATTTTTCTTAATGACAGCTATGGCTTCCACATCCATGCTCGCCACATGTATGTCCTTCCCCGTGGCTGTGCTCGTGATGAGAACATTTCACATCCGGATTATACTCAAGTGTTTCATTGATAAAAGCTTCTACTGCTTCATCCGCATCTCCGGAAACTCCTCCGAAAAGCTTAATGCCGGCTGCCGCTAATGCTGTCTGTGCGCCGCCTCCGATTCCGCCACAGATCAAAACATCTGCATTCAATGCTTTAAGAACTCCTGCCAATGCGCCATGTCCGCTTCCATTGGTATCTACTACTTCTGAATGTACTACTTTTCCTTCCTCTACATCGTAAATCTTAAATGTCTCTGTGTGTCCAAAGTGCTGGAAAATCTGTCCATTTTCATACGTTACTGCTATTCTCATGATACCTTCTCCTTTTTCTGCTGCATATTTTTGATGAAGCTCCTGCTTATAACATCCTCCAAGCCTACAGTTACCGCTCTGACCATCACAGATTTTGAAATCTCCACCTTCAATTTTAAGCGGATATCCATCAATGAGTGCATCTGCTATTTTCTTCCTGGCAATCTCATAAATTCGTTGAACGGTTGTTCTTGCGACTTGCATAGATGCTGCGCACTGCTCCTGACTATAACCTTTCTTGTCCAAAAGACGGATGGTTTCATACTCATCTACCGTCAGAACAATAGGTGTTTTTTTCTCAGTATCATCTGCCGGAAAGAATTCTAAAACATTGGGGAAATGGCAAACTTTTCTGCATTTTACTGGTCTCGGCATAAACTGCTCCTTTCTTACTTTTCTTATATAATAGTTCTATAAAAGGCATATGTCAATAATGTTTTTGACATATGCCCATATAACTCAGCTAATAGTATTATATACAGCATAACCTTCTCCTCACGACACATATATTTCGATGTTTTTCCGCAAATCAACTATTGATAATGGAATAGAAAAAACAGTCTGTCATAACAGAAATTAATCCCATCAAAACAGACTGTTCTTTTTCCTTTACAAATATTACATTAATGAGGTTCCTGCCTCATGCTCATAGAATCTCTTTATTATCTCCTGCACCGGTTTCTCACATATTTCATAGCTGTCGTCCTTCCATGCCTCGGAAGCAGAAGGCAGCTTTGGTGCCCACTCCCATAAAGCAAAACCACGAAGCCATGGTCGTTTCTTACAGGCCTCAAACATTGCACGATACCATTCACACTGTTCTTCCAGGCGAAGTTCTCCCTGCAATTCCCGGTTATTCGGAATTTATAGCCGTAAGATTGTTCGTATTTCAACTTACAGCCTCACGAAAAGACTGACGACCGGTCCTGCTACATAGTAGTTGTCGTGTTTCTTATTTCAACTCACAGCCTCACGAAGAGGCTGACTGCAGGTGTAACCGGACACTGGGATGAAACGAGCAATTTCAACTCACAGCCTCACGAAGAGGCTGACTCATTTCCCGGATGACCCAAGCATGATTTATATTATTTCAACTCACAGCCTCACGAAGAGGCTGACGACAAGTTTGGTGTGATTCCGCAGGGGTGTACGCTATTTCAACTCACAGCCTCACGAAGAGGCTGACTAAGGAGAGTGGGCCAACCTTTGTATCGGGTTCATTTCAACTCACAGCCTCACGAAGAGGCTGACGCAGATCTTCTCGCCGGAACAATCAGCACCAACATTTCAACTCACAGCCTCACGAAGAGGCTGACTACTTGGAACTGTACGCCTCATGAAGCATATATCATTTCAACTCACAGCCTCACGAAGAGGCTGACTCTTTTTTTC
>ENA-OQKC01000854-OQKC01000854.1-human-gut-metagenome-genome-assembly--contig:-NODE-854-length-11818-cov-2.575656_pt1 | contig 11818 bp, 10 predicted proteins | sample MGYA00242774_ERZ504790 | MGnify/ENA primary metagenome ERZ504790 (study PRJEB26092, sample SAMD00036419) | human gut metagenome | host: Homo sapiens | study: EMG produced TPA metagenomics assembly of...
TCGTGGCGGCGGCAGGTGTAGAGGTGAATGAGCGCGGTGCTATTGTGGTGGACGACTATTTGCAGACTACCAACCCCAAGATACATGCTATCGGTGATGTAAAGGGCGGTTTGCAGTTTACCTACATTTCTTTGGATGATTACCGCATTCTGCGCGAAGACCTTTTCGGGGCAGGAGAACGCAAGGTGTCCGACCGTGACCCGGTGAGCTATTCGGTATTCATCGACCCGCCGCTTTCACGCATCGGGCTGAGCGAAGCGGAAGCACGCAAGAAAGGATTGAATATAAAGGTCAACAAACTGCCGGTAGCCGCTGTTCCGCGTGCCAGGACTTTGGGCGATACGAACGGATTGTTCAAGGTGGTGGTGGACGCCGATACGGACAAGATAGTGGGATGTACGCTGTTTGGTCCGGAATCGAGCGAGGTCATCAACCTGGTGGCAATGGCCATGAAGACCGGGCAGGAATATACCTTCCTCCGTGATTTTGTCTTTACACATCCCAGCATGAGCGAAGCGCTGAATGACTTGATGGGCTTTTAAAGATTATTTAGGCACAATATCCACCAATTTGCGGGAAGAGCATTTGCGTATTTCCCCAAAAATGACGAATATTGTGCCCGAATTCTATAAACCCCAATAGTCATGACCCGGATATCTGCCATAGGCATTGCACTGCTGTGCATTTTATGCGTAACCTCTTGCGGCTTAAAATCAAGACAGACTACTACCGAATCTTCTTCCGAAACGGGCTATTCTCCGGTTACGACAGACACGGCAGCCACCATTGTACCGTGCTATGCCAAAGGCTATACGGTGAAATATCTTCCGCACCATGTCCGTCTGGTGGATATACACGACCCTCAAAAAGAAAGCAGCAGCACTTTCCACTATGCGCTGGTACCGAAAGGCATAAAGCCTGTCGGTATACCGAGCGACTATACGGTGATTGAAACGCCGGTAGAGCACGTTATGTGTATGACATCCCTGCAACTTTCCAACTTCATCCGTCTGGATGCCTGCGATTATGTGGTGGGCATCACCAGTACGCGCCATCTCTTCAACAAGGAGATGAACGAACGTTTGAAGTCCGGCGAGACCGTGAAGATTGGTATCGAAGGGAACTTTGATAATGAAGTGATAATGAGCATGAATCCGGATGTTATCTTTATCTCTCCTTTCAAGCGGGGCGGATATGATGCCATGCGGGAAATCGGTATTCCACTGGTTCCCCATTTGGGATATAAGGAGATGACCCCGTTGGGGCAGGCTGAATGGATAAAATTCATCGGCATGTTTATAGGCCAGGAAGTGGAGGCGAATGAAAAGTTTGCTGCGATAGAGAAGCGCTATAACGAATTGAAGGAGCTGGCTGCCAACGTGAAGAAGCGTCCGATGGTATTCAGCGGCGAGATACGGGGTGGCAACTGGTATGCAGTGGGAGGAAAGAGCTTTCTTGCCGAACTGTTCCGTGATGCCGGTGCGGATTATTTCTTGAAAGACGATCCCCGTTCGGGAGGTGTCACGCTGGATTTTGAAACCGTATATAGCCAGGCGGAGAGTGCCGACTATTGGCGCATTGTCAACAGCTATGACGGGACATTCACGTATGATGCCTTGAAGTCCCTCGACCCGCGTTATGCCGACTTCCGTGCGTTTCGTGAGAAGGGAGTGGTATACTGCAACATGCGTGAGAAACCCTTCTACGAAAGTATGCCCATGCAGCCCGAAATTGTATTGGAAGACTTGATACATGCTTTCCATCCCGATTTGTTGCCTGACTATAAACCGACTTACTACGAACTGCTGAAATGATAAAAAGACCCGTACTTCCGTTGATGTTGCTGACACTGGCATCTATCTTTTCTTTTTTTCCTGCTGAACCTGCTTTTGGGGTCGGTTCACATTCCTCTGCGCTCCGTGTGGAACATATTGTGGGGAAATACGGATGAATCCGTTATTTGGCAGAATATTATCTGGAAGTCCCGCGTGCCCCAAGCGTTGACGGCATTGGTGGCGGGAGCAGGGCTGTCAGTCAGCGGTCTGCAGATGCAGACGGTGTTCCGCAATCCGCTGGCAGGGCCTTCGGTATTGGGCATCAGTTCAGGTGCCAGCCTGGGTGTGGCTTGTGTGGTATTACTGTCCGGGGCGATGGGCGGTGTGGCATTGAGCCGTTTGGGGTATATGGGCGAGGTTGCCTTGTCGGTTGCCGCCATTATCGGTGCGCTGGCTGTGATGGCGCTCATTGTCTATGTCTCCCAGAAGGTGAAGGGCAACGTGACGCTGCTGATAATCGGTGTGATGATAGGCTATGTGGCAAGTGCCGTCATCGGCGTATTGAAATATTTCAGTGTGGAGGAAGATATACGTGCATATGTCATTTGGGGATTGGGTAGCTTTGCCCGTGTTTCGGGCGACCAGATGGTGCTGTTTGTCTGCATCATGGCTGTGCTGCTTCCGTTGTCCTTCCTGCTGATAAAGACGATGAATCTGTTGCTGCTGGGCGATGGCTATGCACGCAATCTGGGACTGAACATCAAGCGGGCACGCCTGCTGGTTATCTCATGCTCCGGCGTGCTGGTGGCTATTGTAACGGCCTATTGCGGTCCGATTATGTTTATCGGATTGGCGGTTCCCCATCTGTGCCGTGCCATCTTCCACTCTTCGGACCATCGGGTACTGATGCCTGCCACATTGCTGGTAGGCGCTTCCCTGGCATTGGTCTGCAATCTGATAGCCCGTATGCCCGGCTTCGAGGGAGCTTTGCCGGTCAACTCGGTGACGGCACTGGTAGGTGCGCCGGTAGTGGCTTCTGTACTTTTTAGAAAACGGAAAGGAGAATTGAATGAATAAGGAAACCATACATATAGAGAATCTTTCCATCGGTTACCCCGGTAAGGGGGATGTGAAAGTGGTGGCAGACGGCATTTGCGCCGGAATCAACAGTGGTGAGCTGACTTGCTTGTTGGGAGCTAATGGAGTGGGGAAGTCCACGCTGCTCCGTACGTTGTCCGCCTTCCAGCCGAAACTTGGCGGAAACATATTTATTGAAGGAAAAGAGATTGGGGACTATACCGACAAGCAGCTTTCGCGCGTCATTAGTGTGGTGCTGACGGAGAAGTGCGATATACGCAATATGTCCGTCGTAGAACTGATAGGTCTGGGGCGTAGCCCCTACACCGGTTTCTGGGGAACCCTTTCGAAAGAGGACAAGATTGTGGTGGACAAATCCATCGCCCTGGTAGGCATTCCCCATCTGGCACACCGCATGGTGCATACGCTGAGTGACGGTGAACGGCAGAAGGTGATGATAGCCAAGGCGCTCGCCCAGGAAACTCCCGTCATCTATCTGGATGAACCGACAGCTTTCCTTGATTTTCCCAGTAAAGTAGACGATGATGCAACTGCTTCACCAGCTCAGCCGGCAAAACGGACAAGACGATTTTCCTTTCTACTCACGACCTGGAACTGGCCCTGCAGATAGCGGACAAAATATGGCTGATGGACAAGGTGAACGGCGTAACTATCGGTACGCCCGAGGACCTTTCGTTGAACGGCAGCCTGAGCAACTTCTTTGCCCGTAAGGGTATTGCCTTTGATTTGGAAACGGGACTGTTCAGGGTAGCCAATGAATATACCTCCCAGATACGCTTGGCGGGCCACGGGCAGAAGTATGCCATGGTGCGCAAGGCACTCCAGAGAAACGGGATTCTGGCAAACCGGAATGTTGAATCGGAGATTTATATCGAAACCGGAGATTTGAAGGGAGACGGCAGCTTCGTATTCCATCGACCGGGCAAGGAGCCGGTAACAGTGTACTCCATTGAGAAATTGCTGCAAATAGTCTTGTCATTCCATTCCCTATGATGCACCATTCTGCAAAGGATAATTATGTCCACTTAACGACGACTCCGGTCCCCCGGCTGATTACGTCATTGGCTGTGCCGACCATCATCAGCATGCTGGTGACGTCCTTCTACAACATGGCAGATACCTATTTTGTGGGTAAAATAAATACCCAGTCTACGGCTGCCGTAGGTATCGTGTTTTCTGTGATGTCCATTATCCAGGCTGTGGGATTCTTCTTCGGTCATGGTTCGGGGAACTACATCTCCCGTAAGTTGGGGGCGCAGGAAACGGAGAGTGCCGAGAAGATGGCATCCACCGGCTTCTTTTTTGCCTTGTTTATCGGAGCGGCTCTGGCTGTGCTGGGATTGCTGTTCCTTACACCGCTTTCCCTTGCTTTGGGGTCGACGCCTACTATTCTTCCGTATACGGAGCGCTATTTGGGAATCATTCTGCTGGGTACTCCTTTTATGACCGCCTCATTGGTGCTGAATAACCAAATACGTTTTCAAGGTAATGCGGCGTATGCCATGGTGGGGATTGTGAGTGGGGCGGTCATCAACGTGGTGCTCGACCCTATCCTGATTTTTGTATGCGATATAGGGCATATCCGGTGCCGCACTTGCCACAGTAGTCAGCCAGATATGTAGTTTCATCCTTTTGCTATATATGGGGCGCAGAGGAAGAAATATACGTATACGTTACAGAAACTTTACGCCTACACTGGCTTTCATCAAGGAAATTATTGGGGGTGGAACTCCGTCACTCACCCGGGCAGGGACTGGCAAGCGTGGCAACCATTTTGCTGAACGTGGCGGCCGGTGCATATGGTGACGCAGCTATTGCAGGGATGTCCATTGTGACGCGTATCTCTATGTTTATCAATGCTTTCCTAATTGGTTTCGGGCAAGGCTTCCAACCGGTATGCGGATTCAATTATGGTGCCGGGCTGTATGCCAGAGTGCGCCAAGGATTCTGGTTCTGTGTGAAGGTAGGCTTTTTCTTTTTGCTGGTTTGTGTGGTGGCAGGTATGGGATATGCCGAGGAGATTGTCTCCATCTTCCGCAAGGGAGACCCTGCTGTTGTAGCTACCGGTGCGGCAGCATTGCGCTGGCAGTTCATCACCTATCCGTTGGGTGCATGGATTGTGGTCAGCAACATGATGCTGCAGACTATCCGCAAGCCCGTACGCGCTACGATACTTTCCTCTGCCCGTCAAGGGCTGTTCTTCATCCCCCTCATCTTCATTCTTCCTTATTTCTTAGGACTGAAAGGGGTGGAGATGTGCCAGGCGGCGTCGGACATGCTGACCTTCTTCCTCGCCATTCCATTGACCTGCGGGGTGCTGGCGGAGATGAAGAGGAAGGAGGCGGAACAACTGCAACAGCGGCAATCTTGAAGTTTCTGCGTCCCTATTCAATTTTCACGGGAGCTATCGGTTGCCGCTTCACTTTATCGAGGGGAGCTGCATCGGTACTCGATGCGCCCGAAGTCTATCTGTCTCAAATCAATGCTTCTGATTGTACTGTTGTACATGGTGCGATAGTAGATGATACCGTTTGTCATATCTGTGGCCGATGTCCATTGGGTGGCACTTGGAATATTGGCAGGAACCTGGCCGAGGGGAAACTCGATGCCTACGGGTATATCAAAGTTATTCAGTATCTGAAAACATTGGAGAACGGTTTCCTGTGCGGTATTCTGTGGTGGTGTAGAAGTCTGGTAGAAAGCGGCACGGATAAAGCGGGAAGGGGGAGTCACATCTCCCGGAATTCCCAAAAAGCCGCTTCCCGAACCGAAAGGGGCTATAGTCACATTGCCTAGCGATTTGCTTTCGGCACTGCCCGGGTAGAGGTTCACATAATTGTTTAAGTTGGTCATCTGCCAGTCAAAGCCGGGGGAGTTTGTCAATACTCCCAGTTTGTTTTCATAGAAACGGGGCTGTCCGTCGATGAACTCCAATACCAGTTGGCGGCCGGTCTTGTCTGCAATCCGCCAATGTACGGTGGAGGCGCGTGGGTCAATGGCTATGACCGTCACATTTTCAATAGCCTCCTTTACCTCGTCCACAGTAGAAAAGCTTCCCAACAGCCATGATACCAATTGTAAATCGGCTATGCTCGACGCTTTTCGTGTGGGGTCGTACTCCTCATATTTGCCATATCCGGGAAAGTAGAACAGCCCGGCGGAGAGCCCGGCTTCATTCAGACCTTCGGCCACGAACTCCTTTTGCTCCACTGCCAGGCCTACGTAGCCATAGCGTGAGGTGAACTCCATGCCGGACAGACTGCCTCCGGGTGTCAGTGATTGTTGCGAATAACCGCGCGGTACGATGACGTACTGGCTGTTCAGCTCACTGCCTCCCCATTCGATGGTGCGGGCTACGACGTGCGCATTGTCTTTGGCCGTCAGGGTGATACCGGTACATGCCTCTGCTGTTTGAGGGGCGAAGGTGAGGGCTGTCATTGCTGCCAGCAGGATAGGAATTCTTTTTGCCATATTATTCAGTTTATATTGTTGAGTATCTGTTTGTATACTAAACAACTCTGTATGGCAAAATGTTCCCTTACCAGAACCGGTACCCCAGCGTAAAGAATGCGGCGAAGTTCTTGGGAAAATATCCTCCTTCTTCCGAATGACCTATCATCTGGTTTATCTGCTCATTGACTTTTACCAGTCCCACTTGTGTCTCTGCACCGATGATGAATCTTCTGTATTCAAAAGTAAGTCCCAGGGCAATACCTGCATCGAAACGGTTGTTACCCATTTTCCCGTCTACCATACTGCCGAAAGTGTCTATCTTGAACTGGTATCCTCCCTGCATACTGCTGCTGCTATAATCGTAGGTCTCGCCGGAGGTCTTGCCTGCCACGCCTATGGCCGCATAAGGGCCGACGCTCAGCGAGGCATGATAATCCCTGCCCAGATGGAGGCGGGCCGCTATCATGAGGGGGATTTGCAGATACAGTTCATGCATTTTGGCCTTGCCGATGTGGCTTATCTCGTCTTTACCGCCGATGGACACAAACTCCAATGCGGATTGCAGCACCCAGGTCTTGTTGAGGACATATTCTGCACCGACACCAGCTTTGTAAGCTATTTGGGTGTCACTACTGGAGTGTTTTCCATGAAAATGGGAGGTACCGATTCCAGCTTTTGCATGAAAGGACAGCGGGCTTTGTGCCAGACCGGTCAGTACGGTCATTGCCATACAGACGGTAATGATTATCTTCTTCTTCATGAGTAAATTTTTCCGTTTTCGGTTATGAGTAATACTGTTAGTTCGCCATTGGGCAGTAAGGGGGCACAGTGCCGGTGACAGAGCTCAATCAGTGCCTTGCCAAACTTTTCCAGCAGCTCTTCGGGAATGATGTCCCAGAGTTCGCGCGCCAGGTTCATCTGTCCGATGGCGGCAAGTGTTTCTTCGCTGCATCCCGTCTGGCGTGCCAGGTCTTGAATGAATTCCTTATTCATGGTCACTTTCTTGCTGTGGGTATCCAGATTGCCTTCGGCCAGTTTCACGGCCTTTCCCATCATCACGCCGAGGGTGACGTGCGGTACTTGCTCTTCGGCTGCTATTTTCAAGGTTTCGCCGATAAAGTTGCCGTAATGCACGAAAGCCTGGGTGGGGAGGTCGGGATAATACGCCTTGATGAAACGTTCGCTCTTTGCACCGGAGCTGATGACGATACGAGGGTTCCGGGTCGCCTTTGCCACTTCCATGGACTTCCGGATGGAATTGACGAAGGCTTCCGAGGAGAATGGCTTCACGATGCCGGAGGTCCCGATAATGGAAATGCCTCCTTCGATACCGAGGCGGGGATTGAAGGTGCGTTTGGCTATTTCTTCTCCACCGGGGATGGAGATGGTAATGAGAATAGGATTGGGCTGTTTGGCAATATGGAGGCGTTCAAGCCATAGCTTGACGTTCTTCTTTATCATTTCGCGCGGGGTGTCGTTGATGGCAGAGCTACCGAGCTCAAGTCCCAGACCGGGCATGGTGACGACACCTACGCCTTCGCCGCCGCAGACGATGATGTTGTAGTCGTCCTGGGGAGTGTCTTCCGGCAGCGGGTCGTCTATGCGGAAAGGTATGGCTATATTGGCCACAACTTTCATCCCGTTGGTGATGTCCGGGTCGTCGCCGGCATCCTTGATGACGGTAGCGCTTGTCTCGAACATGCCGTCACCGTTTTCCAGAAGGTCGGAGTGGGGAATATGGTGCTGAGGCTCTACGGGAACCTGGATGGTTTCTCCGTTGGGAAGAACTACCGGAAATTCCGTAGGACGCTTTTTGAAGTAGATATTGAATACATCCCAGGTGGCGGCTACGGCGGCAGCGGCGGCACATGTTCCGGTGGTCAGTCCGCTGCGCAGGGGGAAGAAGTCGGGTAAATGTTTCTCGATTATGCGGCGCAGGCCATGCTCGCCGTTTACACAGATAAACTTGCCGGATGTCTTGGGGCGGCAGATGGCAAAGATGCGTATACCCAGTTGCCGGGCAGCTTCCACCTTCTCGCAGAATCCACCGGATATCCCGCTTTCTTTGAGGAGGATGGCTTCGGGATGAAGCTGTTTCATCAGGATTTGCTCGTCTTCTCCGGGCGTGTAGTAGTAGAGGTTCTTCTCGGAGAAACCTTGTTCCCGGGCGAGCTTGCGCGAGCTGTCACGGTCAAGGATGCGGAAGTAACAGCAGGCATTCTGCCACAAAGGCTTCAGCTTACCTATGGTCTGTACGCCGGTCAGTGCAAGTAAGATGAAAATCTTTTCTTTCTGTATCTTCTCGATGGCATCGTCATAATCCCTGCACCAGGTGATGTGTTCTTCATCGCGTTCCGGGAAGATACGCTCGAAACGGATGACGGGGATATTCGATTCCACGGAGACTTGTTCCAGAGTCTCATGCAGCTGTGTGGCAAAGGGGTGCGCGGCGTCTATCAGCAGCTTTATGTGATGCTGTGCACAGAATGTTTCTATTTCTATTGCATCCATCGCGCCTTGCAGGCGGATGCCATTATGCAGAAGTACGTCCTGCTCATCCCCTTTGGTAGAATAGTAGAAAGTTTTTCCGGCTTCTTCAAGGGTTTGGATGGCTATGCGTCCTTCGGTGGTTCCGCCAAATATTAATATCATGTTTGAATGTTTATGGGTGATTAATCGTTGATTTATTTCCGGTACAGATGCTTGAACTCGTGTGCATAGAGCCGTGACAGACCTTCACGGTTGCCGATGGCTTCGCCTACGACAATCATGGTTGTCAAGGTGAGGTTATTTTCCTTCACTATTCTGGCAAGGTCTTTGAGTTCCCCCCTGAATATTTGTTCGTCTTTCCATGTCAAGTGGTAGCAGACAGCTACGGGGGTAGTTTCCGGATATTCCTGCAACAGTTCTTCCTGCACCTGCTTCGCAATGCTTGCACTGAGGAAGATGCACATGGTACTTTGTGAGCGTGCCATGAGATGTAGCTTTTCGCGTTCGGGCATGGGCGTACGTCCTTCGCCGCGTGTTAGGATGATGCTTTGCACTTTTTCCGGAATGGTGAACTGCGACTTCAAGGCAGCTGCCGCCGCCTGGAAGGAGGATATGCCGGGGGTGATGTGGTAGCTCATACCGTGCTGGTCAAAGTAGTTCATCTGTTCCTGAATGGCACCATAGATACAAGGGTCACCCGTATGCAGGCGTACGATGAATTTTCCCTTGTCATAGAACTTCTTCATCACTTCAAATTGTTCTTCCAAATCCATGGAAGCGGAGCTGAGTACGGTAGCCCCGGCCTTGGCACAGAGAGTCAGCTCCCTGGGAACGAGACTGCCGGCATACAGAATGAGGTCGGCGCGTTCCAGCATTTGGCGTCCGCGTACGGAAACCAGGTCCGGGTCGCCCGGGCCGGCACCCACTATTTCGATGTGGCCCTGGCGCACAGTTCTTATGTCGAGGGCGGCGGCCACGGTATAGTTCTCTCCTTCTTCTTGGGGCACCAGCAGCCCGGGAGTTGTTTGGCACTCAGTAAGGCGGCGGGCTTCGCTGACGCTGGGGGGTACCCATGTGCTTCATGACGGTTTTGCTGGGATGGGGCACCTCATCTCTGTCAGTTCCTCGGCTGTATAGAAGTAGACCGGGAACTTCTTTTGGAGCGCTTTCACTACCGGTTCGTCACTTTTGGCTTTAATCGTGGAGATGGAGGCGATGCTTTGGGGCATGATACCGTATTCCTTCAGCGTGTTCATAATCTCTTTCTCCACTTTCCGCACAGGGCCTGCCAGCCGGGCAAGGCCGATGCCGAGGTGTACGACACAGGGCACGTAGCATATCATAGGCATTTCCGGGAAGTTGGGGACTTGGGGAGATACGCACAGAATCAGTTTGAAGCGTGAAGGTTTAATGTCCTGCACCCGGTAGAATACTTCTACATGAGGCGGCAGGTGCGCCTCCATCCAGTCCGTACCTTCATTGCGCACCGTGAGCAGCAGGGCGGTGGGCTTGCCGGAAACGAAGAGGCTGATATGCTCGTTCATGCATACTCTTTTTTTCTCTTCGGGCGTCTTGGCAAGTTCTGCCAACAGGAGGGTGGAGGGCTCGGCGTTGATGACCGGAAACCACCCGAAACGTTGGGGCAGGGTATCGAGTCCCCATAGACCGGTGCAGTCGCTTTGCGTGGTGACTACCGGTTCGGCCCCGAGGATATTCGCTACCTGGTGGGTCAGTTCGTTGGCTCCTCCGATGTGTCCGGAAAGTACGGAGATGGCAAATTTACCGGTACTGTCCACGCAAACCACGGCAGGGTCGGTATATTTGTTCTTCACGCAAGGAGCGATGGTGCGGACACAGATTCCCATGGCGCCAATGAAGACAAAGGCATCATAGCGGTTGAAGTTTTCCGCTGTGAATTTGCCGGCGGATTCTATATGTGTGCATCCCTCTTCGTGCCTGAGGGTGAAGATTTCGGAGTCGGGAAGTTCGTTGAGCAGTGATTGGGCTATGCTCAAACCGGCTTCGGAGATTAGAATAATAGCTGTTTTCATAATGGGTATGTTTAAGAAAGCGTGGCTTTCATAATTTCAATGGGGTTATATTCGTTCAAGGCGATATGGGTGGAAGGGTGGAGCACCATTCCGTTCCGCTCGATTCCTCGGCAGAACGCCTCCTTGCTTTCTGCCGATACGGAGTTGAAAACGATACAGCCTTCGGGGTGCAGCACTTGTTTCACTTTCTCTATCATTTCCTCCAGATGTCCGCCGTGTCCACCGATGAAGACGGCATCGGGGCGGGCAAAGGGAGTGAGGTCGGTGTGCAGGAAATCTCCGGTTACCGCCGTAATGCCCGGTGCGCCGAAGCGGCGGGAGTTGGTGTCCATCAGCTCTTTTCCTTCGGGGCGTATCTCGAAGGAGATGACGGCGAGATGGGGAAATTGCAGGCGGGCTTCGATGGAGACGGAACCGGTACAGAAACCGATGTCCCAGAAGACGCGGCGGCGGTTCAGTTCCAATGCCTGCAGGGTGAGCAGGCGGATGGGAGCCTTGGTTATCATGCGGGCGCGTCCGTCAAGATGTGCAAACTCTTCATCGGGGATGCCGAAGGGACGGACTGGAAAGTCTGGGGCTTCGCTACCGTGCAGGGAGTTTGTGCGGCATTGTCCGAGATGGCTGTCCAGCAGCAGGCAGTTGGGATGTTCGAAGTCACCGGAAACCGCTTCCCGGGGTGTCATCCGGCGTATGCGTTCCTTTTCGGGATTGCCGAGATGTTCGCCGATGTATAGCGTGTAATGGGAGTACCCGTATTTCAGCATGCGGGCGGCATGGTGACCGGGGTATGTTCGCGGTCGGTGAGGATGCCTATTTTGGGGGCACGCTCTATGAGGGCACGGTCGAACTCCTGCCAGGGGCGTCCTGTCAGGGAGACGGTGCGCATGTCGTCATACGGCATGACGAGGCGGTGTGCCATGTCTGCAAGGAATTGAAAGTCGGGATAGAGCA